>Ga0007792_10000531_pt1 | contig 13739 bp, 11 predicted proteins | sample CryBogmetaGMA6M_FD_60371 | JGI IMG/M metagenome (GOLD analysis project Ga0007792, IMG submission 60371) | Freshwater microbial communities from Crystal Bog, Wisconsin, USA - MA6M | ecosystem: Environmental > Aquatic > Freshwater > Lake | place: Crystal Bog, Wisconsin, USA | collected 2009-07-06
GGACCACCTCTTTTTTATCGAAACACACTTGATGATCCTCACCGATAACCGATTGATAACCGAGACATCGGAAATCATCCGCAGCGGAATGATTAACGCCGAAGGCGCCCTGAGGCGAACCCTGCACCGCTACCGCGAAACATTTTCCCGTATTGATGATCCGTATCTCCGGGAGCGGATCAGCGATGTGGAGACGGTTATTGAGCGGGTACTGCGCAGTATGAGCGGTGAAGCTGTCGAACCGTTCCCGGAGCACGAAGAGCAGATAATTCTGGCGGCGCACGATTTTTCTCCGGCGGATATGCTGCAAATCAACCGTACCAATGTACTCGCCATCGTCACTGAAATTGGTGGACGGACTTCCCACACGGCCATATTGGCGCGGGCTCTTGACCTGCCGGCGGTCATGGGGGCCGAGGGGATAACGGATCTAGCACTGGATGGGCGTGCTGTTGTTGTGGATGGCTTGACCGGAGCGGTCATTGTCGATCCGGACAAAGAGGCGTTTCAGTCATCGCTGCTCCGTAAACAGCAGTATGAACATGTGGAATATGAACTCCTGAAAACCGCTTCGTTGCCGGCCGTCACGCGTGACGGTCATTTGGTCAACCTGCGCGGCAACGTCGAAATTCCTGAGGAGGGTGCCGCTGTCCTGCTGCACGGCGGGAGCGGTGTCGGCCTCTACCGGACCGAAATGCTTTTTATGAACCGCGCCACTATGCCGGATGAAGATGAACAGACCCGCATATACCAGGCGATGCAGCAGGCCATTACGCCTCACCTCCTCACGATCAGGACTCTGGATGCCGGCGGCGATAAACTGCTTGAGGGAATGGCCCAGGCTGTTGAAACCAATCCGGCTCTCGGGGTGCGGGCGATCCGCTTGTCATTGAGTATGCCGGACGAGTTTAGAAAGCAGCTGCGTGCAATATTGCGCGTTAGCGCTGATGGCCCTGTCCGGATTATGTTCCCGATGATTTCGGGAATGGAGGAAGTGCGTGCGGCAAAAGCGCTGCTTGAGGAAGCCAAGACTGAGTTGGCTGCTCGTGGCGTCCGCTTTGACCCTGCTGTTCAGGTCGGGGTGATGATTGAGATACCGGCGGCGGTTACCCTGGCGGATCTGCTGGCCCGTGAGGTGGATTTTTTCAGTGTCGGTACTAACGATCTGATCCAGTACACCCTGGCAATAGATCGCACCAATGGTCAACTCTCCCATCTGTATCAACCGCTTCACCCCGCAGTTCTCAGAGCACTGCGGCGCATTGTTCAGGCAGCGCACGGAGCGGGGATACCGGCCTGTCTCTGTGGTGAAATGGCCGGTGATCCTCTCTATCTGCCGGTTCTGCTCGGCCTCGGCTTTGATGAACTTTCCATGGGGGCCGGATCTCTCCTGCGCGTAAAACAGGTGCTGCGACGCTGCACTCTGGAACAATCAGCAATACTGGCTGAAGGCTGTTTTGCCTTCTCAACCGCAGCCGAAGTTGAGAAGTATCTCAACTCCCAACTAACCCTGGACTTTGCCGAAAGCACCGACTGATGTTACCAGCCGCTTTCCCTTCAGTTGTCGCTTTTGTCCTCGGCATGGTGGTCGGCTCATTCCTCAATGTCTGCATCTGCCGCCTGCCGAAAAACGAATCAATTGTCTCTCCGCCGTCCCACTGCCCGCACTGCGACAGCCGGATCTGCTGGTATGATAATCTACCGCTACTGAGCTATCTGCTGCTGCGGGGAAAATGCCGCAGGTGCGGCACGCATATCTCCCTCCAATACCCTCTGGTCGAACTGCTTAACGGTGTACTGACCCTTTCTCTTTTTCTCCACTACGGTGCAACGCTGTCGTTTGTCGCATTTTTCCTGTTCTGCTCTTCACTTGTGGTGATCACCTTCATAGACCTTGAACACCAGATTATCCCCGATGAAATATCGCTGCCCGGCATTTTGGTCGGATTTGGTTTTTCGTTCTTTCTGAACGGTCACACATGGCTGAACTCGCTGCTCGGCATTCTACTGGGTGGTGGCAGTCTACTGTTGGTCGCCTATGCGTACCACCGGCTGACCGGAAACGAAGGAATGGGGGGAGGCGATATCAAGTTGTTGGCGATGATGGGCGCGTTTCTCGGTTGGCAGGCGATGCCGTTTATTATCTTTGTCAGCTCTCTTGCCGGCTCGCTGATTGGTATTACCATAATGCTGTTGCAGAAAAAAAACACCAGACTTGCTATCCCTTTTGGTCCGTACCTCGCGTTTGGTGCGGTACTGTACGTTTTTTACGGGGATCCGCTCATCCGGTGGTATCTGGGGCTGAGTGGATTTTACCGGGGGTAGGGAACGAGAGCGCTTTGGAAAAGAATCACAGTTCATTGCTTTACAAATTGTGGGCGTATGGCATAGAGTAACTACCAATTAAATCTGAAAGGACCCACCATGCTGAAAAAAATAAGTATAGCAACTGCTACCGTCATTATTCTCCTCTCCTCATCTCTTGCCATGGCGAAGGAAGGCTGCGGTGGTGATTGTACCTCATGCCATACGCTGACGCCCCAGGAAGCGACAGGGTTTTTGAAAAAGGTAGGAGGGACCGTTACTTCCGTAAAGCATTCGCCAGCCCGTGGACTGTTCGAGTTGCTGGTGGAACGGGAGGGTAAGAAGGGCATCCTCTTCATGGATTACGGCAAAAAGCACCTGATTCAGGGGGCTGTGTTCGACCTGGATCAACTTGAGCAGGTGATTGCCCACAAAAGCGAATTTCCCCAGCCGAAACAGATAACCTCGGTTGATGTTAAAACTATTCCGATTCAGCATGCAGTTGTTATGGGTAACCCGAAAGGGGCTAAAAAACTGTATGTTTTTACTGATCCGGACTGCCCGTACTGCAGGAAAGGGCACGCCGAGTTGAAAAAACTGGCCGAAATTGCACCGGATGTGGCAATTCACATCATGCTGTTCCCGTTGCCGATGCATCCTGACGCCTATGACAAGTCCCGTAGCGTGTATGAAACTAAGAGTCTGGAATTACTTGATAAAGCTTTTGATGGTAAGGATGTTCCCAAGCCAACCAAGGAGAGCAGCAAAATAGCTCTTGATGAAATCGCTAAATTTGCCAGTGCCAGCGGAATTTCCGGAACTCCAACCATGATTCTGCCTGACGGTACGGTTCAGGTTGGTATGCGCGATGCGGAGACGTTGAAGAGGTCGCTGGAAGGCAAATAACTCTGTTGAGTTGATACGTTGGGCCCCCTGTTATGAATATTTTGCATAGCAGGGGGTTTTTCTATAAAGATTTACCGATAACCACTGGTTGCAAGAGGGAATTGAATGGATGATAATTCAGCAAAAGAGCTGTTCGATATTGAACTCTGCTATAAGGCTATGGGGCTATCGTTTAGCGATAATCCTGAAACGGTCGAGAAAACGTATCGAAAATTGAAGGAAGAATATGGCAAGTCCATGCGCTCAACGGATCTTGCTGAGCGTGCTGGCGCGCAGGAGAACCTGAAGCAGATAGAAGAGTTGTTTGCGACTATAACCGGGTCGCTGATCTATAAGGATTACGCACGAGAGTATGAACGATATCAGTCGCTTAAGGCAGAAAAACTGGAGGAGCGCCGGCAGAAACAGCAACAGCAGTCGGCGTCGGAAAATAAGCAGACACACCGTAACTGCCCATACTGTAACAGGCCGATAGCGAGTACGTTGAAGGTGTGTATCTACTGCCACGGCAGGATCATGACGCCGATGGAACAGTTGACGGCAAACGTGTTTTCCACAAGGAATCTGGTAATTGTCGCCATTGTTGCCCTGCTTGTTATCTCGGGTTTTGTGCTGATGTCAAACCCGCAACTGTTGAGGTTGAAGTAGTCGGAGCAGAAGAATTCCTACTTCCAAATTGTCCGGGAGCACCGGGTATGCTCAAGAAACTGTACCTCCTATTGGCCGTTATTCTGGTTGTTGCAGCACATTCACCTGCTGAAGGTGGGTCTGATTGCAAGGGGACCTGCGCGTCATGCCATAATCTTTCCATCAAGGAGGCTGAGACCCTGTTGAAAAAGACCGGGGGTACGGTAACATCAATCAAACACGCACCTATCAAGGGTATGTTTGAGCTACTCATGGAAAAAGATGGCCGGCAGGGTGTTATTTTTGTCGATTATGCTAAAAGTCACTTTATGCAGGGTTTCATTGTTAATTTTGACTCTCTGAAAAAAGTATCTGCCCACGATACTGATCTGCCGCAACCGAAGCAGGCAACAAATATAAGGCAAAATACCATTCCTGCTGAAAGCGCTATTGTGATGGGGAACCCGCTCGGTACCAGGAAGGTGTTCGTTTTTTCTGATCCCGACTGTCCCTATAGCGGGCAACAGCATGCGGAACTGAAAAAGCTCGCAAAACGGATACCTGAACTGGTAATTTACGTTATGCTTTACCCGCTGCCGATGCACCATGGTTCTTACGACAAATCTCGAGCACTGTTAACTTTTAGAAATCGGTTTACGCTTGATGGTGCTTTTAATGGGGAACCTCCACCGGTTGCAGGTACAGAGGACAATCGTAGCGAGTTGAATGAAATAATAAATTTTGCCAGACGGAGTGGAATTACTGCGACGCCGAGTATTGTTTTACCTGATGGACGAGTACTGTCCGGATTTACATCCTCAGAAGTATTGATACGGATGCTTGACGAGATCAATTGAGCCAATCAGGAGCCATCAACAGTTTGTTCGGTAATGACAGGGTGACCAATATGAAGAACAGTATGCTCGTTTTGGGACTTTTGTTCGTTGTTTCATTTAGTATTGCGATTACTGAATCCATTGCAGCGGTGCCCGCCTCATTATCAGGTGCCACAAATTCCCAATATGCCTGCGTCCCCCCATTCATCTCACAATCCGCAAAACCAAACATACACTTTGTTCTCGATATAACCGGATCGATGAAGTCACATCCATATGTCCGTGCCGATGGTACCTACTATCCTGAAACCGGTTACTGGGGATATTTCAAACAGGATATGTATTACCGGTACGATGTGTCTGCTAATACCTATTGGCAGGAAAATTCCGCGTGTACAAACTCGGATAAAATAGGGTCACACGGCTGCGTTTCCGGAAGACTTCTCAACTATGTGACGTCCAACAAGTATGACATCATGAGAAAGATTCTTACCGGTGGGCGTATCCTGGCAGCTGATGCCACTGTTTTAGAGCATGATTTAAGCACAACAGACAGCAATATCAGCAATGAATCAACAACGAACTGCGACTTTGATAACGGCACTGTTGGTAAGGTAATTATTAGCTCCCCTAATCCAACATCAAGCGTCACAACGATTTCAAGCTCGAGTACTTCAATCAGAATCACTGTCGCACTGGCCGGTTCAAAAGCTACCTTTACCCGCAATACCGGGAGTTACATCACAACCGGGGTTGGGCCCGGTACGCAAATTGTTACCAGCGGTTTCAGCAATTCAGGCAACAATGGCACATGGACTGTTGATTCAATAACCTCATCGGTTATCACTGTAACCACCAATTCAGGGATAGTACCTGAAGTTCTGAGCCGAAGCATTTTAATCAAAACAGTCGCCATTACCGTTGGGCCGGTGTGCAAAGTACTGGCTAACTCGGTAAATATTCCAATGACGGTCAATGCAACAGCTAAAACGTTCACCCGTACTGATTCAGGAAGTTTCATTACGGACGGCTGGACTGCGGGGATGGTGCTTGATTCTGACGGTTTTACTGACAGTAGTAACAACAGTAAATTGACCATCGCCTCAGTCACCGCCAGTACAATAACGGTTACGAATTCCGGTTTGGTGACCAGAACGGTTCCTGTGAATGCCCGGCTTACCCAGAACCTGACCGCGTACAGTCGGGTAAAATCAACAACTGCAGCAAAGGATTTTACCGGGCTGATCCAGACATTGTACAAAGGGCCTGGTAATTCCGAAAACAGTGCTGACATAGAACTGTCCTTTTTTGATACCGGAGGCGGTGTTGATTACACCGGCGGGACTACTTTGAACAACACGGTTAAAAATCAAGCGCAGTTGAATTATATCAACGCAATTAATGGATCTTTCTCTACCGGCGCGACCAATACCGGTCCGGCGCTGATAGAAGCAGAGAAGTTTTTCAAACAGGTTGCCAGTTCCGCAGTTGTTCCCACCTCTGGCACACCTCTTATCGCGCCGAAAAATGGTGCTTCCGATCCCTATTACGACCCACCGGCAACAGGTACACCCACAAATACCAATTCACTTGCAGCAACCTGCAGAAAAGCCTTTGTGATCCTTGTTTCGGACGGCGAATGGAATGACGGCACCGATCCCGTGGGGCCGGCCTATAACATGCACCGTCGTGATGGGACCAAAGACTTGAGGCCTGACAGCACAGAACCGGGCATGAAAGGTGTCCAGAGTGCCACCACATACACAGTTTATGCGTTCGGTGAAACGGCTTCCGGCCGCAACGCTCTGATTACCACCGCAATCTTCGGTGGGTTTGATGATATTGATAACAACAAACTGCCCTATCCCTTTACGTCATCACCGGTGCTGCCCCCCTACTCTTCAACGAGGGCTGCTCTCAAAACTATTTCAAACACTGCGGGTTTTTCCGACAGTACAACTGTCGCGGGAACGACCCAGCTCTATTACGATGATAAAGCAACGTTTCCGCTAGCGGAGTGTAATCCTGCCGGTACCAGCAGCTGGAATGCGTCATGTGCGGAGTGGGACAAATCGCCGGGACCGACTCCGGATAACCCGAATCTAAAACACACCGGGTTGCCCTATAACTACTTTGAAGCCACTGATGGTGAACAGTTGGCGCTAGCGTTGCGTAATGCCGTGAATGACATTCTGGCAAGAACGTCCTCAAGTACCGCCGCTTCAATTCTGGGAAATAATGACAATGCCGGTGCGTCTTTGGTGCAGGCGTTGTTTTATCCTGAAAAACAATTTGACGGCACAGTCAAAGCATCCTGGATCGGTGAGGTTCAGTCGTTCTGGTATTATCTGGATCCCAAGCTTAATAATGTGACAATCCGTGAAGATTCAGTCTCGGATCTGAAACTTAAACTGACGGAAGACAAAGTTGCTCAATTCACTTTTGACGGCACGTATACCAAGGTAAACCTTTTTGCCGACGCAAATGGCGATGGTGCGATTGATAATCCGACGTCACCGCCAACGAGCCCGGATACAACCGTTGACCTTGAAGATGTTAAAACACTCTGGCGTGCCGGTAAAACACTTTGGTCCCGAAGCGCTGACAGCCGGACAATTTACACGAATGACCCGACGGTTTCGGCTGTTTCCGGTGCCAGAATACTCTTTAACTCGAGCAAGGCGGCGACGCTTCAGCCATACCTCGATGTGCCGACGGCGGTCGGATCTGTGCCGACGGCAACTGAGGTAATTAACTATGCACGGGGAACGGATATCAGCTCATCCTATTCCGTTCGCCAGCGAACTATACAGCTCGGTTCAGCGCTCAATGCCTGGAAATTGGGGGATGTGGTCAATTCCACGCCAAAAATCGCATCTGAGGTACGTCTCAACAGCTATAACCTGACAGCACCTGGCGGCTATTCTGACATCACCTATGACGGGTATATTAAATCCAGCGATTACAATGCCCGCGGGACAGCGTATCTGGGGGCAAACGACGGGATGCTCCATGCGTTCAAAACTGGTTCCAATTTTCTGGGCAGCACCCAGGGGATAGTGGCTGAAATAAAAAATGCCGATGGCACTCCCGCAACGGATCTGGGTATGGAAAAATGGGGCTTCATCCCGAAAAACATACTCCCCTATCTGCAATACATGATGCTCCCTGCGTATCAGCATATGTTCTACGTTGACGGCACACCGCTGTTGGTTGACGCCGCCATCGGCATGACAAATCCGAATAACAGCGACGGTTCAGCCATAGCCAATTCATGTTCAATTTCAACAGCCGCCACATACACGTCGTGCCCGTTACGGGCTTCCGTCATGGCCAGTTCAGGGAAGCTCGACTATTCAACGTCCGGAAACGGCAAGGGCACAAGTTGGCGTACAGTTCTCATTGGGAGTATGGGGTTGGGCGGGGCATCAAGAGACAAGAGCTCTACCTGTACCAACTGTGTCAAAACACCCATAACCGGCCTGGGGTTCTCATCCTTTTTTGCCCTTGACGTAACTGACTCGATCACCGAAATTGAGGCCGATCCAGCCGCGTATCCCAAACTCCTCTGGGAATTCAGCGACCCCCGCCTCGGCTTTTCAACCGTTTCACCTGCGATTATACGGATTAAAGATGCCAATGATACCGCAGTGCTCCGTCGTAACGGTCGATGGGCAGCAGTGTTCGCTTCCGGACCAACCGGTCCGATAACGGCGTCAGCGCTTTCCTTTGAAGGAAGGTCAGATATGCCGTTGACGGTTTTTGTTGTGGATTTGAAAACGGGAGCTTTACTGCGTACCTTCAATAATCGGAGCTGCAGTGACGCAGTCAACTCATTTGATGCAAGTTGCTCTTCAATTCATACCCAGGTTACCGGTATGCCCAGTAATGCTTTTGCCGGGGCCTTAAGCGGCTCTTCAATTGATACGGATAAATATAGAACCTCACTACCTGGTGCTTACAGTGATGATGCAGTGTATATCGGCTATACGAGGGGAAATACGGCAACTCCCACGGCATGGGATAAAGGGGGGGTGCTGCGGCTGCTGACCTACAACAAGCCTTCTCCGTCAGACTGGAAAATATCAACAGTGATTGATGGCATTGGTCCGGTAACGTCGTCAATCGCCAAGTTGCAGGATACGACGAATCATCAACTTTGGCTTTATTTCGGTACCGGGCGTTATTTCGTCAAAGCTGACGATCCAGCAAACGTTCAGTCATTGTTTGGTCTGAAGGACCCTTGTTACACAAGCACCGATACGTTTGCCGACACATGCGACTCTGGTGGTGCTTATACCCCTCCGACAGTTACGGCTTCGTCATCTTCCTCTGGCGCGACCTTCTCGGATCTGGTTGATCAGACAAGTTCCATCGGCACTGTTGCGGCAACAAAGAGAGGTTGGAAAATTGACCTTGGCGTCGCCTCTGGTAATAATTATCCTAAACGGGTGATTACCAATCCGGTTTCAAGCACCAACGGGGTTGTAACGTTTACCGCTTTTACACCATCAACGGATGTATGCACCTATGGGGGGACAACGTCACTCTGGGCTGTCAGATATAACACCGGTGGAGTTGGTTCGATAAATCTCAAAGGACAGATAATAATCCAGCTTTCAACCGGGGCATTTCAACAGGTTGACGTGTCGTCAGCATTTACTCAAAGTCTCAACCGTGAAACGATCCAGTACCAAGGGGTTCCCCCCAAATCAGAACCGGCTATTACCACCAATGCAAATCATATCCCGTCAAAACGTATTCTGCACATACAGGAACGCTGACACATGAAAAACCACGGATTTTCACTTATTGAACTGCTCATCGTAATCGCGCTTATCGGCATTTTGCTGGCGATTGCTGTGCCGAACTATAATGAAACGATGACGAAAACCAAAATAGAAGCGCAGACGAAAGAACTGCATTCTGCCATTACGAACGCTCGGCTTGCCGCGTTGCAGAACAAACAGCTAAGTTCAATTAAACTCAGTCCCACCAGCTATGTATTTGGTGTCTACACGGGTTCGGATTACTCCACACCAAGCGGATTCAAGGAAGTAACTACGGTTTCCCTGCCGTTTGTCATTCAGAAAAAAGTTGGCGGGGGCCTGGGGGACATCTCTGGTTACTCGATTGATTTCGATACGAGGGGATTTACTATAGATCCGTTTAAAAATAATATGACTATTGTTGTTACTCCCGTAAAGTATGGAGGTGGGGATAATTGCATTGTAGTGTATACGACACGGACCAACATCGGGAGGATGGATGATGCTTCTACCTGCACCACACGCTGATAATTCCGGATTTACGCTGGTGGAAGTCATGGTGGCGATCATCATCATGATGGTCGGTTTGCTGGCTTTATTGCAGACGGTAAATCTGGCCATAGCCCACAACAACAGTAATAAACTGAGAAACGACGCAATTATTCTTGCCGATCAGGCTATGGGGACAGAAAGAGCCAAGCTGTTCAGTGCTGTTGGTAGCTCAAGTGCTTCTATCAGCCATAAATCTGGTCTTGGCTTCGTTAACTACTCGATTTTCAAAAATATGAGCACTTTGACAACACATTCTCTGACGACCGATTATATTGCAGGGGCAAAAAACCTAATGATAACGATGTCCTGGCGGGATAAAGGCGTCAAAAAGACCCATTCGCTTACCACGACGATTATGGAAGCGGCAAACTAGTCAGGAAGATGACCATGCGGAAAAACGGTCGTACCCGAAATAGCGGCTATACACTGATCGAATTATTGATCGTCATGGTGATTTTCATCGTGGTGATCATCATTTCCTCAAGTGCGTTCAATACTGCACTGACCCAGACAAAGAAAGTTTCTAAAAGCGAAGAGAGTAACATTGAAGGTGTGATCGGCCTGGAAATGTTTCGCCATGACCTTGAACAGGCCGGTTTCGGCCTTGTTACCGAATTTGACACTATCGCTCCGGACTACCTAGAGGCGGATGGAACCCGGGCCGCCCTGTATAATGACGCCCCCCACGGGCTGCCACGGGCGGTTGTGGCCGGCAATAATATCTCCGGCGATGCCGGTGTGCTGGCAGGGACTGATTATCTGGCTATTAAGGCTACGACAGTCGGTCTAAATAAAACCACGGCAGCCGTTATAAACAAAGTCTGTCAAAGGTGGACCTATATCAACGGGCTAAGTCCGCCGAAGTTATGGGAAGTGAGTAACTTTGTAGATAACTTTGTAGGTAACGATTATGTCATTGCTATCCAGCAAAGTTATAAAAACGGGGAATTACATCGGAAGCTTATCTATAATGCGGATTCCTTTTCCGTCAAATATAAAGATTTGTCTGGTTCGTTTGTTCCCCAATCTGAAGCGGTACTGTACTACTATTACGGGATTTACTACGATAGCGACGATGTGAAACTGCGGGCTCCATTCAACCGTACCGATTATTTTGTGAATCGTGCCAGTAGCACTCCGTCAAGTTGTGCACCAGGGGCGGGGGTGCTGTACAAGACAGTCATGAACCAGAATTCTGGGTCGATGAGTGACTTTAGCTTTCCGATCATTGACTGCGTTGCGGATATGCAGGTTGTGTTTGGCTGGGATACGGCGGGGAATGGTCTTGATACTTACACCGATGCTGATATGAGTACCACAGCGACGTCGCTGGCATGGACGCCCAGCCTGAGCGACCCATCGGATATCCGTAAACATCTGAAGTTGATCAAGGTGTACATCCTGGTTCAAGACGGCGGCAAAGATCTGTCGTACATAAACACCGAAACGGCCATGCCGGTCGGTATTGCCGGCGAGGCAAATACGTTGGCACATACCATTAATCTTACCGGACCTAATTACCAGAATTACCGCTGGAAGCTGTACCGCATTGTCGTCAGACCAAAAAACCTGATGTGATCTGTATCGAGGCAGTAATGCACCCATTTAACAATAATAAAGGGATCGCACTCATAACGGCCCTCATGCTGACTTTAATTACGCTGGTGATAATTCTCAGTGTGTTTTTTGTTATGACCAACAACATAAAATCAAGCGCTGCCACAAAAGCGTATAAAAATTCAACTGATGCGTCGTATGGTGCGGTTGATTTGCTGGCACAGGATGTTATTCCCCGGCTGTTTACCAATCACTCGTCAAGTTCTGCCGCGATTTTGTCCCTGGGCATTACTGCCAACAACCTCGTTTCTGACTACTCATCTCTTTTTATGCAATTTAACAGTAATGCTTGCCTTCAGCAAAAGCTGAATAATACCAGTGACACGGGGTGGAGCGCATGTCCCGTCGACAAAACAAATCCTAATCCTAAAAAAAATCCTGATCTGACGTTTCGGCTGGCCGGTGTGTCCGGTCAAAGTTTCACCGTATATTCAAAGATAATCGATACTATCCCGGGAGTCACGTATCCTCCCGCTCCTGCTGGTGGGCAGCTTTTAGGCGGGGGTGTGACGGAGTCGAGCGCACCAACAACAACAAACCTGAATCATTATGTGTACAGAATTGAAATCTCCGGGGAGCGCACGCTAAACCCCGCTGAGAAATCGGAGCTTTCAGTGCTCTATGAATACTGATCTTGCAACTGGTTGTATGCCGCCAGAAATCTGCAAAACCGGTAGAAATAAAGCTATGTTAGCTCTTTTTGTACCTTATGATGCATAATTATATAGAATTATCTTGACACTGTGCAAAATTACGGTAAATGTCCCATAACTATCAATTTAAAATGGGTCGGTTAAACAATGAAAAGTAAAAATTTGGTAAAAACCATCCGCGAGTCGAAATTGATGAGCAAATCAGAGCTTGCGCGCGAGGCGGGCATTTCTGTCCTGACGGTCGGAAGAATTGAGCGTGGTGAGGAGTGCAGACTCGAAACCATGCGCAAGATTATCCTGGCACTCGGCTACAGCATTGAGGACAAAAACAAGGTATTTCAACGGCAGGAATAACGGGACCGTATATGTTTCTTTTTAGAAATAAAAAAGAGATGGTGGGCATTGATATCGGATCAAGCTCCGTGAAAGCGGTACAGCTGAAAAATATCAAAGGTTCACTCCAGTTGTTGAGCGTGGGGATTCTGCCCTTACCCCCCGAAGCAATCGTTGACAATACGTTGATGGACAGCACTTCTATCGCCACGGTGGTCAGAAATCTGGTCGCAAGTCTCGGCATAAAGGTGAGGGATGTTGTTTGTTCCATCTCCGGCAATTCTGTCATTATCAGGAAAATTGTGCTTCCGGCCATGTCGCAAAATGATTTGGAGGAACAGATTTCATGGGAGGCGGAGCAGTATATCCCCTTTGACATACGTGATGTGAATCTTGATTTTCAGATTCTGTCACCCGACAGCCACGACCCTTCCAGGATGAATGTTCTGCTGGTAGCCAGCAAAAAAGAAATTATCGAAGACTATGTGGGCGTTTTCAGTGAAGCGGGTTTGCGCCTTTCGGTTGTTGATGTTGATTCCTTTGCCGTACAAAATGCTTTCGAGGCCAATTACGATTACAATTCCGATGAAATTATCGCATTGATAAATATCGGTGCCAGTGTTCTGAACTTCAATGTCATCAAGGATGGGATTTCACTTTTCACCCGTGATGTGCAGTTCGGGGGAAATCTCTATACCGAGGAGATTCAGAAGCAGGTCGGGCTAAGCAGCGAGGACGCTGAAGTCGCAAAACTGCTTGCTCACGAGTCCGCTGACGCAGCGCTGCGCACAGTGATTCTGAAGGTAAACGAAACCATTGCCCAGGAAATTATACGTTCGTTCGACTACTACAACTCATCTGCGGGTGATGACCGCATATCCCGGGTGTTTATGAGCGGGGGATGCTCGAAAACCTACGGTCTCATCGACACAGTTTCCCGGAAACTAGGGTTATCTATTGAGGTGCTTAATCCCTTTACCAGGCTTGTATATAGCGAAAAAGATTTTGATCCGGAATACCTTCAGGAGATCGGTCCACTTATGGTGGTGCCGATCGGGCTTGCGATGAGGAGGGTAGGGGATAAATGATCAAAATCAATCTTTTGCCTGTCAGGGCAGCCAAAAAGAAGGAAACGGCAATAC
>Ga0007792_10000532_pt1 | contig 13730 bp, 16 predicted proteins | sample CryBogmetaGMA6M_FD_60371 | JGI IMG/M metagenome (GOLD analysis project Ga0007792, IMG submission 60371) | Freshwater microbial communities from Crystal Bog, Wisconsin, USA - MA6M | ecosystem: Environmental > Aquatic > Freshwater > Lake | place: Crystal Bog, Wisconsin, USA | collected 2009-07-06
GAATATTTACTATTCTTGACACGAAACCTGAAATAGTAGAGTCGGAAGTTCCAAAAGAGTTAAATGAATTCAAATCATCAGTTGAATTTAAAAATATTAGTTTTAATTATGTAGAAGGTCAGGATGTTTTAAGAGATGTAAACTTTAAAATAAATAAAGGACAGATATTTGCCGTCGTTGGACCTTCAGGGGCAGGCAAAAGTACTTTGGCGGATTTACTTGCCAGATTTTATGATGTTAAGAAAGGCCTTATTACCATTGACGGAATAGATATAAAAGATATTAAAATTGAGTCTTTGCGTAATCTTATAGGTATAGTTACTCAGGAAACCATACTGTTTAATGACTCAATAAAAAACAATATATCATATGGTTTAGAGACAAATGATATGGGTAAAGTTGAAATGGCAGCGCGTGCGGCTAATGCTTCAGAGTTTATAGAAAAACTGCCAGAAAAATATGACACTTTAATTGGAGATAGAGGCGTGAGACTTTCTGGTGGTCAGAGGCAGAGAATGGCAATAGCCAGAGCTATTCTGAAAAATCCACCAATCCTAATACTTGACGAAGCCACTTCTTCGCTCGATTCGGAATCAGAAATACTCGTACAGGAAGCTATAAATAATCTAATGAAAAACAGAACAGCTTTTGTGATAGCTCATAGGCTTTCTACGGTAAGAAATGCGGCAAATATAATAGTGGTAGATAATAATATTATAGTTGAAGAAGGAAGTCATGATTCCTTAATTAAAAAGAACGGAGTTTATACAAAACTTTACAATTTACAATTTAAACTTAATAAGGAAGAAAAGATAGATGAAATACAAAAGTAAAGCTGCATTTATTGACCGTGATGGTAATCTCATTCATGAAGTGGGATATATAAGCTCTCTGAAAAAAATTAAGTTTTATTCTCGCTCTATTAAAGCTATGCAGTTGCTCAAAGCTGCTGGATATAAAGTAATAGTCGTGACAAATCAGTCCGGTGTGGCAAGAGGGTACATAAAAGAGACCTTTGTAAAAGAAGTACATAAACACATAACAGCTTTTTTAAAAAAATATTTTCTGAAAATAGACGCATATTATTATTGTCCTCATCATCCTAAAAAGGCAGTTTTAAAAAAATATTTGAAAGATTGTGAGTGTAGAAAACCTAAAATTGGCATGATTAAAGCCGCTCAAAAAAAATTCAACATAGATCTTAAGCAAAGTTTTGTAATAGGGGACAAATTGACGGATGTTCATTTGGGTAAGAATGCTAAAATGAAAACCGCGCTTGTTCTTACTGGATACGGCAAGGAAGAAAAGAAGCTCATCAAATTAGCTTATGACAAACCTGACTTTATAGCCAAAGATTTTTATCAAGCAGTTAAGTTCTTGATAGTGTAGAGAGGCTGCTTGCTGCCTCTCTGACGCAGGTATTATTAATGCAATTTCAGTTTATAAATTATGGTGGACGGCAGAAGGTAACCGTATCACGCAAACAAGGAGAACAATATGAATAAATACGCTTCAATAATAGACAAGTTTAAAGGACAAAAAGTTTTAGTTTTAGGGGATTTTATACTTGATGAATACCTATATGGTGAAACAGAACGCATTTCAAGAGAAGCTCCTGTTCTAATATTGAAATATAATAAAACAACTTACCTTGCAGGTGGCGGAGCAAATCCAGTAATGAATATTGTTGATTTGGGTGCTATTCCTATACCGGTTTCAATTGTTGGAACAGATGAATATTCAGAGATTTTGCTTAACATGATGAAAGAAAAGGGAGTTGATGCTTCTTTTATAGTAAAGACAGAAAATTACAGCATCCCTGTAAAAACCAGAGTTATGGCAGGTTCAGTTCATACAGTGAAACAGCAGATAGTAAGGATCGATAGGTATAACGAAGGAATAATGGACAAGCAAATTGAATTAAAGTTAATAGAAAATATTAAAAAGGCCGCTGCTAATATAGATGTAATTCTTGTATCAGATTATGGAAGCGGTATGATAACCGACGAAGTAATTAAAACTGTAAACGCACTCGCTAAAAAAGGAAAAAAAGTTGTTGTTGATTCGCGTTATGGGTTGAAAAAATTCAAATATGTTGCAACTGCGACACCAAATGAAACAGAAGCAGGTCCTGCTGTTGATTTTGAAAAGTATGAAGAAAAAAATGTAGAATATATTGTAAAAAAACTTGCAACAATGATGAAAGCGAAGGGTATGATTGTAACTCGTGGGAGCAGAGGCATGATAGTGTTTGAAAATAAGAAAATTGTAAAAGTTACTCCTTTTGGCACAGATGAGATTGTGGATGTATCTGGTGCAGGTGACACGGTTTCGTCAATCATTTCAATCGCTTTAGCTTGCGGAGCAAAGTTAGCTGATGCGGCTTATTTGGCAAATATAGGTGGCGGACTTGTGGTAATGAAACGAGGAGTTGCAACTGTAACAGTAAATGAGCTAAAGGGAGCACTTAAAAATGTCTAAAGTTAAAAGCAGGGAAGCACTTTCAAAGATTGTGGCAAAATTGAAAAAACAGGGTAAAAAAGTCGCTTTTGCCAATGGTTGCTTTGATATACTTCATGTGGGACATATAAGATTTCTAAAAGCCGCAAAGGGAAAAGGTGACACACTTGTACTCGGCTTAAACTCGGATTCATCTGTCAGAAAACTTAAAGGAAAAGGCAGACCTCTTGTCAATCAGCGTGAGAGGGCAGAGATTATGTCTGCTTTTGAGTTTGTGGATTACATAGTTATATTTAATGAATTAACCGTTGATAAAACATTACAAATACTTTTACCAACTTATCATTGTAAAGGGACTGACTATACTTTAGATACAGTCCCAGAAAAAGAAATGGCAAAGAAGTTTGGGATTAAGATAGCGATTGTGGGCGACTCTAAAGATCACTCAACTAAAGATATCATAAAGACAATAATAGAAAAATATAAATAGTTTCAACCCAAAGTTCTTTTTCCTAAAGTATATTTAAACTTTGATTTTGGGATAAGTGCTTTGAGATCAATAAAGGACATAAAATGGATAAAATCTTAATATCCAGAACAGATGGTATTGGTGATTTACTACTCACGACTCCGCTCATAAAGGAAGTTAAAGCCAAATATCCAGCTGTAAAAATAACTGTCCTTGTCTCTCAATATGCCAATGACCTTCTTCTGAATAATCCAAATGTTTACAGCACGATAATATATGATAAAAAACGGCCTGACCTACTCTTATCAAAACTCAAAACTGAAAAGTTTGATACAGTGATTGCTGCTTATCCTCGTCCTGAACTTGCTTGGTATTTCTTTAAAACAGGTATCCCTCAAAGATACGGAACAGCCTCAAGATGGTATTCTTTCCTATATAATCAAAAAGTAGCAATGAGCAGAAAAAAATCAGAGAAAAGCGAAGCAGATTATAATTTAATGACTGCAGGAAAATTATTAGACAATGTCACTGCAGTGAAAGAATATTATTTCATTACAGAAAAAGAAAAGCAAAATGGTCTTGAATATATCAAGCAAAAAGGAATAGGTTCTGGGTTTATCATTATCCACCCAGGGAGCAAAGGCTCAGCTTGGAACTTGAGTGAAGTGGTATATTCAAAGCTGGCGGATGAAATACTGGAAGACGGATATCATATTCTATTGACAGGTGGAAAAACTGAAAAGGATTTGTTAAATAAAATTAAAAATAATATGACACAAAAAAATAATATTTTTATAATGAACGAAGAATTGACAATGCGACAGTTTGCTGGAGTTATTGCTCAGGCTGAAGTTTTGATAAGTAGTTCTACGGGACCAATGCACATTGCAGCAGCGCTTGGAGTAAAGACATTGAGCTTTTTTCCCCCAGATACAATTGCTTCAATGAAACCAAAAAGATGGGCCTGTCTTGGAAATAAGCAAGTCATAATACAACCAAAAAATAATAACCCAAAGCCCCAAGATATGGATTTGATTGATAGAAAAATTATATTATCAAAATTAAAGGAACTCATAAACAGATGAAAAAACATATTTTCCTTTATGGGTTGATTGTTTTTGTACTTTCATCCTGCGCTACTATTCAAAATAAAGTTTCTATTCTTGAAGTGACTCAAGGTGAAAGATTAGTTAGAGCTGAAGCACAAAAGCAAAATGAAAAGAATTCTTCCGTAGATTCAAGCATGCTTTATAAAGTTCGAAAAGGTGATAGCTTATGGAAAATATCAAAAGCAATTTCAGGCAAAGGGTCGCTTTGGAATAAATTGGCATTATCAAATTCTCTTAAAGAAGATATTATACTAAAGGAAGGCATTATAATTAACATATCAGTTTTATGTGAAAGTTTAGACGATAATGAAGATGTTAAGAATAAAAGTAATTTTGTTTACAGGGTAACTGAAAATAAGGCCTTTGGAGTTGGTGAAAAGCTTACCTTTGGGGTAAAGTATTTTGGTGTAACAGCAGGTATTGCTGTTCTGGAAGTAAAAGACATAGAAAAATATAATGACAGACAGGTATATCATATAGATGCTACAGCCAGAACAGCGCCATTTTTTGAGCCGTTTTATAGAGTCAAGGATGTCATATCAACTTATATGGATGTAATGGGTTTATTTTCGTGGAAATATTCAAAAAAACTTGAGGAAGGTGGGTATCGTAATACCACAATAATGGACTTTAACCACGAGCAATCATTTGCGGTAAAAAACAATGGTGACAAGTGCGACATTGTTCCTTTTGTTCAGGATGTTTTGTCTGAGTTTTATTATTTTAGAAGTGTATATAAAGGTGAAAATGAAATAAAGATAGATGTATCTTCAGACGAATGTAAAACATATCAGATAGTAGTAAAAAAACTGCGTAATGAAAAAGTCACAACTGATGCAGGTGAATTTGATTGTATAGTGGTTCAACCTTTTTTGAAATATGAAGGAATTTTTAGACAAAAAGGCGATATTTGGATATGGCTTACTAATGATAAAAACTTAATGCCAGTAATTATTAAAAGTCAAATAGCGATTGGAACTATAGATGTGATATTGCAATCGGCGGATGTTGTAAAGGCAGAGTGATTAAGTTTTTATTATAAAGACAAACGGTCTGGGATAGTTTTTTACACTTTGTCGTTGACTAAACTAGTCCAAACCTATTATAATTATATATCCTAAGACAAAGGGAGCTGTTATGGCAGATTATTTTGAAAAGTCAATTAAGGAAAGTTGTGTTGTAAAATTAAAAAGTTATAAAGGCAACAAGTCAAAACTTCAAAAGGCAGTTGACTCTCTATACTCCACTCTTCACGCTGGTAATAAAATCCTTATATTTGGTAATGGCGGTTCAGCCGCTGATGCCCAACATATTGCAGCTGAGTTTGTTGTGCGTTTGAAGTTGGAGCGCAGAGGATATCCTGCTATTGCTTTAACTACTGATTCCTCGATTCTTACTTCCTGTGGAAATGATTATGGTTTTGATAGAGTATTTGAAAGGCAGGTTGAGGCATTGGGTAATTTTGGTGATGCAGCAATAGCCATTTCTACTTCTGGTAATTCAAAAAATGTCATTCTTGCGATTAGGGAAGCTAAAAGACATGGCATGCAGGTAATTGGTTTTACAGGTCAAGGTGGCGGTAAAATGGCGAAGCTTTGTGACATACTGATAGACGTTAAATCATCTAATACTATGAGAATTCAGGAAACGCACATAACTTATTTTCATGTAATTTGTGATCTTGTAGAAAAAAAACTTGCGGGAGAAATTTAAGTTGAATAAAATAAGTAAAGCAACATTAAAAAAAATAATTCATAAATTTAAAAATAAGAAAATACTCGTGGTTGGAGATTTAATGATAGACGAGTATATATGGGGCAAGGTTTCCAGAATCTCACCAGAAGCTCCAATTCCAGTAGTGGAAGTACAAAAAGAGGATGCTAAACCAGGCGGAGCAGCAAATGTAATATTGAACCTTGTGTCATTAGGTGCAAAAGTTTATGCCGCGGGTGTGATTGGACAAGATGACAAAGCTAAAAAGCTTACTTCGTATTTAAAAAAAGAAAATGTGGATGTCTCTGCTATTGTCACAGATAAAAATAGACCAACCACAGTTAAGACCAGAGTAATTGCTCACCATCAGCAGGTGGTGCGTATTGATAAAGAACAAAAAAATGATATTTCGTTGGCGACCGCAAAAATTATCATTGGAAAAATAACAAAAATCATGAAAAATATGGATGCTGTAGTATTTTCTGATTACGATAAAGGGTTGCTCACAAGTGGACTTGTGTCAGGCATTATGAGTTTGGCTAAAGGCAAGATAGTGACAGTAGATCCTAAACCAGATAATGTGAGCATATTTAACAATGTGACATTGATTTCTCCCAATAAAAAAGAGGCTTCAGAAGCAACTGGGATACAAATATCAAATGAAGAGCAGGTTTTAGCTGCTGCTAAAATATTAAAAAATATCACGAATTCAGCTGCCATACTTATCACACGCGGAGAAGAAGGTATGTCTTTATATGAAGGCGGTCGAATGCGTTCGGTACCGACAGTGGCAAGGGAAGTATTTGATGTGACTGGCGCTGGAGATACTGTGATTTCTGTGGTTACACTGGCACTTGCTTCAGGTTCCTCTTTTGATGAAGCAGCAGTGCTTTCTAATATAGCGGCTGGAGAAGTAGTAGCCGAAGTAGGTGTAGTAACTCTCAATATAAAAGAATTAAAAGCAGCGGTTGATGAAAAAAATTGATAAAGTAATTTTTGATAGAAAAAAACTAATTGCCACAGTGGAAAAACTGAAAGACAATGGAAATAAAATAGTATTTACAAACGGCTGTTATGATTTAATTCATGGTGGTCATGTTAGGTTCTTAATCGCTGCAAAAAAAATGGGCGATATTTTAATTTTGGCGCTAAATAGTGATGCGTCAGTTAGGCAAATTAAAGGTCCAAAGCGTCCTGTGACAGCTCAAGCCGAGAGGGCTGAAGTAATGTCGGCTTTGGAATGCGTGGACATAGTCACATTGTTTGAAGAAAAGGATCCTTATAATATAATAAAGGACATTGTCCCAGATGTGTTGGTAAAAGGTGGTGATTGGCCACTGAATAAGATAATAGGAGCCGATATCGTTCTTGCAGCTGGTGGAAAAGTTAAAAATGTTCCTTATGTTAAAGGCAAATCAACAACAAATATAATTGCAAAGGTATTAAAATATTACAATTAAGTGATAGTAGTAATTTTTTTTGTTATAAATTATAAAGGAGTTCTATGAATATTATTGGAATAATACCGGCAAGGTTGAAATCAACCAGGTTTCCGGAAAAGATGCTTGCTAAAATAAAAGGAAAAAGTTTGATAGAAATGGTTTATGCCAATGCTAAAAAGGCAAATTCTATAAAGCAGTTATTTGTGGCTACTGATAGCGTGAAAATAAAAAATGTGATAGAAGCGGCTGGTGGGAAAGTAATAATGACGCCAGCCTCATGTAAATCTGGAACAGAACGCATAAGGGAAGCATTAAAATCAATACGAGCAAATATGAATGATATCGTAGTAAATATACAAGGCGATGAGCCTTTATTGGAACCTGTTTTTATTGATAAGGCCATAAAGGCATTGATTGAGGATAAGTCATGTGAGGCCTCTACATTGGCCTCTGTTCTTGTTTCTAATAAAGAAATTAATAATACCTCAGTAGTTAAGGTAGTGTTGGATTCTTTTTCAAATGCTTTGTATTTTTCAAGAGCGGCAATACCTTATAACCGTGATGAGGCAAAGTTAAAGCCGGGAGTGTACCTAAAACATATTGGCTTGTATGCTTATAAAAAAAGCGTTCTTGACAGGTGGCTTAAGTTTGATAGCAGATATGAAGGCGTAGAAAAACTTGAGCAATTAAGAATGTTGGAAAATGGTTGCAAAATTAAAGTTGTTGTAGTTAAAAGCAAGAGTATTGGAATAGATACAAAACAAGATTTTGCTAAATTAAAAAAAATAATTTAGAAGGCAAATGTTTTCAGGATTTTGGATTTATAATTTTAGGTTGTGAATTCTGCAATCATAATGAGGTGCTATGTGAAGGGTAAAAAGTATATTTTTGTAACTGGAGGAGTTGTTTCATCACTTGGTAAGGGGATTGCGGCATCTTCTATCGCTGCTTTATTAGAAGCTCGCGGAGTAAAAATTACAATGCAAAAATACGATCCTTATTTAAATGTAGATCCTGGAACAATGAGTCCTTTTCAGCATGGCGAGGTTTATGTCACTGAAGATGGTGCTGAAACAGATCTTGATTTAGGTCATTATGAAAGATTTACAAATGCTGTGCTTACGAAGGAAAATAATGTTACAACGGGAAAGATATATAGCGTAATTATAGACAGAGAACGCCGTGGTGATTACCTTGGTAAAACCGTGCAGGTAATTCCTCATGTAACTAATGAGATTAAAGACAGGTTGAAATCTCTTTTAAAGGGAACGGATATTGAAGTTGCGATAATAGAGATAGGTGGTACGGTTGGTGATATAGAAAGTCAGCCTTTTCTTGAGGCAATTAGGCAAATGCAGCAGGATTTAGGTCGTGATAATGTGTTGTATGTTCACTTGACCTTAGTTCCATATATTAAAGCCGCTGGGGAAATTAAAACTAAGCCAACTCAGCATTCAGTGGCACAATTGCGTTCAATCGGTATTCAGCCAGATGTACTTTTATGCAGAACTGAAATGAAGATGTCAAAAGGCGAGAGAGATAAAATAGCGCTTTTTTGTAATGTTGACTATGATGCAGTTATTCAGGCATTTGATGTGCCTACTATATATGAAGTGCCAAGAATGTTTCATCAACAAGGTTTAGATGATTTGATTGTAAAGAAGCTTGGTTTAAAAGCAAAAAAAATTAATTTAAAGACATGGGATAATATCGTTAGAAAAATTAAATTTCCAATAGGCGAGGTTAACATAGCGGTAGTTGGTAAATATGTTGAAGTTCAAGATGCTTATAAATCTATAAAAGAAGCAATACTACACGGTGGTATAGGTAATAATGTAAAAGTAAATATAAAATGGATTGATTCTGAAAAAGATATTGAGCCATTAATGAAAAGTAAACAGGTTGGAAAGTTATTTGCTGGAATACACGGTGTGCTTGTTCCAGGAGGATTTGGTACGAGAGGCATAGAAGGAAAGATTGCAGCAATTCAATATGCCAGAGAAAAGAAAATACCATACTTTGGTATTTGTTTGGGAATGCAGGTTTCGGTAATTGAGTTTGCCAGACATGTTTTGGGTATGAAAAGTGCAAATTCAACCGAATTTGAAAGTAAAACAAGATATCCAGTAATATCAAAACTTGAAGAACAAAAACACATAGAGTATATGGGCGCATCCATGAGATTGGGTGCATATCCTTGTAAGGTTAAACCTGCTACGAAATCATATGCAGCATATAAGGAAAAGTTTATTTTTGAACGGCACAGGCACAGATATGAGTTCAATAGCTTATACAGGGATAAATTTGAAGAGAATGGTTTTATTATAACTGGAACTTCTCCAGACGGTTTTCTTGTAGAAATGATTGAATACATTAAACATCCATGGTTTATAGCAGTTCAGTTTCACCCAGAATTTAAGTCAAAAGCAAGAGCTCCACATCCTTTATTCAGAGAGTTTATAAAGGCATCGATTGATAAAAAGAAAGGAAAATAAATGGAACCGCAAAAACCCAGCAGTGAGATGCAGGAAGATCTGCTGAAATTTGCTAAGGCCAAGTTCTTGTCGGCACAAGCAAAGTATGATGCTATACAAGCACTTGCAAAAAAATATAATATGCCATTAGAAAAAATGATAAAAAATATAATAATGGAGTGGATGGTTGAAGACAAAAATGCCACAGGCAGTATTGCCAAAGGCAAAAATGCGGTGAAAAATGAAACTTTCAAAAAAATACTCTGAGATTACAGGAAAAGGACTTTTCTTAATTGCTGGTCCTTGTGTTATAGAAAATGAAAAAATGGCTTTTTTGATAGCTGAGAAGCTTAAAGAAATAACGCAAAGATTGGGTATGCCTTTTGTTTTCAAAGCCTCCTATGATAAAGCGAATCGTACCTCTCTTGGAAGTTTTCGTGGACCAGGAATAAAAAAAGGTCTAAATCTTATGGCAAAGATAAAAGAAAAGCTTTCTCTTCCAGTATTAACTGATGTTCATGAAACAAAAGATGTGGTTCAAACAGCAAAGGTTGTTGATATATTACAAATACCTGCATTTTTGTGTAGGCAGACAGATTTAATAGTTGCTGCTGCAAAAACAGGAAAAATAATTAATATTAAAAAGGGACAGTTTTTATCACCTTTTGAAATGGATAACATAATACAAAAAGCTCTATCAACAGGAAACAAGGAAATAATGTTAACAGAGAGAGGTTTTTCTTTTGGTTATAATAATTTGGTGGTTGATTTGAAATCCATAGCATATATGAGAAAAACTGGTTATCCAGTTATTATTGATGCTACTCATGCTGTTCAGCGTCCTGGTGGAGCTGGAAACCGTAGCGGAGCCGATAGGGAATATATTGATACCATAGCCAGAGGAGCAGTAGCTGCAGGGGCAACAGGTGTATTTATGGAGGTCCATCCTAATCCGAAAAAGGCTTTGTCTGATAAAGATTCGCAATATGCGCTTGATAAAGTTGAACCAGTGTTGAGAAAGTTAAAAGAAATTTACGATTTAGTCAATGAGTAAATAAGACAAAGTAGTTTGCCTTGGTTTCAAATGTAATGATATTTATTCTGTAAAACCCCATATATTATAGAGCTTTTATTGAAACCCCTATCTTTTAATCATCCTTTTCTTTGTTGCCTTAACCCATTATATTTGCTATAATTTTTATGTTAGATAATTCACGAAAAACAAGGAGTTTTTATGATTGAACATGAAAAATATACAGCTTTTATTGATGGCGCCTCCAGTGGCAACCCAGGACATGCTGGTATAGGTGTTGTCATATACAAGGGGAAAGATCAGATTTTGGTTGAGTCAAAGTATATTGGTACGGCTACTAATAATGTTGCCGAGTATACTGCTTTGACGCACCTTTTGGAAATGGCAAGAAAACATAAAATTAAAGAGCTTCATGTTTTTTCAGATAGTGAGCTTATGGTAAAACAGTTATCTGGAGAATATAAAGTAAGAGATGAAAAATTACAGGAGTTTGTAAAGTTGGCTTTGACATACAAAAAAGATATTAAGTTTGAAGTCACTCATATTCCTCGTGAAAAGAATAAAGAAGCTGATAAGCTCTCAAAGGAAGGTTCAAAAAGGGGAGGCAATATCAGAAATGTATGAGTTTTTAGTAATCTTATTTTCAGTAATTACATGTATGGCAATATTTGGAATGTTTAAATTCGGTTTCAATATCATTTTTTTATACATAATTTTATTTTCTCTTGTGTTTGTAATATGGTTGGTGGCAGTTATATTAGAAGAAAATAAAAAAAATGACGGTCATGTACGGTAACATAGCCCGCAGTTTTATCAATGCGGGTTTTCAAATATGGGACATCTTCGAGGAAACAGTTGTCTCCACTATAATAACCTTTGAAGACAATCGCGTGGATAAAATAATGCCAGGTTTAGATTTTGGAATAGGGTTAAGAGGTGTAAAAGATTATAAAACAGTGTATGGATACACTAATGATTTAGCCGCACTAAATAAAACTGCTGAACATATATGCGGGGCAGCTGGTTTGGGTAAAGATATTATTTTTAATGAGCTAAAACCTTCCGTAATACATGAGACAAAAATACCACATGATTCTGTTGCTATACAAAAAAAAATTGATCTATTGAAAGAGATAAATGACAGAGTTAGGTCGAAAAGCGGATTAATAAGACAAGTCACCATAAACTATTCAGAAAAAAAACAGCAGGTGGTAATTTATAATGATAAGAAAGAAGTAACCCGTGAAGATCGGGTTTATACAAACTGTGCTATTATGGTTATTGCAGAAAAAAATGGACGCATAGAAACTGGATATCATGTATTGGCTGCGCGTAGAGGGTTTGAAGTTTTTGAATTTGAAGATGTTTTTGAAAAAGCAGACTTAGCTGCCAGCTTAGCTTTACGCTTGCTTGATGCTAACAAAAAAATAACTGGCCCTATGACAGCTGTTATTTCTTCAAGTGCTGGGGGTACTATGATTCATGAGGCCGTTGGACATTCACTTGAAGCTGATTTGGTTCAAAAAGGTTTGTCTCAGTATCAGGGTGAGAAAGGAAAAAAGGTAGCTTCTGAAATTATTACTGTTTTAGATGATGCCACACTGCTGAACAAACGCGGATCCTTATCTTTTGATGACGAGGGAACCCCTTCACAAAAGACCGTGCTTATAGAAAAAGGCATTTTAAAGAACTTTATGTATGATAGAGAAACGGCTCTTAAGGATAAAACAGAATCAACTGGAAATGGCAGGCGTGAGTCGTATAAATTTAAACCCATACCAAGAATGAGAAATACAATGATTACTCCAGGCACGGGTTTAAGTGCTGACCTTATAAAAGACACAAAAAATGGCATATTTGTAGTTAAGATGGGTGGAGGGCAGGTTAATACAGTAACAGGCGAGTTTGTTTTTGAAGTTAAAGATGGTTACTTAATAGAAAATGGAGTTATAACATATCCAGTTCGTGGCGCGACACTTATGGGAACTGGAAAGGCAGTTTTAAATACAATTGATGCAGTGTGTACTGATTTAGGTTTTGATTCAGGCACATGCGGTAAGGACGGACAGGGTTCCCCAGTTTGTGATGCCCAGCCAACGCTTAGAATTCCAAAGATACTTGTTGGTAGTAAGTAGTAATTCAAAAATATTTTGGAGGTTTAGTGTGAGAAATATATTTTTGTTAGTTTCTTTTTTATCAATATTTTTCTTGTCAAGCTTAGTTATGGCAGTTGATACAGCTACCAATCTTTCAATTACTCCGATTGCAGTTCCGAGCACAGTTGAAATAGTTGGTGCGGCATTAACTACAACTGCAGTGCCAAAAGCTACTCCTGAAATGGAAGGCGCATTGCCAAATGCTTCAGAAATGGATTTGTATGAGAGTCCAGATGAACCAGAACCTACTGTTGAAGAGGCATCAAAAGCAATTCAGAAGAAGTCTGAAGCCAGAATGAAAAAACATTTTACGATAGAACAGACTTTGTCTACTCCGAGTTCAATGGGTACAAAGTTAGGTTATTTTATTAATGAGAATTGGAGAGTCGCTGCAGAATACTCAACTATATCTTGGCTTTTGGCTAATAAAAATCATGAAAAAAATTCATCTTGGGCTATTTCTGGAAATTATTCAGCAGCAGATGATGATTGGGCACCGTTCTATGGAGTTGGTTTTACAATGATGGATTTGTACTATAGTGACAAGGTCAGTAACGCTGATACTGGTATAGACGATAATGTTAAATTTACAAAAGAATTTACTGGAGGATATTTAACTGGTGGAGTTACTTGGATTACTGATTCTATTCTTATGGCATCAATAGAATTTGATTTATATGCAGGTAGGACAAGACTAAAAAAAGACAATATTACTACACCATCAAAAAGTGAAGATAATAAAAACAATCCCACATCAACTCTTTCTGTAATGATTGGGGCAACTGTGGGAATCTGTTTTTAAGAAAAAGGTTGTAAACAACAAGTAAATAAATGGCTCGTAACCTATAGAAGTGCAATTGACACTGTATGGGCT
>Ga0007792_10000533_pt1 | contig 13709 bp, 16 predicted proteins | sample CryBogmetaGMA6M_FD_60371 | JGI IMG/M metagenome (GOLD analysis project Ga0007792, IMG submission 60371) | Freshwater microbial communities from Crystal Bog, Wisconsin, USA - MA6M | ecosystem: Environmental > Aquatic > Freshwater > Lake | place: Crystal Bog, Wisconsin, USA | collected 2009-07-06
AGGCGGGATCTGACAAGGTCAAGACGAGCGTCTCACCATGGTTGATGCTTTTAAGTTGAGCCGTCATGCCTGCTCAGCTCTCGATGTGTGTCAAGCTCAAGCCCAGTGCGCCACGTCGACGCAGCCATGGACTGGGGCGATAGCGGGTGTCACCGTAAACGGTTTGAACGTTGAACAGCACTTCTAAAATTTCGGTAGGACCATATTTATCGCCCATGGTCAGCGGGCCCATCGGGTGTCCTAAATCAACGCTGCCGCTGGCTTCTAAGTCTTGGGGCGAGCAAATGCCTTGTTGGCACATGTCGCAAGCAATGTTGATGATGTTTGCCACGACGCGTTGCGTCACAAAACCACCGCTATCGCGAATCACCGTGACCGCTTTGCTATCACGCGCAAAGAGGGCGTGGGCGGCATCGCGCATATCAGCCCTTGTCGCAGGGTTGGTGGCAAGTACGCGTCGGCGCGTGAGCTTGTCATCGATCAACATGTCGATGCCCATGGTGCGGGCTGGGTCAAGACGTTCAACGATGGCCACCGTGGTGACATCAAAACCTAACGGGGCCACGATTGACAGTGCTTGCGCCGAAGGCGAGGTTCCCGTTTCGATTTTGGCTCCCAAATCTTTGAGCAGTTGCAGCAGTTCTGGCCGACGCATGGCGCGTGTAGACACCCAAACAGGCGGCATTTCATTGACGAGGGGTGTCACTTGCTCGGGGGCAACTTGCGCAACGTTGTTCACGTACTTGTAAAACCCTTCGCCCGAACTTTGACCTGTCGCACCCGTGGCTAACCGTTGAGCGACGAGTGCGCTAGGACGGTAACGGGGTTCGTGTTGGTATTTTTGGTAGGCGCTGGTCATCGCAGAGTGAGCCACATCAAGGCCCATTGCGTCTAGGGATTCGAAAGCGCCGAAATTAAAACCTGCGTGGTCCCGCAAGATGCGGTCCAAGGTGGCGAAATCAGCGACACCTTCTGAAGCGATTTGCAACGCCTCTGTTGCGCCACCCAAGATGCTTATTGTTTTGTAGATTAAATTCATAGCAAAGATTATGGATGAGGCGTGCCGCATCAACAGCGGGAATCGGCATTCAACGACGAACTTGCAGGGCTCCAGGATTGACGATGTTGGTGGGTGTGCCCTTGATGAAGTTCACCACGTTGTCAAAGGCCATTCCGAAATACAACTCGTAGCTGTCTTGTTCCACATATCCGATGTGCGGCGTGCAAATGCAATTTTCTAGACGCAGTAGCGCGTGACCTTGCATGATGGGCTCGCTCTCAAACACGTCAATGGCGGCCATGCCGGGGCGGCCACGGTTCAAGCCTGCAATAAGTGCATCAACCTCGATCAACTCTGCGCGAGAGGTGTTGACCAGCAACGATGTTGGTTTCATGCGGTTGAGGTCACTCAACTTGACAATTCCACGCGTGGCATCGACCAAGCGCAAATTTAAGGTGAGTACATCTGACTCTTCAAAGAACGCTTCACGCGATGCGGCCACATCGATTCCGTCTTTGGCCGCCAGTTCGCGTGAGGCTTCGCTACCCCACATCAACACGCGCATGCCGAAGGCTTTGCCGTACCCAGCCAAAAGCTGCCCAATCTTGCCGTAACCCCAGATGCCCAAGGTTTTGCCACGCAAGACTTGACCTAAGGAAAAGTTGGTGGGCATAGAGCCAGCTCTGAGTCCCGATTGTTGCCAAGCGCCGTGTTTGAGATTGCTGATGTATTGAGGTAGGCGACGCATGGCGGCCATGATCAAGGCCCAAGTCAACTCTGCGGGGGCAAAGGGTGAGCCGGAGCCCTCTGCCACAGCGATGCCGCGTTCTGTGCAGGCAGCGATGTCGATGTGGCTGCCAACCTTGCCGGTTTGTGAAATGAGCTTGAGCTTGGGCAGCTTGTCTAGCAACTGTTTGGTGAGATGCGTGCGTTCGCGAATCAGGACCAACACCTCGGCATCTTTGAGGCGGACCGAAAGTTGACCAACACCTTTGATCGTGTTGGTATAGACCTTGGCTGGGTACGCTTCTAATTTGGAGGCGCAAGGCAGTTTGCGAACCACATCTTGGTAGTCGTCGAGGATGACAATATTCATCTCCCGATTGTGCCTTGCGCAACAGGGCCTCGCGATTGACACGAGTCTTGTTTTTGACAGGTCAGTGACGGTTTTCGAGTTCGGCCATACGGTCGAGTTCTGCACATACATCAGCCATACGGCCAGAGATCACCATGCGTCCTGCGTTTTTACGGTTGTGATGTGCTTCCATCACGCGTGCGACACGCAAGGGCAAAGGACGACGAGTACTTTGCAAGGCTTGTGCAGGCATGAAGCCACGGACGGCGTTTTGCAGAGGGTTCAACAGGCGGTAGGCGCCAAAAAGTGCGATGCTCATGGTCGTGCTTTCTTTACATCATCATGGTGTTACGGATCAGGCCGACGGCCAAACCCTCAATTTCAAAAGGCTCGCCAGGTTCAACCAGAATGGTCTTGAAGTCTGGGTTCTCGGGGAGGAGCTCGATGTGGCTAGCGGTTTTTCTAAAACGTTTGACCGTGACTTCTTCGCCTAAGCGTGCCACGATGATTTGCCCATTCTTGGCGTCACGTGTGGATTGCACGGCCAGCAAGTCGCCGTCCATGATGCCGGCATCACGCATCGACATACCACGCACACGCAGCAAGTAGTCTGGTTTGCGCTGAAACAGGCTGCTTTCGACAAAGTAGGTTTGGTCCACATGTTCTTGTGCCAAGATGGGAGAGCCGGCTGCGACGCGGCCCACCAGCGGCAATGAAAACCCTGACGGCGTGGCCACGAATGAATGGCTTTCTTGGTAGCTCCGTTGGTTGTGGCCTTTGAGTCGAATACCGCGTGAGGTACCGCTGACCAACTCAATCGCGCCTTTACGGGCCAAGGCTTGTAAATGCTCTTCAGCCGCATTGGCGGACTTGAATCCAAGCTCCGTCGCGATTTCTGCGCGTGTAGGAGGTGAGCCCGTGTTGGCGATGGCCGATTGAATGAGCTCCAGAATCTGCTGCTGGCGTGGGGTGAGTTTTGGCATGTCAATCATTGGTTCGGCTCCTGCACAATGTGGGCTGAGGTGATGCGCAACTGTTTGCACATCCAGTAACTGTATTTTTAACCAGCTTTTTGAGTTTGGCAAGCTATGAATGCAAATAAAACTAAAAAAATCGTTGTTTTAGCCACAGGCGGGACCATTGCAGGGCTGGCAACCGACGCTTCCAAGCCTCAAAACTACAAAGCGGGCCTAGTCGACGTGGTTGAGTTGATGGCTGGTTTCGCGCACACGGACTTTGAGGTTGTGACGGAACAAGTTGCCCAAATCGATAGCAAGGACATGTCATTTGCTCTATGGCAAAACTTGTTGGGACGCGTGGCCTACTGGGTCGATCAAGACGATGTGCGAGGCGTTGTCATCACGCACGGCACAGACACGCTCGAAGAAACCGCCTATTTCCTGCAAACCGTCTTGCATCCCACCAAGCCCGTTGCAATCACGTGTGCCATGTTGCCTGCCAATGCACCTGAAAGTGACGGCCCGTCAAATTTACAAGATGCCCTGCATTGGGTACAACACGACACCTCGCATGGCGTTGTGGTGGTGTGTGCCGGCGCAGTCCATGCAGGTCAAAGCGTGCAAAAAAGCAACAGCCAACAGCGCAACCCCTTCATGTCGCAAGACAACATCATGCATCCAGCCACGCTGCGTGTGCCCAGCGTGGCGGAGGTATTGGCTTGCAAACATTGGCCACGGGTGGAGATCGTGCTCAACCATGCGGGTGCGGACGGTCGCATGGTGCGCGCCTTGATGGCTCACGATGCACCAGATGGCTGGGTGGTGGCTGGCACTGGCAATGGCACCTTGCATCACGACTTAGCATCCGCACTACTGAATGCTCAAAAGCAGGGCGCACGCGTGTTGCGTGCCTCGCGCTGCGCCCAAGGTGGCGTGCAATCTCGTGATGCCGATGTATTTCCCCATGCGAGCGGGTTAACGGCAGTGCAAGCGCGCGTAGCGTTGTGGCTTGATTTGCTGCATCACACCTCTGTGAATCGCGAGATGACATAAAAAAAGCCGCTCAACAGAGCGACTTTTATAGGCGTTAACTTGAACTCGGCTTAAGCGGCGAGAGCTTGGAAGGAACGTTCTTTGATTTCTTCCACAGAACCCGTACCGCTGATGGCACGGTACTTTGGCGCTGCTGCTGCGTCGGCTTTGGCCCAGCCAGAGTAGTAGTCGACCAAGGGGCGGGTTTGGGCGCTGTACACGTCCAAGCGCTTCTTGACGGTTTCTTCCTTGTCATCTTCGCGTTGGATAAGTGGCTCGCCGGTCACATCATCGTGGCCTTCCACCTTAGGTGGATTGAACTTAACATGGTACGTACGGCCACTGGAGACGTGGGCACGGCGTCCGCTCATGCGGTCAATGATGGCGTCAAAAGGCACATCGATTTCGAGCACAAAGTCCAGCTTCACGCCAGCAGCCTTCATGGCATCGGCTTGAGGAATGGTGCGTGGGAAACCATCAAACAAGAAACCTTTGGCGCAATCGTCTTGTGCGATACGTTCTTTGACCAAGTTGATGATCAGGTCGTCACTGACCAAACCGCCAGCGTCCATCACCTTTTTGGCTTCGATGCCCAATGGCGTGCCAGCTTTGACGGCTGCGCGCAGCATGTCACCGGTGGAAATTTGAGGGATGCCGTATTTCTGGCAAATGAAGGTGGCCTGTGTGCCTTTACCGGCACCGGGTGCGCCCAACAAAATGAGTCTCATGCTTGGTCCTAATTTAGATCAATACGTTTTAATACTTACTCAAGGATATCACGCGCTTCCCTTCGAAAGCCTTACGCCGCCTTGCTTAGCAACGATCTGACGCGTGCCAAGTCTTCAGGCGTATCGATGCCTATGCCAGGCGAGTGCTCGGTCACGTGCACGGCGATGCGGTGACCGTGCCACATGGCGCGTAATTGCTCGAGTGCTTCCGTGACTTCAATCGGGGCTTGGGCAAGTTTGGGGAATTCACGTAAAAACCCAACGCGGTAGCCGTACAGGCCAACATGGCGCAGAGGGGCGGGGCTGGGCAGGGCGGTGATGCCACCATCGCGCCACCACGCAATCGGTGCGCGACTGAAGTACAGCGCGGTGTTGCGGGCATCGAGCACCACCTTGACCACGTTCGGGTTGGTGAAGTCTTCCAAATTGTCGATGGCGTGGGCCAATGTGCTCATGCTGCAGTCGCTGCGCGCTTGTAGCAGCTGTGCCGCAGCATCAATCGAGGCTGGGTCAATCAGGGGCTCATCCCCTTGCACGTTAACCACCACGTCTGTATCTGGCAAACCAAGTAAGTCGCAGGCTTCGGCCAAACGATCGCTGCCAGAGGGGTGATCGGTGCGTGTCAAAACGGCATCGATGTGGTGCGCTTGGCAAGCCGCCATGATGCGGGCATCGTCAGCCGCTACCACCACGCGAGAGGCACTCGAGAGCTTGGCGCGTTGAGCCACGCGAACCACCATGGGTAAGCCTGCAATGTCAGCCAAGGGCTTGTCTGGCAAGCGCGATGAGGCCATGCGCGCTGGAATAAGCACACAGAACGACATCAGGCTTCCAGCTCGGCGTCGGTCAGGGGGCGTGCTTCGTTTTCGAGCAAGACAGGAATGCCATCGCGTATCGGATACGCCAAGCGGGCACTACGCGAAATCAGCTCTTGCGAGTCGCGTTTGTAGTCGAGGGGGCCTTTGGTCACGGGGCAGACCAAGAGTTCAAGCAGTTTGGTGTCCATGGGGTGATGATAACTTTGCGTGTTGTGCGACAACCATCTGTTGGTCAATGGCAGTCAGGAGTTCGGCGGGAAGGGTGGTCTGCAGTGGCACTGCCCAAGCTGTTGGGTGGTGCGCCCACAGTTTGACGGCATCTTTTTCGGTACACAGCACGTCGCCTAGTTGGGCGTCGATGCGTAGGTGCAGCATGTCGTGGTGGTCGGGCAGGGCTTGGGTGTGGTTGAGCGTCATCCCTTGCGCACGCAGCATGGCAAAAAACACCTCGGGCTTGGCAATGCCAGCCAACGCCTGCACGGGTGTAGCCCCCCAGCCTTGTAAGGGCCGTTGTGTGCCATCGGCCTGTTTTGCGAAATCGGCCAAGCGGCGTTGCACGGTAAATTCATGAGCCTGGGCGTGGCTAGATGTGTTGACCAGCAAGCAGGGCACAGGGCTGTTAAATGCGGCGCTGAACAAGGCCTTGCGAGGCCAAGTCTCGCGCAGCGGCCCCGCTGGCAGCAGATAGCCATTGCCAACGCCGCGTTCGTCAAACACACACAGTTCCAAGTCGCGCGCCAGTTGCCAGTGTTGCAAACCATCATCACACACCAACACTTGCACGTCTGGGTGTGCGGCCAATAGGGCTCGACCAGCGGCCACACGGTTTGAAGCAACAAATACCGGCACTTGACAGGTGCGCGCGATCAAAAGCGGTTCATCGCCAACATCGTTTGCGTGGCTACTGGTTAGAACGGTTTGAATGCCACTGGCGTTGTCGGTGGTGGTGTCTCGGCCATAGCCGCGCGAAAGTACACCGACGCGCCACCCTTGCGCTGACAGGTGTTGCACCAAGGCCATGGTGACAGGGGTCTTTCCCACGCCGCCCACCATCACATTGCCCACCACGATCACGGGCACAGGCAGCACGTGTTGCTTGAAAAAACCGATGTGATACAACCAGCGGCGACATGCCACCAAAGCACCAAACACCCAACTCATGGGCAGCAAGGCCAGCGCAAGGGCTTGGCCCCAACCGCCTTGGCCATTCCAAGCCTGGGTTAATGCTTGGCGCACGCGGGCCATGGCGTTTAGTCAGCCTTGCCGTTGGATGATTGCGCTGCAAAAGTGAGTTGGTTCAACCCATTGCGGCGCGCCGCCTCCATCACCATCATCACGGACTGATGGCTGGCTTGTGCATCGGCGCTGATGATGAGCATCGGTTTGTCAATGCTTTGCGTGGCTTGCGCTAAGGCTTGGCTTAGGCCGTGCACATCACGGCCTTGGATGGGCGACTTGTTCACGCTGAAACGGCCATCGCTGCTGATCGACACCAGCACTTCGTGTGGGCGCTCTTGTTGGACCGCGGCGTCTGCCACAGGCAAGTTGAGCTGCATTTCGGTGAACTTGCTGTACGTGGTGGAGAGCATCAAGAAAATCACGACCACCAACAAAATGTCGATGAAGGGGATCAGATTGATCTCGGGCTCTGGGCTCTTCTCACGATGAAATTTCATGGCCATGCTCTGAATGTCGTGATTACTTCAAACGCGCACGCATGGACAGCAAGTGCCGCACGAAACGTTCAGCGTCTAGTTCGAAGCCCAGTACATAGGCGTCCACACGGGCTCGGAGGTAGCGCCAGAACATCAAGGCGGGAATGGCCACGATCAAACCAAAAGCAGTGTTGTAAAGCGCCATCGAAATACCATGAGCCAGCTGTACGGGGTTGCTTGTGCCTGGGGCTTGGGAGCCAAAGATATCGATCATGCCGATCACCGTGCCTAGCAAACCCAGCAATGGCGCGGCGGATGCGATGGTGGCCAAAGCGACCAAATGTTTGTCGAGATCATGGGCGGCTTGGCGACCCGCGGATTCCATACTTGATCGCAGGTCTTCCGCGCTGATGAGCGGCTCAGCTTGCATGGCGTGCCAGCCACTGGCCAACACGCGGCCCAACAGGGAGTGGTCATGCAACTGGGACATGATTTCTTCCGAGGGTAGGTTGTCATGTGATGCTTGGAGCGCTTGTTCTAGCAATCCCTCTGGCGCGACCAAGTGGGTGCGCAAACTGATCATGCGTTCGATGATCAGTGCCAAGGCAACGACTGAACAGGCCAGCAGCGGCCAAATTGGCCAACCGGCCGCTTGTATGATGTTGAACACAGCCAACGCTCCCCAGAATTTGTTTTGCTGATTATGGCTCAGTGCTCCATCCACACGAACTGTGGATAACTTTGGGGATAAGCTCTGACTTACCCCCCTCCAAGCCGCTTAAATGGGCGATTTCAATAGAATGACTCAAAATTAAGCGCATAAAAACCAAATAGAATCAATGACTTACACCGTAGCTTGGCGATTTCATTAGTTCCAACCGTAAAACCAAGCTATCTTTAATATTGTGGATGAGTCCTTCATGCCCCCCTCCGAATCTCTAGGTTTGACGCCGCGTATTTGGGCCGTTGGTGCCCTATGCCGCGCCGTGGCTGATGCTTTGGAGGCTCGGTTCAACCCCATCGCTGTGCGGGGGGAGATATCGGGCTTCACACGCGCGGCCAGCGGTCATTGTTATTTCACCCTCAAGGACGCAGGCGGCCAATTGCGTTGTGCCATGTTCAAGCGTGCCGCTCAAATGCTCGACTTTCGTCCTGTGGATGGTGAGCTGGTTGAATTGCGTGGTCGTTTGGGTGTCTACGAACCACGAGGTGAGTTGCAGCTGGTGGTTGAACATCTTCGCCGCGCTGGGCAGGGCGCTTGGTTTGAGCAGTTTTTGCAGCTCAAGGCCAAGCTCGAAATGGAGGGCCTGTTTGATGCAGACCGCAAGCGCCCAATCAAAACCATGCCAAGAGGCATTGGTGTGGTGACCTCGTTGGGGGCTGCTGCGTTGCACGACGTGGCCTCGGCCTTGCAACGCCGCGTCCCCCACATTCCTGTCCTTTTAGCGCCCACCTTGGTGCAAGGCCCAGATGCAGCGCCCAGTCTTGTGCTAGCCCTGCAACAGTTGATACAACAACCCAATATCGACGTCATTTTGCTGGTGCGTGGCGGCGGATCTATGGAAGACCTCTGGGCCTTCAATGACGAAAACCTCGCCCGAGCCATCGTCGCTAGCCCCATCCCCATCATTAGTGGCGTGGGGCACGAGACAGATTTCACCATCACCGACTTTTGCGCTGACTTGCGCGCACCAACCCCCACCGCGGCGGCTGAAATGTGTGCGATCCCCCAAGCCGAATTGCTTGCCAATCTACAGTTGTGGGGTGGGGCCCTTCAAACCGTGGCGCATCGCCAGCTCGACACCCAAGAGCAGCGCCTTGACCGTGCCCAAGCTCGTTTGGGCCGCCCCTCCGAAGGGCTAGGGACAGAAAAAATGCAACTCATGCGCTTGCAACAACGCTTGCAGTCTGGCCTACGTCTCCACACCCAGCGGTGTCAGAACGAGCTGGCCGTGCTGGCCAGTGGCATGGCGCGTGGCCTGCAGCAAACCCCATCCACCGCGCGTGAACGCTTAAACCGCGCTGCTTTGCGCTTGCAATTGCTGGACCCCAAATTGGTCTTGCAGCGCGGATTTGCATGGCTCAGCGACGCCGATGGCCTAGCCATCACCGCGGTGGCTCAAACCAAAGAAGGCCAAGCCCTGCAAGCAACCCTTGCCGACGGCGTGGTTGATTTGACCGTGTCTGCAAATCGTCGCATTTAGTTTTTACAATTCACGTTTTTACACAAGAGGACTTCATGGAACACACGCTCCCCGCACTGCCTTTCGCCATTGACGCTTTGGCCCCTCATTACTCCAAAGAAACTTTGGAGTTCCACCACGGCAAGCACCACAACGCGTACGTGGTGAACCTGAACAATTTGCAAAAAGGCACTGAGTTCGAAGCCATGGCCCTCGAAGAAATCATTAAGAAGTCCAGCGGCGGCATCTACAACAACTCTGCCCAAATCTGGAACCACACCTTTTTCTGGAATTGCATGAAGCCCCAAGGCGGCGGCGAACCCACGGGTGCTTTGGCTGCAGCCATCAACGCCAAATTCGGTACCTATGCCGCTTTCAAAGAAGCCTTCGTCAAGAGCGCCGTGGGCAACTTCGGCTCCGGCTGGACATGGTTGGTGAAAAAGGCCGACGGTACTGTGGACATCGTCAACATGGGCGCTGCGGGTACACCTTTGACCACCGGCGACAAAGCCTTGTTGACGGTGGATGTGTGGGAACACGCCTACTACATCGACTACCGCAACATGCGTCCTAAGTTCGTTGAGACTTTCCTAGACCACTTGGTGAACTGGTCTTTCGCTGAAGCCAACTTCGCTTAATTGCCAGCATTGGCGAGGGTTTTGACCCGCCTCAAAGACAAAAGCCGCCTTGATGGCGGCTTTTTCATGGGCGTTTGTTGCTTACTCGGCGTCGTCAAGCGGCCCCTTCGTCAAGTTTTTTAAGGCTTAAACGCCACGCCGCTTAAGCGACTACCGGCTTTCAAGCCCTTTTTCGCAAACCAGCCTTGGTGCATTTCCAGTACAAAGCGCACAGGCTTGGTCGAGCAGTGTGAGTCCGTGGTCTGCGGCTTCATGTCGGCTAAGTTCACGATGGTTCCGTCGTCAGCCACAAACGCAGCTGTGAGCGGTAGCAGCGTATTCTTCATCCAAAAGCACTGCGTGGTGGGCTGTTCAAACACAAACAACATCCCTTCGTGCTGCGGCATCTCGCTGCGAAACATCAACCCGATGCTGCGCTGGTCAGGCGTTTGTGCCACTTGCGTGTCGATTTGGTACATACCCGCTTGCAGCTTGATGCGGGGCAAGTTGGTTTGAGGCGTGTCTTGGGCCGCGGTCGAAAAGACCAAACCAGAAATGAGGAGGGTAAGCAGTGCGCGTTTCATGAATCCGACTGTATCGCACGCCAGATGCGCTGTTTGACAGGCTTACGTCAATATCGGCTAGCTAGAATCGAATTAGAAATTCACCCCACCTTACGGAACGCCGCTCATGTCTTACTTGCACATTCAAGTGCCTGCCTCAGGTCAAAAAATCACGGTTAATGCTGACCAGACCTTGAATGTGCCTGACCAACCCATCATTCCTTACATCACGGGGGACGGCGTCGGCCAAGACGTAACGCCTGTGATGCGCAAAGTGGTGGATGCGGCAGTTAATGCGGCTTACGCGGGCAAGCGTCAAATCCACTGGATGGCGCTGTTTGCGGGCGATGAAGCCACGCGTGTTTACGGTCCCGATGTGTGGTTGCCAGAAGAAACCGTGCACGCCATGCGCGAATACAAAGTGTCCATCAAAGGCCCTCTGAACACACCTGTGGGCGGTGGCATTCGCTCGCTCAATGTGGCTTTGCGCCAAGCGTTGGACTTGTTTGTTTGTCTGCGTCCCGTCCAGTACTTCAAGGGCGTGCCATCCCCCCTGAAAGAGCCAGAAAAAACAAATATGGTCATCTTCCGTGAGAACTCGGAAGACATCTACGCCGGCATCGAGTTTGCCGCGCAAAGCCCAGAAGCACACAAGCTCATCCATTTTTTGACATCCGAGATGGGTGCGACCACCATTCGCTTCCCCAACACATCGGCCATCGGCATCAAACCTGTGTCCATCGAGGGCACAGAGCGCTTCATCCGTAAAGCCATTCAATACGCCATCGACCATGACAAGCCTAGCGTCACCATCGTGCACAAAGGCAACATCATGAAGTTCACCGAAGGGGGTTTTCGTGATTGGTCCTTAGCCTTGGCGCAAAAAGAATTTGGTGCCACCTTGATCGATGGCGGACCGTGGTGTCGATTGAAAAACCCCAAAACTGGCAAGTCCATCATCATCAAAGACGTCATTGCGGACGCCTTCTTGCAGCAAATTTTGATGCGCCCCGCCGAATACTCAGTGGTAGCCACCCTCAACCTCAATGGCGACTACATCTCAGACGCCGTTGCCGCGCAAGTGGGCGGCATTGGCATTGCCCCAGGCGCCAACATGTCCGACACCGTGGCTTGCTTTGAGCCAACACACGGCACAGCCCCCAAATACGCAGGCAAAAACTACGTCAACCCAGGCTCCCTCATCTTGTCCGCCGAGATGATGCTGCGCCACATGGGTTGGACCGAAGCGGCAGACATCATCATTCAATCCATGGAAGCCGCCATTGAAACCAAGCACGTCACCTATGACTTTGCGCGCTTGATGGACGGTGCGACCCAAGTCAGCTGCTCCGCCTTTGGTGACGTCGTGATTGAGCAGATGTAATTTGGTCAGGCTCAGTCTGTCTAGCCCTGCCAATGCAGGGCTTTTTGCTTCTCGCAGCCCGATAGAATGGGCCAATGCCCACTAAAAAACCAACTCCAAAAGTCCAATTACCCGACCGAGACGCTGGTGGATCGGTCGTTTTAGAGCGCCGAACGCAGCGCACCAAGCCGCCGCAGATGTTTCAGGTGTTGATGCTCAACGATGACTTCACGCCCATGGAGTTTGTGGTGATGGTGTTACAAGAGTTTTTCAGCAAAGACCGAGAAAGCGCCACCCAAATCATGTTGCAAATCCATCTGGATGGCAAAGGGCTATGTGGTGTGTACAGCCAAGATGTGGCTGCCACCAAGGTAGACCAGGTGCTAGACGCAGCCCGCAAGGCCGGTCATCCCCTGCAATGTGTGGCCGAACCGATCGAATAACTTATCGTTTGCACGGATACATGACACCTATTGAATAAATGGCTTTTGTTTCCATATACATTTGAATCTCAGTTGCAAGCACGAAGGAAAACACATGATCGCCCAGGAACTTGAAGTCAGCTTGCATATGGCCTTTGTCGAGGCCCGTCAACAACGACACGAATTCATCACCGTTGAGCACCTGCTACTGGCATTGCTCGACAACCCCAGCGCTGCTGAAGTGTTGCGGGCTTGTTCCGCCAACATCGACGACTTGCGTAAATCGCTTTCCAACTTCATCGCCGACAACACGCCCCAAGTGGCGGGCGCAGAAGAGGTGGACACGCAGCCCACGCTGGGTTTTCAGCGTGTGATCCAGCGTGCCATCATGCATGTGCAGTCCACCGGCAATGGGAAAAAGGAAGTTACGGGCGCTAATGTGCTGGTCGCGATCTTTGGCGAGAAGGACTCTCACGCGGTCTACTACCTCCACCAACAAGGTGTGACTCGTTTGGACGTGGTGAACTTCATTGCCCACGGCATCAAAAAGAGCGATCCGCCTGAAGCCGTCAAGGGCGGCGAGGCTAGCCATACCGAGCAGGAAGAGGGCTCAAGCGCCGAGAAGAACGAGAAGGCTTCTCCGCTCGAACAATTCACCCTCAACCTCAACCAAGCCGCCAAAGACGGAAAGATTGACCCGTTGATTGGCCGTGAGTACGAAGTTGAGCGCACCATCCAAATCCTGTGCCGTCGCCGCAAGAACAACCCGCTTTTGGTGGGTGAAGCTGGCGTGGGCAAGACAGCCATAGCCGAGGGCTTGGCTTGGCGCATCACGCAAAAAGACGTCCCAGAGATCTTGGCCGAGGCTGTGGTGTATTCGCTGGACATGGGCTCGTTGCTGGCCGGTACCAAATACCGAGGCGACTTTGAGCAGCGTTTGAAGGGCGTGATCAAGTCCTTGCAAGGCAAGCCCAACGCGATTTTGTTCATCGACGAGATCCACACCCTCATTGGTGCGGGTGCCGCGTCGGGGGGCACCTTGGATGCGTCCAACTTGCTCAAGCCCGCTCTCAGCTCGGGTCAGCTCAAGTGCATCGGTGCCACCACGTTCACTGAATACCGCGGTATTTTCGAGAAAGATGCAGCCTTGTCACGTCGCTTCCAGAAGGTTGACGTGGTCGAGCCGACGGTTCAAGAAACCGTTGAAATTTTGAAGGGTCTGAAGTCGCGCTTTGAAGAGCACCATGGCGTCAAGTACGCCGTGGCTGCACTGCAGGCGGCCGCAGAACTCAGC
>Ga0007792_10000536_pt1 | contig 13677 bp, 17 predicted proteins | sample CryBogmetaGMA6M_FD_60371 | JGI IMG/M metagenome (GOLD analysis project Ga0007792, IMG submission 60371) | Freshwater microbial communities from Crystal Bog, Wisconsin, USA - MA6M | ecosystem: Environmental > Aquatic > Freshwater > Lake | place: Crystal Bog, Wisconsin, USA | collected 2009-07-06
GTCAGCCGCGCAAAGACCACGAAGCGGCCGTCCGGGCTCAAGCTGGGCCGGGTGTTGTACGTGCCCTCGTAGGTCACGCGGTCGACAACGCCGGTGTCGCGGTTGAGCATGAAGATCTGCGGCCCGCCGAGCCGACCGGAGCAGAAGACCATCTTGCGGCCCGAGAGGTCGAAGGCGGGCGACACGCTGATGGCCCAGCTGGGGGCCAGCGGCTGCGAGGGCTGGAAGTCGCCGTCCAGCAGGTAGATGTCCGGATGGCCGTTGAGCGACAGGGAGATGGCGATCTTGTTGTCCGGGGTGAAGGTCGGGCTGATGGCGATGTTGCCGGAGAACTTGCGCAGCCGCGAGAAGCGCCGCCCCCGGTCCCAGAGGCCCAGCCGGTGGCCCTTGTCGGAGATGTTGGTGTAGGCCACCTGGCGGCCGTCCTTGGACCAGGAGGGGCTCACGTTGTAGCCGCCGTCGCGGGTGATCTGGGTCAGGTCGCGGCCCAGCGCCGAGGCCGTGAACAGCTCCTTGCCGTCACCGGCGCGCTTGGAGAAGGCCAGGGTGGAGTCAAAGAACCCGCTCTTGCCCGTGAGCACGCGCATGAGCTGGGCGCAGAAACGGTCGGCCACGCGGGCCACGCCGTCCGGCTCCACCTGGCTGTAGGACTTGCCCACCAGGAGCTTGCGCGTGAAGGTCTCGTAGACCCGCGCCTCGATGTCCTGGCCTGCGCCGCCGATGGTCAGCACCAGGTCGATGCGCGAGAGCTGCAGGGGCTTGAAGTCGATGTCGTCGGCCTTGACTCCCTTGCTTGGGTCACCGCCCAGAATCTCACTCAGGTACGCCAGGCGCAGGAAGGGCAGAAAGCCGATGTCGCCCGAAACATACTCGCCGAAGTTACGCGCGAGGTTGGTCGCGGCCGCGCCGCCAGCTCCGCGCGCAGGCAGCACCAATATGTTCACGCGGGTCTGGCCGGGACCGAAGATGTCCACGGACAGGGTCTCAGCGGCGCGGGCGCTCTCGCTAAAGGACAGCAGCAACAGCAGGGTCAGAATCCAGATCTTCAGTTTCATAGGCACGCTTTTGCCGGGAATCACTTCCGCAGCTCCTGCAGGTTGAAGGTGATGCGCAGGGTGTCCAAATACTTTGTTTTTGGGGGCGGCAGGTTCTGGGTATCGTTCACGGCGCGCAGGGCCGAGTCGTCGAAACCGGGTGCGCCCGAGGGCTGTACCACGCGCGCGCCGGTGATCTTGCCGCTCTGGTCGATGTTGATCTCCAGCACCACGGCCACGTTGGTCTCGGTGCCCATGGCCGGGTAGCGCCAGTTCTTCTTGATGATCTGCTTGATGATGTCGCCGTAGACGCTCATGAGCCCCGTGCCCTGGCCGCCCGCGCCCAACCCCTTGCCGCCGCCAGCGCCGCCCGGGCCTGTGCCGCCCGCGGTGAAGATGTTGCCGCCCTCGCTCTTGCGCAGCGCGGCCAGCTCGCCCGCCACCTGATCGCGCTTGGCCTTCTCGGCCTTCTCGGCTGCGGTCTTGGCGTCCTTGGCCTTGTCCGCGGCCTGGTCCTTCACATCTTTTTTCACGTCCTTGAGGGCCTCTTTCAAGAGCTCCTCGCGGGTGGGCTTCTTCTCCTCGGGCTTCTTCTTCTCCTCGACCTTCTTGGCGCTGATGGCCTTGGCGTCGTCGCGCACGAGCGGTTCGGGCTTCAGCTTCTCGGCCTTGGGTGGGGGCGGGATGGCTGCCGCGGCCTCGGCGGCCTTGCTCTCAGCCTCGGGCGACGGGCCCGGCGCGGGCTCGCCCTTTTCCCCGGCGGCCGGGTCCTCGGAGGGGTTCAGCGAGACCAGGTCCACGGTGTACATGGGCTTGTCCATGTCCACCTTGAGCCTGCCCCCGATGCCCAAAACGCCCGCAGCGATGAACAGCGCATGCAGCGCCAGAGAGAGGAATAATCCTGCGGACTGCCGGGTGTCGTGCACGAAAGCTCTCCGCGCTCGGGCCTACCGGGCCTGGCCCGGAAGCGGGGCCTGGGGCTTGTTCTTCGCATCCCCAGGCGTATCGGGGCTCGCCTCGGCCACGATGCCCAGCTTCTCGATGCCCACGCTCTTGATCTCGCCCATGACCTTGACCACCACGCCGTAGGCCACGTCCTTGTCGGCGCGCAGGTAGAGCTGCTTCTTCTGGGCCACCACCAGGTTCATCAGGTGCTGGCGCAGGTCCTCGAAGGGCACGTTGTATTCGTCGAGAAAGATCCCGCCGTCCTTCTGCACGCTGAGCACCAGGTGGTCGCTGCCCGCGGGCAGGGTGCGCACGCTGCGCGTGCTGGGCAGGTCCACGTCCACGCCCTGGGTCAGCATGGGCGCGGTGACCATGAAGATGATGAGCAAAACCAGCATCACGTCCACAAAGGGCGTGACGTTGATCTCGGCCAGATAGCCGCGCGGGCCTTTGCCTACAGCCGCACCCACAGCCGCCCCCTAGCCCTTGGCGCCCGAGGCCCCGGACGCCCAGGACACCTCGCGCTCCACGCGGTTTAAGAAGGCCCCGGCGAAGTTGACGAGTTCGGTCTCCACCTCGCCCAGCATGGCCAGGAGGAAGTTGTAGGCGATGGTGGCCGGGATGGCGACCATGAGGCCGATGGCCGTGGTCACCAGCGCCTCGGAGATGCCCGGGGCCACGGTGGCCAGGGCAGCAGACTGCGACAGGCCGATGGAGTGGAAGGCGTTCATGATGCCCCAGACCGTGCCGAAGAGCCCGATGAAGGGCGCGGCGTTGGCGCAGGTGGCCAGGAAGGACAGGGAGCTCGAAAGGCGCTTCATCTCCTCGTTGACGCCCTGGCGCAAAACGCGCCTGAGGGTGTCCTTCACGAGCATGCGTTTGCGCTCGCGGTCGATGTCGGCTCGCTCCAGCTTGCGGAACTCGCCCACGGCGAGCAGGCCCACCTTGGTCAGGGGCGAGCTCTCGTCGCGCGAGACCTCCTGCAGGCCCTCGGACAGGTCATGGGCGTCGTTGAACAGGGTGTAGCCGCGGCTCACCTGGCGCCTGGCGCGGCGGTACAGGATGAGCTTGGTGAAGATGATGGTCCAGCTCCACAGGGACATGACGGCCAGGAGCCCCAGCACGATCTGGACGCCCAGGGTGGCGCCGAGCATCATGCCGATCAGTCCGTTTTCAGGAATCATGCGCGTGATCCTCCTCTGCAAATGGCACGGGGTGCCGGTCGCCTGTGCGCCCGCCTGGGGGGCAGGCGCGGCCGTCTCTTGGTCGAAAATTCTTTAGCGGATCTTGCGGCAGCGCTGCACGATCTCCCAGGCATTGGCCTCGGTCTGGCGGTATTCCTCAGCAGTCAGACCCGCGCCATAGGCCACCTTCTGGCGCAGCTCCGAGCCCAAAAGATCGCCCGGGGCGTGGGCGTCGTTGTTGACCACGAGTTTGGCCCCGAAACGCCGGGCCAGGGCCGCCACGTGGCCGTTGGCAAAGCTGTGGCCGCGCCGGGTGGTGATCTCCAGCGCCACGCCGCGCTCCACGGCCAGCTGCACGTCCACCTCGTGGATCAGCCCCGGATGGGCCAGCACGTCGACCCGGGCCTCGATGGCCGCGAGGTTGGTGCCGATGGCCACGGGCTCGACGATGGTCTCGCCGTGCACGACCACGATCTGGGCGCCCGCGTCGCGCGCCATCTGCACGAAGTCGGCCATGAGCGCAGGCGGCACGTGGGTCAGCTCGACCCCGGCCAGGACCTCCATGTCGAAGAAATGGGCGTAGGCGTCGGTGAGCCTCCGCACGTTCTCCAGGATGAGCCGGATGTTGCTGGCGTCGGCGTGGTCGGTGATGGCCATGGCCTTGTATCCGGCCACCTTGGCGCGGCGGATGAGTTCGGCCGGGATGAGCTCGCCGTCGCTGAAGCAGGTGTGCATGTGCAGGTCGATCATCGACGCCTCACATCTTGTACTTGGTCTCGTCCAGAGAAAGATTCTCCAGCTCTTCCGTCCACTTGTCACGCTCCGGCCCGCCGAACTCGGCCTTGGCCCCGTCGAGCGAGCGCGTCCCGGCCTCGGCCAGCACGCTCTCGGCCACGCGGATGGGCACGTTCGCGCGCACGGCCAGCGCAATGGCGTCCGAGGGCCGGCAGTCGATGCGCCGGATCTCCTCGCCGCCCGGCCCGCCCAGGGTCACCACGATCTCGGCGAAAAAGGTGCCCTCGCGCAGGGCCACAACCTCCACGGCGGTCAACTTCCCGCCCAGGCCGGAGACCACGCGCACGAGCAGGTCATGGGTCATGGGCCGGGGGGTCTCCACGGCGTTGATGGCCAGCGAGATGGCCATGGCCTCCACCGGCCCGATCCAGATGGGCAGGGCCAGATCCCGGGCCTCGTCCTTCAGGATGAGCACCGGGGACTGGGCCTTCTCGTCCAGGGCCAGACCGAAGATCTTCATCTCTATCATGGTCGGCCTACCTTGCTCCCCAGCAGGGCGCCCTCAGCAGGGCTCCCCGAGCAGGGAATGGTTCTTGGCCTCAATGATGCGCACCCGCACCATGCGCCCGCCAAGCGAAGCGCCGAGAAGATCTGCGGCCATGCGCACATTCACCACGCGCCCGCCGGGGTCGCGGCCGCGCCAGAAGGACCCCTCGACGTCCTGCCTGCGGCTCGGCGCCTCCAGCAACACGTCGGTCACCCGGCCTTCCAGCCGGTTTAGACTTTGTTTAGTAATGCCATTTTGCAAAGACTGCAAGCGCAACAGACGGGCCTGGCCTACCTCGTCCGGGACCTTGGGCTCCATGCGCGCGGCCGCCACGCCCGGGCGGTCGGAATAGCGGAAGGAGTAGCTGGACTCGAAGCCCACGCGCTCCACCATGTCCAGGGTCTGCTCGAAATCCTCCTCAGTCTCGCCCGGGAAGCCCACGATGAGGTCCGTGGTCAGCATGATGTCCGGCCGGGCCGCGCGCAGGGCCTCGACAATGGCCAGGTAGCGCGCGCGGTCGTACTTGCGGCCCATGCGTTTCAAGACCGCGTCGCTGCCCGCCTGCAGGGGCAGGTGCAGGGCCGGGCACAGATTTGGGAGTTCGCCAAAGGCGCGGACCACGGCCGGGTCGATGTCCTTGGGGTGCGAGGTGGTGAAGCGCAGGCGGAGCAGGTCCGGGATGGCCGCCACCTGGCGCAGGAGCTCGGCAAAGCCCACGCCGCCCGCTCCCCTGTCCTGGCCCGAATCCAGCCCATAACTGTTGACGTTCTGGCCGAGCAGCGTGATCTCGCTGGCGCCCTGCGCGACGCGCAGGCGGCACTCGGCCAGCACGGCCTCGGGCGCGCGCGACTTCTGGCGGCCGCGCGTGTAGGGCACGATGCAGTAGGCACAATAGTTGTCGCAGCCCTGCATGATGTTCACGAAAGCTTGCGCCGGGTTGTCCCCAGAGCCGGGCTCCGGCTCGCCCGCGTCGGCGTCAAAGGCAGGCGTCGGGACCGGGCCAAGGGGCGGTTTGGTCAGCACGTCCTCGCGCTCAGGGTAGACGGGGAGGAAATCCAGCAGGGTGATGCGCGCGGAGGGGTCCTCGGCCAGCCGGTCCAGCGCGTCCGGGGCGCTCGCAATGCCGTCGGACCCGAAGACCAGGCGCACAAAGGGGAAGCGCTCGAAAAAGCCCGCGCCGATCTGCTGGGCCACGCAGCCGCCCACGGCCGCGGTCAGGCCGGGCTTCCTGCGGCGGTGCAGATCCAGCCGCCCCAGCTCGCTGTAGACCTTCTGCTCGGGCTTGTCGCGCACGGAGCAGGTGTTGACCACAAAGAGCCAGGCCTCGTCCTCGGGCACTTGTTGCCAGCCGCGGGCAATGAGGGCCCGGGCCAGCCAGTCCGAGTCGCCGACATTCATCTGGCAGCCAAAGGTCACGATGTGGAAGGTCTTGTCCAAGGGGATCTCCGTCAGCGGTTCTTTGCCCACTGGCGGCCCAATATGCCCCTTTGGGGGAGAGGTCAAACGTTCTGCCCGGCCTGTTTTGGCGAGCCCAGAACCTGGGCTAAGGCCTGGGCCAAAGCCGGGGCCAAAGCCGGGGAATGAGCATGGGCACGCGCCGGGCATAGTCCGCCCAGACCGGCCCCAGGGCGGCGGCCAGGCGGCGCTCCTCCAGCAGGGAGCCCACGAGCAGGTACAGGATGCCGAAGACCGCGAACACGAGGCTGGCCAGGCTCAGCCGCGGCTGGCAGGCCAGGAAGACCATGCCGCCCAGGTGCATGGGGTGGCGCACAACGCCATAGGCGCCGCTGCTGGTGAAGTCCTGGCGCAGGTCGCGGTCCTCGGGCGCTTGGTTCCGCAGCAGGGCCCAGAACTGCGTCAGTCCGAACATCTTGAAGGCGTGCACGGACAGCCCGGCCCAGCCCACCAGGCCCAGCCCGGCCAGCTGCAGGCCATGAAGGATCAGCTCCGCAGGCCCGGTCACGGCCCAGATGAGCTGCGGCAGGCGCGGCTCAAGCCCCCAGGCCGCAGCAAAGGTGATCAGGCTGACCAGGGTGTAGCCCAGCGGGTACAGGGTGGCGCGCGGCCCCAGGGCCTGCTCAAGCCTGGCCTTGACGGCTGGTGCGGCCAGCACGCTGTGCACCAGGGCCCAGAGCACCCACAGGCCAAAGGCTGCGGCGATCTGTTCCGGGGCCACGGCCTCCAGCGGGACCACGGGGACCAGCGGAACAATGGGCGCCAGCGGAACCATGGGCGCCAAAGGCAGGCCGCTCACGCCGCGCTCCCGGAATACCCGGGCAGCCAGCCGTCCAGAAAGGCCAGGACCTGGGCCGCGTTCTCCGGCACGGGTCTGAGGGCGTCCAGCACGCACTCGGCGGCCGCGTCCTCCTCAAAGGGCACGTCCACGCCCACCACCTCGCCCAGGCCGGGCACGGGCTGGCCCGTGCGCTTGCGCATGAGGGCCTTGGCGTACATGCCAGGCAGGACATAGCCCCTGGTCTTGCCGTGGTGCGTGGCGTCCAGCGAGCGCATGGCCTCGCGGCGCATGGCCTCGGCCAGCGGGCAGCGCACGAAGATTTCGGCAAAGCGCGGGATGAGCGCCCTGGCCTCCTGGCGCGCGGCCAGCCGGTGCCCGGTGGCGTCCAGGATCACGCCCTGGCCCTGGGCCGCCAGCTCCGCGGCCTCGCGGGCGATGAGCGCGTACGCCACCTTGCGCTCCTCCTCGGTGTAGGCGGGCCTGGGGAAGTAGGCCTTGCGGCGCTCGTCCATGACCAGGAGCGCCACGTCCCGGCCCTGGCCCAGGAGCTCGGTGTGCACGGCCCGGGCAATGGTGCTCTTGCCGCAGCCAGGCAGGCCCGTGAACCACAGGGCCCAGCCGCCCGCAACCGCTCCTGCTGCATCCTTTGCGGCCATGGGACCTACTCCAGATACCGGTTGGGGTCAGCCCAGTCGAAGACCTCGTCCTCCAGCACGCTGGTCAAAAAGCGCACCAGGGCCTGGCGCACGCCCGGCGGGTGGCCCGGGTACCACTCCGGCGACACGATGACCAGCGCCCGGAACACGAAGAACGGGGCCATGACCAGCAGCATTTCGGCGTCCCCGGTGCGCTCCAGGTACTCCTCGAAGAGGACGTTCCAGAGCTCCAGAAACGGTCCGGTGAGGCGCGGCCCGAGTCCCTGCTGGGGCCCGTGCAGGAGCCCGAAGAGCAGATAGTTGGCCGCCAGGGTGGCCACGTCGCTGGCCGGTTCGCCCCACTCGCCCCGGCTGCGGTCAAGCACGGAGAACCCGCGCCGGGCCTCTATGGGGCCGTCCACCAGGATGTTCCAGGGGTGGAAGTCGCCGTGCACGGTGGAAAGCCGGTGCGCAAACCCGCGCAGCTTCCAGCGCCAGTCGATGAGCCGCTTCTCAAGCGCCATGAACGCCTCGTCGGGCAAAAAGCCGCAGGGGTGCGGGAAGGCCTCGTCGATGAGGCCCATGATGCACTCGCTGGCGCCAAGCAGGTTGCGCACGTGGCGGAAGTAGAGGTCCGGATCGTCCTTTTTGGTGGCGTGGACCTCGGCCAGCCAACGGGCGAAGCTGCGCGCCTGGGCCAGGTCCGCGGGCAGAAGCTCGTCCCGGCCGATGCGCTCCAGGTCCCTAAAGTAGTCGTAGCCTTCGAGCTTCTCGTTCAGGATGAAGAATTCCTGGGGCGTGAACACCGGCACCAGCCGGTTGCGGCCGTCCACGTAGCCCAGGCCGAGAGGCCGCACATGGCGCGGCAGCCGGGCGCTGGTCTCGTACTGGAACATGAGGATGGCCGCGCGGTCCCAATAGAACTGGTGGCCGTACTTGTCGCCGCGCATGACCGAGAGTACGCCCTCGCGCACCTCGCCGTGCACGCGGAAGCGCACCAAGAGCGGCTTGCCGTAGCCGAAGCGCTTGATGCCCTGCTTGTCCAGGGTGCCGATGGCCCCCAGGTCCAGGAGCTCCGCGCCCTCGCCATAGGCCTGGCGCAGATAGTCCGCAACGCTCGAAGCCTTCAGGTCGATCATGCGCCCTCCTTGCAGGAACAGGGCCGCCCTTCCTGCCGATCAAGGCGGCCAGCACAGGCTCTCGATCAGGCGAGGCCGAGGACCAGCGGGCGGGCGGCTAGATGGTCCGGCCGAAATGGGCCTTCAGCTGCTCGCCCACCTGGGCCAGGCTGAAGTGGTGCTCCTGGGTGCCCTTGTGCTCCACGCAGTAGGCCGCGCAGACGCTGCCCAGGGCCGCGGCCTCGGTGAGCGTCTGGCCCAGCGTCAGGCCCTTGAGCAGCCCGGCGCGGAAGGCGTCGCCCGCGCCCGTGGGGTCCAGGGCGCGGTCCACCTTCACGGCCGGCACACGGGTCTCCTTCTTGCCCTCGGCGATGAGCGAACCCTGGTCGCCCAGGGTGGTCACCAGCGCGCCGGTGCGCCGCAAGAGCTCCAGCCGCGAGTGGCCCGTGGCCTTCATGACCATCTCCAGCTCGTAGTCGTTGGTGCACAGGGCCAGGGACCCGGTGATGGCGTGGGTCATCTGCTCGCCGGTCAAGGCCGTGATCTGCTGGCCCGGGTCGAAGATGTACGGGATGCCCGCGCGCTTGAAAGTTTCCGGCAGCTCCACCATGTCCTCAACGTTCCCCGGCGAAATGATGGCCAGAACCTTGCCCTGGTGCTTGGTCGGAAACCTGTAGCCGCAGCGCTCGCGCATGGCGCCGGGGTTGAACCCGGTGATCTGGTTGTCCGATTCGTCCGTGGTGATGTAGGCCCCGGCCGTGAACTGGTCGTCCACCCTGCGGATGCCGGTGAGCGGCAGGCCAAGGGCCGTGAGCCGGGCAGCGTAGGGCGCGAAGTCCTTGCCCGCGCAGCCAAGGATGAGCGGCTTTTCGCCCAGCAGGGCCAGGTTGTAGGCGATGTTCCCGGCCGTGCCGCCGAAATACTCGTTCATGCCGTCCACCAGGAAGCAGACGTTCAGGATGTGGATCTTGTCCGGCAGGATGTGGTCCGCGAACTTGCCGGGAAAATTCATGATGCGGTCGAGAGCGAGCGAGCCGGAAATATACAACTGCATGAAATTCCTCCAGATCATGCGGGGCCTGCCCGCGGGGTGGGTGCGAAGGTCAACCGCGCGCAGCGGTCTCCTCGGCGATCCATTGCAGGAACGCCGGATGACCCGATACTATGGGCAGCACCACCACGCAAGGGCAGTCGTAGCTGTGGGCGGAGGCAATGACCCGGGTCAGCTCCCCGGCCAGCGCCTCGGTGGTCTTGAACAGCAGCACCACCTCGTCGGCCTGCTCCAGCTTGCCCTGCCACCAGTACAGCGAACGCATGGCCGGCAGGATGTTGGCGCAGGCGGCCAAGCGGCGCTCCACGCCGAGCCTGGCCAGGCTCTCGGCCTCGGCCAGGTTCGGGGTGGTGACGTACACCAGCCGCGCGCTCACGCCCGGCATGGGACTACTTGCAGAGGGGCCCAGTGCCCGGCTTGGCGCTGGCGATGTAGTCGGTCACGGTCTTGACCTCGGCCATTGACAGCTGCGCGCCGTTACTGACCATGCGCTGCACGGTCTGCTGCCAGACCGCGGCCGAGCGCTCGCCCAGCTTGTCGCAGATGCGCGCCGTGGAGTGGCAGCCGGAGCAGCGCTCCTTGGTCAGCTTGGCGGCGGCGTCCTGGGCAAAGGCCAGGGTGCCCAGAACCAGGGTGCCGTACAGGCAGGAAGCAACAATCATCAGCTTTTTCATTGTGTTCCTCGCTTGGTTTGACAGGGCCCTTGCAGCGGACAAGCCGCTCCGGGTATTCAGTATGGACCACAAAACCGGCGCCCTGGCAAGGGCATCCGCAAGCTTGCCTCCTGGCCGCGCGGATGCTACCCCACGCCAGAAGCCGAGAGCCTTTAAGGAGCACCAGACCATGTCCCAAGCCCGCGACCGCAGCCAGGCCATCTTCAGCCGCCTGGCCGCGCGCTATCCCGATGCCCGTCCGGCCCTGGACTTTCAGGGCGCCTGGGGCCTGCTCGTGGCCACGGTGCTGGCCGCCCAGTGCACCGATGCGCGGGTGAATCTGGTCACCCCCGTGCTCTTCGCCCGCTGGCCGTCCATTGCCGACCTGGCGGGCGCGGACGTGGCGGACATCGAGGAGGTCGTGCACGCAACCGGCTTCTTCCGCAACAAGGCCAAAAACCTGAAGGCCGCGGCCACCCGCGTCATGAACGTGTACGGCGGGGCAGTGCCGCAGACCATGGCCGAGCTCGTGACCCTGCCCGGCGTGGCCCGCAAGACCGCCAACATCGTGCTCGGCAACGCCTTTGGCATCAATGAGGGCATTGCCGTGGACACCCACGTGACGCGCCTGGCCTTCCGCCTGGGCCTGACCGTGAGCGACAACGCCGTTGTCATCGAGCGCGACCTCATGCCGCTCTTCGAACGCTCCCAGTGGGCGGACATCAACCACTATCTCGTGTACTTCGGCCGCGAGGTCTGCATTGCGCGCAAGCCAAAATGCGGCGAATGCCCGCTCAAGGACCTGTGCCCGCGCAAAGGACTGCAATGACCCCGGACAGCAAGACTCTCGGCCAGTTCACGGTCCACAAGACCGACGGCCAGGCCCGGCGCGGGTCGCTGGTCACGGCCCACGGCACAATCGAGACGCCCGTGTTCATGCCCGTGGGCACCCAGGGCACGGTCAAGAGCCTGTGCCCCCAGGACCTGCGCGACGCTGGAGCCCAGATCATCCTGGGCAACACCTACCACCTGTACCTGCGCCCCGGCGACGAGCTCCTCGCCCGGCGCGGCGGCCTGCACCGCTTCATGGCCTGGGACAGGCCGATTTTGACCGACAGCGGCGGGTTCCAGGTCTTCAGCCTGAAGGACATCCGCAAGATCAGCGAAGAGGGCGTGGAGTTCCGCTCGCACCTGGACGGCTCGACGCACTTCTTCTCGCCCGAGAAGGTCATGAGCATCCAGAACAACATCGGCTCGGACATCATGATGGTGCTCGACGAATGCGTGGCCTACGGCGCAGACTACGACTACACGGCGAGGTCGCTGGAGCTGACCACGCGCTGGGCCAAACGCTGCCGCGAGGCCCACCCCAGGCACGCGCGCGGGCAGCTGCTCTTCGGCATCATCCAGGGCGGGTTTTTCAAGGACCTGCGGGAACGGAGCCTGGAGCAGCTGGCGGCCATCGACTTCGACGGCCTGGCCATCGGGGGACTTTCCGTGGGCGAGAGCATCCCGGAGATGTACGACATGCTCGGGCACCTGGCGCCGCTCATGCCCGCTTCCCTGCCGCGCTACCTCATGGGCGTGGGCACGCCGCTGGATATTTTGGAAGGCATCGGGGCCGGGGTGGACATGTTCGACTGCGTGCTGCCCACACGCAATGCCCGCAATGGCACCCTGTACACCTCCAGGGGCAAGGTGAACATCCGCCGGGCCGAATACCGCGAGGACGACGGCCCGCTGGACCCGGACTGCGGCTGCTACACCTGCCGGACCTTCAGCCGCGCCTACCTGCGCCACCTGTACGTGGCCCAGGAGCTGCTCTCCTACCGGCTGAACACCCTGCACAACGTGACCTTTTTCCTCGACCTGACGCGCCGGGCGCGCGAGGCCATCGAACAGGGCTGCTTCGCGCAACTCAAGGCGCGCTATCAGGACATCTTTCAGCCAGGGCGGCCCGGAGCCGACCCTGAGGCTGATGCCGGAGCAGACATATGAAGCGTTTCCTCGCCCTCGCCCTCCAGGCCCTGGGCGCGCTGACCCTGCTCGGGCTGATCGTGGGCGCGGCGCTGGTCGTCACAGCGGGCCTTTGGCTGCGCATGGACGATGCGCCGAAACCGGCCCAGGCCATCGTCATCCTGGCCGGGGACGCGCGCCGGGCCATCCACGCCGCGGACCTGTACCACCAGGGCCTGGCCCCGCTGATCTATGTAAGCAGGCCCCGGCATGAGCCGCCGCAGGCCCTGTGCGACTTGGGCTTCGACTGCCCGCGCCAGGAGGACCAGATGCTGGCCGTGCTGGCCATCAAGGGCGTGCCGCTCACGGCGGTGCGCGTCTACGGCCAGGACCTGATGAGCACGGTGGAGGAAGGGGAGCAATTGCAGCGCGAACTGGGTCCGGAACAGAAGCGGCTTCTTGTGGTCACCTCGCCCTACCACTGCCGCCGGGCCAAGCTGATCCTGTCCGGCATCCTGCGCGGACGCGAGCTGATCATGACGCCCACGCCCTACGAGCGCTTCGACCAGAAGTGGTGGGCGCACCAGGGCTCGGCCGCGGCCGTGGTCTCCGAGGTGGCCAAGATCGCCTTCCACTTCCTGGGCACGCCGTTCCGTTCGCGCCCGGCGCTGACAAACTGATTCAGCTGGTTTTCTTGCGGCAGTCCGGGCAGGTGCCGTAGAGGTCCATCTTGTGCCGCGCCAGGCTGAAGCCGTAGCGTGCGGCCAGCTCCTCCTGACGCTTCTCGATGAGCGGGTCCACGATCTCGGTGGTGCGGCCGCAGGCCTCGCAGATGAGGTGGTCGTGGTGCTCCACGCCGAAGTGCGGCTCGTATCTGGTGATGCCGTCGGCAAAGCTCACAGCCCCGGCCAGGCCGCACTCGTTCAACAGCTTCAAGGTGCGGTACACCGTGGCCTGGCCGATGGAGGCGTCGCGGCGCTTGATCTTGGCGTAGAGTTCCTCGGAGGACACGTGGCCGGGTTCGGACAGGAAGATATCCAGGATGAGCCTGCGCTGCGGGGTGATCTTGAGGCGGTGGGCCGCAAGATAGCCGGCAAAGACCTCAAGGGGGGTCTTGCCGGGGGGAATGCCGGGAGGAGATGTTGCGGCGCTCATGTTTGCCTCGTCATCTGTGCCTCGTGCCTTTGCGTCGTCACCTTTGCGTCGTCACCTTTGCGTCGTCACCTTTGCCTCAACATCCCTGCCTCATAGGGAATGCCCGCGCCCCAGTCAATGCGCCTGGCCCATGATTTCCGGCCCAACGGGGTCCGGGAAGCCATTGACAGCGCGCCCGGCCTGGGGTCTAGTGTTCCCTCGCCGCCTGCGGGCGGAAAATTACGGAGGCACGGCTCAACCATGATCGAACTGTCTTTGTGGGTGCTGGGCGCAGTGGTCGTCCTGGGACTCGTGGCCTGCCGCCTGGCGCGCAAGCCCAAGAAGCAGCACGACCTGGAGCTTCTGGACTTCGACTTCGAAAAGATCAAGACCTACGAGAAGGACGGGCGCAAGTACCCGTTCTCCTACTGACCCCCGCCCCCTGACCC
>Ga0007792_10000539_pt1 | contig 13669 bp, 9 predicted proteins | sample CryBogmetaGMA6M_FD_60371 | JGI IMG/M metagenome (GOLD analysis project Ga0007792, IMG submission 60371) | Freshwater microbial communities from Crystal Bog, Wisconsin, USA - MA6M | ecosystem: Environmental > Aquatic > Freshwater > Lake | place: Crystal Bog, Wisconsin, USA | collected 2009-07-06
CCACCTCCCACTCCGGATTCTCCCCCAGCCAGTGCCTTGCCAGCGCCTTCGCCATGGGACTGCGGCAGGTATTGCCCGTACAGACAAACAGGACGAGGGGACGCGCCATCACACTCTCCCTGGAAAGGGCACCCTGCCGGAGGATCACGGGGGTTTCTCCGGTGGCATCCACCACCGTGCTTTCAACGCCCAGTGCAGACGGCCCCGCATCCAGTGCCAGGGCTACACGGTCGCCCAGGGCCTCCATGGCGTCCCTGACCGTCCGTGCAGCGGGGTCACCGCTGATATTGGCGCTGGTGACCCTCAGGAGGCCGCCAGCCGCCTTCACTACGGCAAGCGCCACGGCATGGGCAGGGACGCGGAAGCCCTCGGTTCCGCCCCCGCACTTCAGCACCAGGGTGAGGGGGCCGGGCCAGTAGCGGCACGCCAGCCGGCGCGCCCAGGGCGAAAGCACTGCCCCCTGCCGCTCCACCACCTCGAGCCCGGATGCCATCAGGGGGATCGGCTTGCCCCGGTCCCGCTCCTTGGCAGCATAAATCCGCTCACTGGCGCCTTCCACACCGGGAGCGGCGGCGACCCCATATACCGTTTCCGTCGGAAGGATTATCAGGTCGCCGGATCGCAAGGCGCTGGCAGCGGCAGCAATGACGGATTTTCCAGGCTTCGCAGGGTCCACCTGAAGGATTCTGGGCTTACCGCTGGCCATAGCCACTCAATGTGCGAAGGCCCAGGAGAATGTCGGTGGCCCGCCGCAATGCGACATCACCCTCCACCCGGTGCATGAGCTCCCGATCCTTCTCCGACTTCATGCTGAGAGGCCGTGCCGGCAGATTGGTGCTGGAAAGCATGGTGATCCCGGCTTCCACGTCACACGCCACATCCACATCAGGACAGATTCCATGCCCCTCATAGCAGGCGGCTTCCAGCGGGAGAAATTTCCTGGTGGCCAGCGTGATGAGCTGCCCGCCCGGCAAGGTCAGAGCCTCGCGGAAGCGGGCATCTCCCGCTGTGGCAGACCCGATCAGCATGATTCCCGGACGACCATGCCATAGGGCGGCCAAGGCCTCGGCCGCCAGCCGGGTCTGCCTGTCAATGAGCACCATCAACGGTGCATGAAAAGAGACTCCGATCCCAACGACGTTCGTCGAGAGCGGTTTGTCCTGATTATCCGTCACAACAAATAATGGATCCCCCTCGGAACGGCCAATGCCGCCCAGTTGCGAGACGGAATCAAGGTCCTCACCGGCTGCGCCCCGGAAATCCAGAATGACCCCGGCCTTGCCTTCCAGCGCCCTGAGGTGGTCCAGAATCTCCCTCCCGCTCCCCTTGGCAAGCGCATCGACTTTCAGGTAGGCGATATCCTCCGGCCAAATCTCGACCGTCGCCACGGCCAGCGTCCCCGTGGCGCCCTGTCCAGCCGCCGCGCCGGATTCGCCCGCGCCGATAAACGCACCGGGATCAATGGCCTTCAGGATCCCCTCAATCCCGCCACGAACCGCCTGCGGGCGGTCAACAAGAATGCCCTTGGTTTCAAGGCATGAGAGAACATCATCCAAACCGACCGTGGCAAATCCGGAACAGGCGGCTGTCAAAAACACGAGGAGGACAATAAAAAGTGAACGTCCCATGTTCAAGATTCCGCTCCTTCAGTCTTATCTGGCTTTTTTTGCAATTTCGTCCTGGACCCTGTCGTTCCCCGCATTCACCTTGTCCATCAAAACCTGCTTGTGGACCACCAGCTGGCGCGCCAGGTCCGGCTGGCTCAGGGCCAGTATCTGAACTGCCAGTATGGCGGCATTAACCGCGCCTGCCTTGCCCACCGCCACCGTGGCAACCGGCACGCCAGCCGGCATCTGAACGGTCGAGAGGAGGGAATCAAGCCCGTCCATGAAGCTGCTGGTCACGGGGATGCCGATAACCGGGAGGGTTGTGTGCGCGCAGATGACGCCAGCCAGGTGCGCGGCGCCGCCAGCCGCGGCAATGATCACTTTGACGCCCTGCCCGGCGGCCTTGCGTGCAAACGAGGCCGCCAGATCCGGCGTACGGTGTGCAGACATCACCCGGACCTCGGACACGACCCCAAAGCGTGTCAGCGTGGCTACGGTTTCCTCCAGCAGCGGCCAATCCGAATCGCTCCCCATCACAACCGCCACTTCCGGCTTCCGTCCCGATCCTGTCTTCTGTTTGGCCATATTCATATTTCCTTTAAGTTTATCGAATTTATCATGCCTTTGAAAGCGCCTTCGCCGCGATGTCACGACGGAACATCGCCCCGTCATAGCTGATCTTTCCCACTGCCTGATAGGCGCGGTCCACCGCCGCCTTCAGCGTGGTGCCCAGCGCGGTGACTCCCAGCACACGGCCGCCCGCGGTGGTGACGTGCCCATCCTTCATCCGGGTACCGGCGTGAAAGACGACCGTCTCCTTGACCTTCGCCGCCACCTTGAGCCCCCGGATTTCCTTGCCCTTCTGATAGGCGCCGGGGTACCCGCCAGCGGCCATGACGACACACACGCACGCCTCCGGCTTGTAGCGAACCAGTTCGGGCCGCAGGGACCCGTCAATGCAGGCGTCCAAGGCTGGAATCAAATCCCCGTCAATCCGGGGAAGGATCACCTGGGTCTCCGGGTCTCCAAAACGGCAATTGAACTCCAGAACCTTGGGACCCGATTTTGTCATCATCAGGCCGGCATAGAGCACTCCCTTGTAATGAATTCCCCGGCTCTTCAGCTCCGCGAGGGTCGGAGCGAACACCGTTCGCTCAATGTCGGGAAACTGTTCGGGCGTGAGAACCGGGGCGGGTGAATAGGCTCCCATGCCTCCGGTGTTGGGCCCCTGGTCCTTGTCGAACGCCCGCTTATGATCCTGGGCACTGGCCAGCAACACCACATGAACACCATCGGTCAGGGCCAGCACGGAAACCTCCTCGCCGGCGAGAAATTCCTCGACGAGGATGCGGCGGCCGGCATCGCCGAACGCGCCCTCTACCAGCGCCTCATTCACAGCCCGTTCAGCGGCCTCGCGGGTGTCGCAAACGGTGACGCCCTTTCCTGCGGCAAGCCCCTCGGCCTTGATTACGATCGGCAGGCCGATATCATGGATAAAGTCGATGGCCTTTGCGGCGTCTGTAAACGTGCTGGACTGGGCGGTGGGCACGCCGGCGGCCACCATGACATCCTTGGCAAAAACCTTGCTCCCCTCCATCCGCGCGGCCTCCTTCGAGGGGCCAAAAACTCGCAGGCCCTCCCGTTCCAAGGCATCCGTGAGGCCGGCGCAAAGCGGCGCCTCGGGACCCACCACGGTCAGATCCGGACGATTCGCAACGGCCCAGGCCGTGACCCCCTTCACATCCTCTGCCGCGATGTCCAGATTCGTCGCCAACTCCGCCGTTCCGGCATTGCCGGGCGCGCAAAAGACCTGCGGCCTGCGGCTGTCATTGACCAGCTTCCAAACCAAGGCATGTTCCCTACCACCAGCACCTACAACTAGAACTTTCATGGAGAAAAGGATATAGGATGCCGTGGCGGAGTCAACGGTTTTAGGGATGATCCCTCAGAACAGTTCGCCCTGGTCGGCAACCTTGACCAGTGAATGGAAGTCCATCCGCACATAGAAGGACCTCATCACGGCGGGTGACTCGGGCTTGAGCACAAGATCGTCCCAGCCCGGCACACAAGGGAGATTATCCTGCAGTCTGACGAGGGCCAGATTGCGCTCCACGCGATCACGCTGTGAAAGCAGGTTGCCGCGGATGCGTGGCGAGTGAATCTCATCCAGCCGCGCCCACATCGTCTCGAGGCTGCCGAATTGTCCTAGTAATTTAGCGGCCGTTTTCGGCCCCATTCCCTCGACCCCGGGAATGTTATCCGCGGTATCGCCTGTCAGCGCCAGCCACTCGACAATCTGTGAAGGATGGACACCGGTCTTCTCAAACACTTCCGCCCGCCCAATCCGTTTGTCGTCCTTGCCCCATCCGGCCATGCCGGTTTTCTCGGAAACCAGTTGATAGAGATCCTTGTCAATGGTCACAATCACGACTTCGCCGGCATCCCGTTCCCCCCACCGGACGAGTGATGCCAGGACATCATCAGCCTCCTCATGGTCGAGGCGAATCAGGGGAATGCCGGCCAACCCCAGGAATTCGCGAACCGGATCATACTGACAACGCAGATCATCCGGCATGGGCGGCCTCTGGGCCTTGTACTCGGGGAGCAGATCCAGCCGGGCTTTGGGAACCCCGCCATCCCAGGCCACCGCAAGATGAGACGGCTTCCAGACATCAATTATCTGATGGATCCCTCGGATGAAACCGAATACGGCATTCGAGGGGTGCCCGTCATGGGTGCTAAGCCCCCGTATCCCGAAGAACGAACGGTAGAACAACTGAGTCCCGTCAACCAGAAGGAGTCTTCGGGCGCTCATGGGGGTAAGCGCTTATTTCAACACGGCATCAGGAGACGGCGCAGGCGTCGTCGCAGGCGCAGACACGCCCCCGGACGGAGCCAACTGTCCGCCGGTCTTGGCGGCTTCCTGATCCGGCTTCTTGAGTAACTGGCCACCCGGATCAACGAGCTTGGCGGTCACAAAGATCAGGAGGTTCTTTTTGATGCTCTTCTCCGATTTTGACCGGAAAAGGGCGCCAATCAGGGGAATGTCGCCAAGAATGGGGATCTTGTCGTTCACCTTCTCCAGTGCTTCCGTGATCAGACCACCCATTACCACCGTGGCGCCGTCATAGATTGAGATTTCCGTCGACAGCGACCGGAGATGGAAAAAGGGCTGGGGCATGTTCAACTGCTGTTCCGAGCCATCGGCGCGACGCACGGTCGAGCCGTACTGGTACCAAGTCGGCTCGGTGACAACCTGAGGCGACATCTTCAGGTTGATCATGTTGCCATCGGGGCTGACCTCCGGCGTAACCGTCAGGATAACTCCCACCTCACGGGTGGCAAAGTCAGTGGGCATGACGGTCGTTTCCTGAATCGTATTGGCAGTATTGTTGTTGTTGTTCTGATTGAGCGTGCCCCCCTGCATTTCAAACGCGGTGGGATAGATATACTCTGTCACGACCTTAATGATCGCTTCCTTTCCGGACTGGGTCGTCACCTTGGGAGCCGACAACAGGTCGGAGTTTCCGTTCTGTTCCAGGGCGTGGAGGATCATGGTAATATCGGGATTCGTCAGCACACTTGCAATCGAGGCGATGGATCCCGCCGTTCCACCAACGATGGGCGTGGAGGCGTTCACCTCGGTCCCCTTGAACCGCAAGCCCTTTGTAAAGCCGTTGTCGGACGAGTTTGCGTTCATCTGGATGCGGGGAGTGGCGGTGGCGGGGGCATAAGGATTGCTGCCCTGTTTCAGTAACATCTCCCAATTGTCCGTCAGCAGCCATTCCAAACCGGCCTCGTACATGTCGGTTTCATTGACCTCCACAAACCTGGCTTCGATTTCCACCTGCTTCGGCACTACGTTCAACTCAGAGAGCAGTTTCTCGAACCGGATCAACTGGTCCTCAGTGTTGACCATGATGACCTTGCCGATGGCGGGGTTATAGGTGACAGAGGATCCCTTGGGGAATTTGATGCCCATCTTCTCGAAATACCCATTCAGGTCGGACGGCACGGTCTCAGTGCTGCCGCCTCCTGCATTCATGGTTTCCCGATCCTTGCCACCGATCCGGCTGATCGTCGGCATGGCCGTACTTGCCTCCTGGACACGCGTGATAAAGGTTGGCTCCACGGGATACATCTTCATTTCCATGGTTTCGGGCGTCCAATCGACGGGCACAATCATGACCACTCCGCCATCGATCTGCCATTTCAAGCCGTACATTTTAGTGATCGTTTTGAGCACGTCGTACAGGCTGATGTACCTCGCCCCAAATGTCACCTCAGGCACGCCCGGAGTCGCCGCCCCTGTCGCCGCACCCCCGAAAACATCATCCGTCCCTGTACCAGCGGCCGGCTTCGGCGCAGCGGGCGCTCCAACGCCAAGATTCAGGATAATATTGATGCCCTTCTTGGACTCATCATCGGTGCTCTTGTCGTTCTCACGGCTTTGCTTGTTCAGGAATTCCACGCAATCGTGCATGTTTGCCTGGCGCCACTCAATGTTCTCGATGATGATTTTCTTCATCTTCTCTTCAATGGGATTGACGAGCGGACTGGTCTCCTTGGTCTTGTCGCCTTCTTTTCCCTTGATGACCTTATATTTGGAATTCCACGCCTCGCGAACTTCAGCCGTCATTTTCCGCGCGGTGGCATCGCGCTCGACCGTCCTGTTACCGTATTCGCGTTCGCCAAGCACCTTCAGGTAACGCATGGCTTCCCGGTTCTCCGGATCGAGAGCCAGGACAGACTCAAAACGTTCCCTGGCACCATTATACTCCCGCTTCGCCATGAATTCCCGTCCGAGACGCATCTGCTTTTCAATTTCCGTCTCGCCCGGGCGCGCAACATCGGCTCCAGGCTCGGGCCGCTTCTCCTGAGGCTTCGTCAGGGTGGCAATCAAGGTCGACAGCCGGAGGTTGCCGGGGCGTTGCTTGAGGAATTCCTGCCCCTTGGCAATCGCTTCGGCATCATGGCCGTCCTTCACCATTTTGCGAACAAGCTGGAATTCACATTCTGGAATCTGCGCGATCGCCCGATTCCGCAACGCTGCGCAGTGGGGGGCAACCTTGAGTTTTTCTGCGGCAATCTTGTACTGGTCGACCGCCGTAGCGTAATCCCCTGACTTAACGGCCTTATCTGCATTATCCATGGCCAGCCGTCCATCCAGTTCCCGCGCCTTGCGCCTGACGGACTCCTGCTCCGCAACCGAGGCGGAAACCTTCATGCGTTCATCCGAACCAAAACTCTTAACGGCAGCCTCCAGCGCCTCCTTTGTGGCGGCATCACCAGTGGGCGCGGCAACCGTGGGGGCGACGGCTGGGGCGACAACGGCGGGAGTAATTTCAGGAGCCTCTTTAGGCGCGGGAGTTGTAACCTTGGGAGCCGGCGCCAGCTCTTCAATCGCGGGCGCGGCAGCGGGAGCAGGCTCAGTTGCCGGAGCGGCAGGTGCAGGGACAAGCTCTTCAATCGCGGGCGCGGCGGCTGGAGCCGTTTTGGCGGGTTCGGCCGGGGTGGCGAGTTCTTCAATAGCGGGCGCGGCGGTCGGAGCAGGCTCGGTGGCCGGAGCCGTTTTGGCGGGTTCGGCAGGGGTGGCGAGTTCTTCAATGACGGGAGCCGGGGCTGCAGCTTCAGGCTTCTTCTCGGCATCACCCGGAACGGCTGTAGCGCCGGCCGCCGCAACACCCTCAGCCTGGTTCATCTCCTGAAGCAGGACCTGTGTGCCCGCGTCCTGTCCCTGGGCATAAACCTGCTGCTCCGTCACCGGACTCAACAGGGCGGTAATCAGTAAGCAGAGAACAACGTTCAATCTCATAGAGTTATCTCCTTTAACCCGGACAAAAAAATCTCAAGCGCAACGGATTACGACTATTTCTCGGGTGGCGCCCCTGACGCTTGCCCATCAATCCACCGTTCGGTATTGTTGGAAGGGTCGTTTATTAATACACGCTTCCCCTGTGTGTCAACTTTTTTGACCCTGTATTTCGACCCCTTCAGGTCAAAATCGATATCGGGCCGGACCGTAATGACAGTCGGATCGATCAGGGAAACGAGCTTGATTTCGTAGTCATCACGGGGCACCAGCCGGTTCTTGATCAAGGGGATCTTCTTGCCCTTGTCGCTTAGAGTCAAGGTGGGGCCATCCGGGGCGTGTTCGTCAAAGGACAAGAGTTTGAAGCCCTCGACTTCCTCGCCTAGTTTCTTCCAATAGGTCTGGCCACCCACCCGCAGATTGATCTGGAAGATCAGCACGCCCCCCGCCTTGCTGACGCCCTTGAAAATCATCCGGAACGGAATGGGCTTGATATCGGACACGGCCAGCTTGGCCAGATAGGGGGGGTGGCTTTCGGCGTTCTTGGGATCGGTTTTCCAGTCGTGCTCCTCGCGCGTGGTAAACCCATCATTATCCGGATCCGTATCGGCAAGCGCGCCGTCAAAGGCGAACACACCGTACTTCTCCTCCCAGTCATCGGGAATACCGTTGTGGTTGCGGTCAACGATTTCCTTCAAGTCAACCGGCTGAGGCGCCCCGCACACCACGAATGTGCAGTTGGTGGCCGAATACGGAATCGGGCGATCACAGTTCACGCATTTGACGCGAAGCTCCGGGGTCAACAGGGCGAGGGGCCAGGCATCATTCTGGGAAGGGGCGCCCAGCCCCGTGAGGGCATTGCGGAAGAGCGCAAGATCCGCGGCCTTGGCCTTTTCGAAGGCGGGCTTGAGCGCCTTCAACTCAAAGTTGAACTGTTTCTCGGCCGCCTTCTGCCCTTGCGCCATGATGGCCAGAATCATCAACGACACCAGAAGCACAATGAGGACCATGGCAGCCATGATCCGGTCATAGTTCTTCTTAAACCAAGCTCCTATGCCGGCCACCATTATTTTACTCCTCCCGGCTTTTTCTCAAGCGCGACGGCCTGGGGTTTTGAAAACTGGAACACGTCGAGATCCATCTTCACGGTCAGCATGTTTTCACGCCCGCACACAACACGGTAATCCCGGCCTTTTGGGGCTTCCTTTTCGACCGTACCCCCCGCAGTCACCTTCGCCACCGCCCCTTCGCCTTCCTTGCGTTCAAAAAGCTTTTCATCGCCCTTGACCTCGAGGCGGGTTACCACCGTGAAGATCGAGCTGCAGGCCAGGCCGTTGAGGATCTTCATCACGGCGCTCTCACGCCCCTTGAACTGGACCTGGAAGCGCCACCGCCCGTAGAGCTGCCCCTGGGGGACAAGTCCCGCACCGGGATCCAGCACATTACGAACATCGATCTCGCCGGCGACCGCCGCGGGTGCCCCCCTGCCGCCCGGGCCGGTTTTTGCCGCAACGGGAGCCGCATCAACCTCAAACTCCTGCCGAGACAGGGCATCCAGCGAGGAGATATTGCCGTTGTACAGGATCAGGCAAAGCGCCTCGACAATCTTGAGCTGCTGGGTCAACCGCGGCACATCCTGGGGTGCCGGAAGATCCCCCTTCATATGGCGCCCGAACCCGAAATCGAATGCCTTGGGAACCGTGATTCCGGAGGAGGCCGCCCGCGTCAACAAACTATGCTGCGTATCAAAGAACTGGGTGATGAACTTGGCCGGACTCTGCACCACCGGCTCCACCTGTCCCACTCCCATGGCCACCTGGAGATCCAGCAACTCCTGCTTGATCACCAGGATATTATCCCGTTCCTGCTTCAGGTTGGCGGGCGAGGGAAAGGGGTTCTGGGCATACAGAACCTCAAGGTGCTCCTTGTTCGACTTCAGCACGGCCTCGGCCTCGGCAAAGTTCATGAATTTAAACACCACCAGCGCCACGGCACCCAGGAACAGGAGGCACAGCAAAACCGCCACGGCGATAATGATCATTTTTCGACGAGATTGCATACGCTATGCCTTCTCCTTGTCGGTCTTCGCGTTTTGGGCGGGGGGAACAGCCGGCTCGACCGCCTTTACCGCCGGCGGTACCGCCCGCTCGACCGGCTTTTCATTCAGCCCGATTTCAATCGTGAATTCCGTGGCGAAATCCGTTCCCTCCACGGGTTTTATCCGCTTGATCTGCAGGTCATCAGAGAAATACCCCGTGGATTTCAGGTTCGCCACATACTCGGTAACGGCCTGATTGTTCACCTTGTCGCTAAACGCCATGCCCCGGATTTCGAGCCGTGTCGCCGGCGCAACCGCCGGTGCCGGCACCTTCGCGTCCTTGGGCTGCAACAACCGGATACTCGACAACCACATCCCCGGCACCAACCGCTGATGCAGGTCGTTCATGATGACCACCCAGCGGGTGCGGGCGACAATCAAGTTGTTCAAATCCCCCGCCTTGGCGTACAACTGCTCTTTTTGCTTGGCGAGTTCCCCCAAGGTCACGTTGGGCCTTTCGAGGTCTGTCAGCAGTCCCTGAACCACATCCCGCCGCTGCTCGGCCATGGTAGACATCCGGTGCAGGAACAGGCCGAACACGAGCACCGTAAGGACCAGCCCCATTGCCGCCAGGCCGAAGAAGGGCAGGCGGCGCTGCAATACCTTGCGGGCCGCCAGCTCGGGGGGCAGAAGATTGATTTCCACGGGGCATGAAAGCGTGCGGCGCAAAGCCAGCCCGACCACTTCGCCCAGCAGGTGCAGGCTACCCGCCACCTTGTCGGACTCAATTGCGGAACTGACTGTGACATTGCGGAACGGGTTGAGGTAATCCACTTCCGTCTTCAGCTTGTCCTTGAGGAACGCATTAAGGTGCGGGATCACCGAACAGCCGCCGGTCAACAACACCATTCCCGGCTGGCTCCCACCCTGCTGGCTGCGGTAGAAATTGATGGTGCGGATCACTTCGGCGTGCAGGCGGGTCATGATATTGCGGACAATCTTGGAGGTGCGGTCCGCCACCCCCACCTCATGCCCCTCGTACACCCCGCCGAAGCCCACAAACGCGTGGGCCACCTTGAGCTGCTCAGCCTCCTCAAAGGACAGCTCGAACTCCTTCATCACATCCTTGGTGATGGCCATGCCGGCAACCGGAATGCTGCGGCTGAAAATCTTCGTGCCCTCGACAAACACCACATTGGTGGAGCGGGCGCCCATATCCAGGATCATCGTGCATCCCGGCAGGTCGGAATAGTTGTAGCGCACGGCGTTGTAAAGGGCCAGGGGCGAAACATCGACCAGAACGGGATCCAGCCCGGCCGCCTCGACGCAATCGGTCAGGTTCTTGACCAATTCGCCCTTTACCGCCACGAGCAGGACGCTCAGCTCACCGGACTCCTGCCCCACCAGCTGGTAGTCCCACACCACTTCGTCCATCGGGAAGGGCACATTCTGCTGGGCCTCGTACTTGACGATCTGGGGAATCTTGTCGGACGTCACCGGAGGCAGTTTTACATAACGGGGAAAGACCATCTGACCCGACACGGAAACCGCCACGGCACCCGGACGGATGCCGCTGTTGCGCATCGCTTCACGGATCCCGGCGACAATGTACGCCGAGGGATCCATGGTCGTTTCCGGGTCGAACCCCAGGGGGGACACCGAATAGTTGACCAGCTCCAGGCTCTTCGAGTTAATGACCCGGAATTCAGCAATCACCAGCTTGCTGTTCCCGATATCCAACGCCAGAATGCGGTCTGATCCAAACATAGCGACCTACTTCAGAGCCTCATAGTCATCAAAATTGACAAGGGCAAACGGGGTTTTTGATTTATCCACGACATACCCTTCCTTGGGGACCAGTTTCTCGTTTTTCCACCAATCCTGAGGCAACGGCTTGCCTGGACCGAGCTTTCCCTCCGAGAGCGAGGCTACCACTTCACCCTTCGCTGTGAACTCCACCGCCACGCCCAGCACGTCGCCATACCGGGTCAGGGCAGCCGGGCGAACATAGGCACAGCCAAGGTGCCCCCGTCCGCGCGCCACATCCACATAATTCACGCCCCCCTTGAGCAGGGTAAGTTCGCCGGTCTCGCGACTCTTCAACAAGACAAAAAACTGCACCGAGAGTTCATCCATCCAGTCCGGCTCGGACTCAAACTGGACACCCAGTTCAACCCATTCACGAGGAATCCCGTGACGGTTACCGGAGGAATCCGGACTCTTCATGAGGGCTCGGGGACCAACCCCTGTCAGCTGACGGATCCGGACAATACCGCCACCCGCACCACTCTTGCCCGCATTGACGGGAATGCCCTTGCCCGGGCGCGCTTGCGCCATCGCCCCCCCCTCGCCCAGCACCAAAGCCAGTGCGACGCAAACCATGATCTTTCCAGCCATGCAACCGGTTTTCATAAGGAGCTCCTCAGCAAGAACCCGGACCCAAGAACCCTTAACGACAGTCGAGGCAGTATAGAGCGAGACCGATAGAGGTCAAAACAAAAAAATGCCGAAAAAAATAAAACCCGGCGTTCTCCCTCCGCTTTGTTCTTGATTTCACCGCCGTCCGGATTTATTGAGCTATCAGGTATTCAGTGATATTCAAAAGTAGGCCCGAATTGAGCATGGAAACCGTCAAAGTGTTAATCGTCGATGATTGCGAGAGCGATGCGCGGCTTGTCCGCGAGCAGCTGGCCCACAGCACCCTTTCGGCCTTCGTCACGGATTGGTCGGCAACCTACCAGGATGCCCTCCTTCGCATTCACTCCGGCGGCTATGATGTCTGCCTCATCGATTACACGCTGGACGAGCGGAACGGGCTTGACCTGATCCAGACCGCCCTGCAGCTCGGCAGCAAGGCCGCCATGATCATGATGACCGCGACGGATACGGGGGGCATCGACAATGCCGCCATCGAGGCGGGTGCCGCCGATTACCTGGTAAAGGGGAAATATGCCCCCGATATGCTCGAGCGTGTCATCCGCCACGCCCTGCACCGCACCCGGCTGGAAAGCGAATTGCGCGCGGCCCGCGACAACCTTGAGAAACGCGTCGAGGCTCGAACCGCCGAACTGTGCGATGCCATCACCGCCCTCCAGCAGGAGATCGACCAGCGTGAAACCATCGAACGCCAGCTCCGGGAAGCCGAGGAGCGCTATCGCATCATCTTCGAGGAGGCCATGGACGCCATCACCCTCATGGCCATCCCGACCGGCGCCTTCATCGAATTCAACACCCAGGCCTGCCGTCAGCTCGGTTACTCCCGCGAGGAATTCCAGAAGATGTCCCTCAGCGACATCGAGGCGCGGGAAACCCCGGACCAGTGCAGCCAGCACATCAAGCGGGTCCTGAATGAGGGCGCCGAGGTATTTGAAACCCTCCACCGCACCCGCTCCGGCGAGATCCGGAACATCCTCATCAGTACCCGTCCCATCCTCCTCAGTGGAACAAAATATCTCCTCAGCATCTTTCATGACTTCACGGAGCGCAAACAGATCGAGGACGAACTGCGCTCGGCCGTCATCCGCCTGGAGCAGAACAACCAGGCCAAGTCGGAGTTCGTGGCCAATGTCTCCCACGAACTCAAGACCCCCCTGACCTCCATGATGTACGGCATCCGGAATCTCCTCAAGGGAATCGCCGGGCCCCTCCCCAACCATGCCGTCCGCTACCTGAAATTGTTCGACAGCGAGTGCCAGCGCCTGGTCAGCACCATTAACGACATCCTGGACCTCGGCAAGCTGGACAACCAGTCCCTGACCCTGGCCCGCATCACCACCCCGCTCGGGCACCTGGTCACGCGATGCATGGAAACCCTTCGCCCCCAGACGGACGCCGCCGGTATCAGCATGACGGCCTCCCTCGACCCCCGCACCCCCTTCGTACACTGTGACCCCAACATGATCCAGCGGGTGCTTCAGAATATCCTCGGCAATGCCATCAAGTTCACCCCCCCGGGCGGCACAGTCACGATCTCCACCTCCCCCGAGGCGGAACAGGCATTCGCCCGTATCACCGTGACGGACGACGGAATCGGCATCCCCGCGGACGCCGTGAGCCGCGTGGCCCAGCGTTATTTCCGGGCCAGCAACCATGCCTCCGGCTCCGGCCTCGGGCTCGCCATCTCAAAGGAGATTATCACCCTCCACGGCGGAAGCCTCACCGTGTCAAGCCCCCCGCCGGGACGGGAGAAAGGAACGGAAATCAGCCTGACCC
>Ga0007792_10000540_pt1 | contig 13648 bp, 11 predicted proteins | sample CryBogmetaGMA6M_FD_60371 | JGI IMG/M metagenome (GOLD analysis project Ga0007792, IMG submission 60371) | Freshwater microbial communities from Crystal Bog, Wisconsin, USA - MA6M | ecosystem: Environmental > Aquatic > Freshwater > Lake | place: Crystal Bog, Wisconsin, USA | collected 2009-07-06
GGCAAAAAGGTCTTGATCATTCGCAACGGCTGGTTCAGCTACCGCTGGACTCAAATCATGGATATGGGCGCCATCGCTGCTGAATCCACGGTGCTGAAGGCCCGGCGTGTGGGCACTGGGAAGCAGTCGCCCTGGGTGCCGGCGCCGATTGAGGAAGTGGTGGCCACAATCCGCGAGAAAAAGCCCGATGTGGTCTTTGCCCCGCACGTTGAGACCGCCTGCGGCATGATCCTTCCCGACGACTACCTGCGTGCCGTGTCAGCCGCTGTTCACGAAGTAGGCGGCTTGTTTGTGCTCGATTGCATTGCCTCGGGCGCGATGTGGGTGAACATGGCCGATACCGGTGTCGACGTGTTGATCAGTGCGCCACAAAAAGGCTGGAGCAGTTCACCGTGCTGCGCCATGGTGATGCTGAGTGAGCGGGCCCGCACCGCCATTGAGGCCACCACCAGCAGCAGCTTTGCCTGCGACCTGAAGAAGTGGCTGCAGATCATGGAAACCTACGAGAACGGTGGCCACGCCTACCACGCCACGATGCCGACCGATGCGCTTACGCGGCTGCGTGAAGTGATGAAGGAAACACAGGCTTACGGCTTTGAAAAAGTTCGCGCTGAGCAGGTTGAACTAGGTGCCAAGGTGCGTGCCCTGTTCGAGCGCCGCGGTATCCCCAGTGTGGCAGCCGAGGGATTTCAAGCGCCGGGTGTCGTGGTGAGCTACACAGAAGACCCCGAGATCCAGTCCAGCCGCAAGTTTTTGGCGGAAGGCTTGCAAACGGCCGCCGGCGTGCCGCTGCAGTGCGACGAACCCGCTGACTTCATGACCTTTCGGGTCGGCCTTTTTGGCTTGGAAAAATGGCACAACGTGGACCGCACAGTGGCACAACTGGCAGCCGCTTTAGACCGGATGAAAGCGTAAGATTTTTGTTACGTTTCACTCGGTGGCACTGCGATAAAATCAAAGTGTGACTGGGTGCCTTAGGGTGCATCAAAAGTCTTTACGGGGACACACTGACTGGGTGGTCAGTGCCCGCATCTTGTGCGATAGGAACGCACTTTGGAGTCTACTGAAATGAAAAAATTTTTACTGGGTGCCGCCCTGGTTGCCTTGGCCGGATCAGCGTTGGCGGCTGATGTGGGTGTCTCGGTGAGTATTGGTCAGCCAGGCTTTTATGGCCGTATTGATCTAGGACACGCGCCCCAGCCGCAAGTGATTTATGCGCAACCGATGATCGTGCAGCAAAGCCCTGTTGTCATGGTGCGTCAGCCGATTTATTTGCGCGTACGTCCTGGCCATGAAAAGCATTGGGACAAGAATTGCCATCGCTACAACGCCTGCGGTCAGCCCGTCTATTTCGTTCAGGACAACTGGTACCGCAACGAGTACTCAAACAGAAATCGTAACGAACAGGGCGAACGGGGTAATGGTCCTGGCAACAGCGGCAGAGGCAATGACAAGATGAAGAAAAACCACGGCCGCAACAACGACTAAGTTGCCGCCTTAACGCTAATTTAAATGCCCGCCCGACGAAAGTTCAGGCGGGCATTTTTACTTCTGAATCTGACGATAATCAGTCAGCTGCATAATTATTTCCGCATGGATATTCAGAAAAAAATCGTTGCCATCGTGACAGCCAGCATCTTGCTGACGGTTGTTCCGGGCGCTTGGTTAATGTACAACTTTGCTGAGCATCGGATGCTGGAGGCGGCCTCTGAAAAGTTGAACCAGATGACGGCGGGCTTTGCGGGGGTCGCCATGCAACGCTTTTCTCAAGGCGAGCCGAAGTTGAAGGCACTGGCTCGAATTTTGGAAAAAGAGTTGGCGCAACCTGAGCAGCCCCAAGAGTTACTGGCTTTCAAACAGACGCTGCAACTCAACCCGGATGGCGTTTGGCGCAACCGTCAACCGGGGTTTGATGGGTTGAATGAATCAGGGGTTTTTTTGCCGGCATCTGCCGCCCTGAGCGATGCACAAAAAGTCTGGCATCTGCGAATCAAAAAAACCCTGGACACCTTTGGCGCAGCCGCCTCCCAACCGCTGGAAAACGTCTGGTATTTGTCGCCGCAGCGCAGCGAGATTATTTTTGATCGAGCCTATCCTGAATTTGCTTTCGAGCAGAAAGCCGACAACGATTACACCCAAACGCCCTGGGTAACGGGCACCTCGCCAACCCTGAATCCCCAGCGGGTGTTCACTTTCACGCCGCCGCTGTTTGACCCCGTACCCAAGGTCTGGATGGTCAGCGCCATTTATCCGCTGTATGTGGGAGGGCAATGGATCGGCTCTTTGGGCGAGGACATGCAACTCACCAGCGTGCTGGAAGCTTCGTTCAAAACGGGTCAGTTTTTTCAGGGCTCACAGCATTTGCTGCTGGACAAAGCGGGAAATTTTGTGCTGGCCGGTCCCTGGCAAAAGCAACTTGAAGCCAATCCTGCTGCTTTTCGATCGAGTCTGAGTCAGGAACAGCAGTTGCTCGAACTGATGAAGTTGCCGCTGGCCGATGCGCCCCGCACACTGAGCACTGAAATCATGGTGCAGGGAAAGCGTCAATTGGTGGTGGGGATGCAATTGGCGCCGCTGGGTTGGTCGTACTACCGACTGGTGCCCGTGGACGAGATCATGGCCATGACCCGGCAGTTGTTCCTGGCCATGGGTGCCATGATTTTTTTGACCACCGCATTTGCCGGGCTGCTCATCATGGGGGTGGGCCGCAACATCACGCGCCGCATTCAAAGACTGCGCGATGTCATGCAAGGCTATAGCCGTGACAACACTTTGCGCGTGCTCAACCCTCAAGTCGGCCACGATGAAATCTCTGAAGTCTCGCTGGTTTACAACCATATGGCCGATGACTTTGACCGAGTGATTGCCGAGCGCCGTGAGATTCAGTTGAATTTGAGCAAAAGCGAAGAACTCTGGCGCTTTGCGCTGGAGGGTGCCGGGGATGGTGTCTGGGACTGGGATGTGCGTGAGAACACGGTGTTTTTTAGCCAGCGCTGCAAGGAAATGCTCGGCTTCAAGGACGACGAGATTGGCAACCATCCGCAAGAGTGGGTGTCGCGCGTGCACCCCGAGGACCAACCCGCTGCGCTGGCCGCCATGCGCGATTGTTTGCGTGGCAAGAGCCAGATCTATATCAGCGAACACCGTGTCCTTAATAAAGAAGGTCGTTACCAGTGGACGCTGGACCGTGCCCGGGTTGTGAGCCGCAGCGCCGAGGGCAAGCCCTTGCGCATGATCGGCACCCACACTGACATCACAGAGCGCAAAAACGCTGAAGTAAATCTCGCTGAAAGCGAAACTCGCTTGCGCACCATCATTCAAGCGGAGCCGGAGTGCATCAAGATTGTGGATGCACAGGGGCATCTGGTGCAAATGAACCCCGCTGGCCTGGCAATGGTCGAGGCCGATTCATGGGAGCAGGTGGCCGGTTGTCAGGTGCTTGATGTCATCGCCCCTGAATACCGCGAGGCCTTTTCGGAGATGCACCAAAGAGTAATGGCTGGCGAATCGGTTGAGTTGGAGTTTGAAGTGCTCGGTCTCAAAGGCGGCCGGCGTTGGCTGGCGACCCATGCCGTGCCGATGCTTGACACAGGCGGGATGGTGCAACTGGCTATTACCCGTGATATCACGGCACGCAAACAAGCCGAAGAGAATTTGCATCTTGCGGCCAGTGTTTTCACCCATGCCCGCGAAGGCATCATGATCACTACCGCAGACGGCAGCATCGTGGATGTCAATGATGCTTTTGTCCGTATCACAGGCTTTAGCCGGGAAGATGTGCTGGGCCAGAATCCGCGCATCTTCAACTCGGGCCGACAAAGCCATGCTTACTATGCTGCCATGTGGGACGATTTGCTTCGACTCGGCCACTGGTACGGTGAAATCTGGAACCGGCGTAAAAATGGCGAGGTCTACGCCCAGATGCAGACGCTCAGCGCTGTGCGCGATGCGCAAGGGCGGATCAAACATTTCGTGTCACTGTTCTCGGACATTACGGCACTCAAAGAGCACCAGCAACAGCTTGAGCACATCGCTCATTACGATGCCCTGACCAACTTGCCCAACCGGGTATTGCTGGCTGATCGCCTGCGCCAGGGCTTGGCCCAAGCGCAACGACGCTCGCAGTTGCTGGCGGTGGCTTACCTGGACCTCGATGGTTTCAAAGCCATCAACGACCGCCATGGTCATGAAGCCGGCGACCAGTTGCTGATTGCGTTGTCTGACCGCATGCGTCAGGCATTGCGCGAGGGGGATACGCTGGCTCGCATTGGCGGCGATGAGTTCGTGGCCGTGCTGGTCGATTTGATGGACGCGACAGATTGTGTGCCGATGCTCACCCGCTTGCTGGCCGCAGCCGCCCAGCCAGTGCAGTGTGGCGAGTTGGTGCTTCAGGTGTCGGCCAGTCTGGGCGTTACCTTTTACCCTCAATCAGACAATGTGGATGCCGATTTACTGCTTCGCCAAGCAGATCAGGCCATGTACCAAGCCAAACTGGCCGGCAAAAATCGCTATCACTTCTTTGATGCCGAGCAAGACCGCAGCGTGCGGGGCCACCACGAGAGCGTCGAACACATTCGTCAGGCCTTGGCAGCGCATGAGTTGGTGTTGTATTACCAGCCGAAAGTGAACATGCGCACCGGGAAAATCATCGGGGCGGAAGCACTCATCCGTTGGCAACATCCGGTCAATGGCTTGTTGTTGCCAGCGGTTTTCCTGCCGGTGATTGAAGACCACCCGCTGGCCGTCGACATCGGGGATTGGGTGATCGATACCGCCCTGACCCAGATGGAACTCTGGCATGCCGTCGGACTGGACATTCCGGTGAGTGTCAATGTGGGGGCTCGCCAGTTGCAGCAATCTGATTTTGTGGCGCGCCTGCGCACTCAATTGGCCGCGCATCCGCAGATCAAGCCCGGTTGTCTGGAGTTGGAGGTGCTGGAGACCAGCGCGCTGGAAGACCTGGTGCACGTATCCCAGACCATGGCCGCCTGCCGCGAGATCGGTGTGCGCTTTGCGCTTGACGACTTTGGGACCGGTTACTCATCTCTGACTTACCTGAAGCGCCTGCCGGTTGCGTTGCTCAAGATTGACCAAAGCTTCGTGCGTGACATGCTTGACGACCCGGATGACATGGCTATTCTGGAAGGCGTGATTGGCTTGGCCAGCGCTTTTCGGCGTGAGGTCATTGCTGAAGGCGTGGAAACCGTGGCGCATGGCGAGATGCTGTTGCAATTGGGCTGTGAACTGGCCCAAGGGTATGGTATTGCGCGCCCCATGCCAGCGCATGCCTTGCCGCAGTGGGCCAAGACGTGGCGGCCTGACCCGATGTGGGTTGATATTGCCCCGCTGAGTCGCGCTGATTTACCCTTGCTCTTTGCCAGTGCCGAGCACCGCGCCTGGATTGTCGGGATTGAAGATTTCCTCCGGGGTAATCGGGAGGCTCCCTCGTCGTTGAGCTTGCATCAGTGCCGCTTTGGCACTTGGTTGGAGTCTCGGGGTTTGGTTCGTTACGGCGCACAGGCAGAATTCTCGGCGCTGAAACCCTTGCACCAAAAAATACACACGTTGGCGGATTCGATGTGTCAACTCAATGCCCGGGGTTTGAACACGCAGGCACTGGCATTCCTGCCTGAACTCCATCAACTTCGAGATGCCTTGCTTGAAAAAATGAAGGCGCTATCCCAAAAAAACCGTCTGTCTGAACCAGTGCAAACTGAGCCACAGTCAGTTGAAATGTCTCAAGAGTCATAAACCAAAGAGGATGCCATGCTTGATGCCAAACCCCCTTTTGAGCGACGAACGCAGCATGAACTGCGCGCCATTTTTCCTTCGGCCTGCGAGGCCTTGCGCCCCTTTTTTGACCCGGCCAACCACTGGGCCGGACAGACCCACGAGCACCTGGCACTCCGGACTCTCAAAGAGCAATTCCCCACCCTCAGTGCGCAAGAGGCCTTCATCGTGGTGTCGACGGCCAAGCGCTTGTTTGCCAACGGCTACACCTCGGCCGCACCCCAAGCCAAGTAATTTTTAAAAACAACGCAGGGAGCACTTCGATGTTTGAATCAGCAGAAATTGGCCACAAAATTAACAAGGCAGCCTACCGTGAGGCGGTGCCGGCTTTGCGAGCGGCCTTGCTTGGGGCACAGGTGGATTTGCATGAGAACCGAAAGATACCCGTGGTGGTGCTCATCAGCGGCCAGGATGGCGCGGGCAAGGGTGAAACCATCAATGTGCTCTACCAGTGGATGGACCCCCGGTTTATTTCTACCTTGGCGTTTGCCGAGCCCACCGATGAAGAAAGCGAGCGCCCGGCCATGTGGCGCTACTGGCGCTCACTTCCGCCCAAAGGGCGCATTGGTATTTTTGCCGGATCCTGGTATTCAGACCCGATTCGCCAGCGCATTCAGGGAGAAATCTCCTTGAAGGAATTGGATGCCCGTGCTGATCAGATCAACCGCTTTGAGTCAATGTTGGTCAGTGAAGGCGCTCTGGTGCTCAAGTTCTGGTTTCACTTGACAAAGGACGGGCAAAAGAAACGACTCAAAGACCTGGAGAGCGATCCGCGCACCGCGTGGCGCGTAACCAAGTGGAACTGGGACCGTCTCAAAACCTACGACCAACTGCAAGATGTGGCCGGGCATTTTTTGCGCGTTACCAACACACCCTGGGCACCCTGGGTGGTGGTGGAAGGGGCAGACGACCGCTACCGTTCCTTGACGGTGGGCCAGATATTGCTGGCCGCGCTGCAGAAAAAATTGGCCTCGCCCCTGTTGCCCGAGGCGCCCGTGGCACCCATCGTGCGGGTCGACACCGACGGCCGTAATGTCCTTTCCGAATTGGACCTCAAGCTCAAACTGGCCAATAAGCCGTATGAAGATGAGCTGGCCCAATGGCAGGGGCGCTTGTCTGAATTGGTACGCGATGTGCGATTCAAGGGCCGCTCGCTAGTGTGCGCCTTCGAGGGTGCCGACGCGGCGGGCAAAGGTGGGGCCATCCGGCGCATTGCAGCGGCGATGGATGCGCGCCAATATCAGGTGACACCGGTGGCGGCGCCGACTGAGGAAGAACGCGCACAACCGCACCTGTGGCGCTTTTGGCGCCACTTGCCGCGCAAGGGCCATGTCGCCATCTTTGACCGCACTTGGTATGGCCGCGTGCTGGTCGAGCGGGTGGAAGGGTTTTGCACGGAAAATGAATGGCTGCGGGCCTATTCCGAGATCAATGACTTTGAGCACGAAATGAACGATGCCGGGGTGATCGTGGTGAAGTTCTGGCTGCAGATCAGCCAGGAGGAGCAACTCAAACGTTTCAAGGAACGTGAAAAAATCGCCTTCAAACGCTTCAAGATCACCGACGAAGACTGGCGCAACCGTGAGAAATGGGATGCCTACCAGCAAGCGATTTGCGACATGGTTGAGCGCACCAGCACCGGCAATGCGCCCTGGACGCTGGTCGAAGCCAATGACAAAAACTACGCCCGCGTGAAGATCTTGCGCACCCTGTGCGAGCGGGTTGAGGCGGAGCTGAAAGGTGACGTGGCGCCTGCGGTCACGGTCAAAGAAAAATCTGCCGCCAAGAAGTCGGGCAAGGCCGCCAAGCGCGATAAATCAGCAGAGTAGGTGCTGGCGTTGCGTAGCAATAATTGCTATTTTATTAATAGCTACTTGCGCAGGATGGACGGGGGCTAGAGGCCTATTTGATGCATAAATAGGCGTGAGCAGGCCTTATTTCACATTGCACTCAAGTCGCAGCAGGGCGAGCGCATCTTTCAGTTCGTAGTCGTAATCGCTTTGCAGCGTGGGTTGGGCCTCTTCGCAGAAGGTCTGCCACATCTGGACAAAGGCCTCCTGGTGCTGCGCGGGGGCGTGGGCCCGGATGTACTGGCTGGCCAGATCGGGGCTAAGACCGGTCTTGCGAATCTTGCGAATCAAGGTGGCGGCAGTTTTCTCGGTCAACAGCGTCTTTGGCACGCTGTTCGTGGCGATGCACAAAAACAGCGTAATCAGCGAGCCTTCGTCGTCGTGGCCGCCGGTGGCTTTGTTCCAGGCGGTGGAGGCCGAGCGGTCGTGGTGGTCCACCTCGCTCAAGCCGTCTTCCATCCAGAAATAGCGGCCCATGAAGGCGGGCGTCTGGTCAAACAGTTTGCGGGCGGGCAGGCTGGCATCCAGAATTTTGGGTAAATCAGCAATGACGGATTGCCGCAACGACTCCACCACCGGTTTAAGGTGCTCCGGCAGGTGCTTGGGCAGCGGGATCGGGAAGGCCAACGGGTTGCCATCGGCGTATTTTTTGCGCAGAAGGGCCACCATTTTTGAGAACGCAACCCAGTCGGGCAGTTCGGTGCGCTTGCAGGCCAGCGCCAGCAGCGCCGTGCGGATGACGGCTTCTGCGTCCTTGCCCGCTTCTTCCAGGTCGTCGGCGTCCAGGCCCAGGGTGTCGGCCAGCCAGATGGCGGCGTCAATCACCTGCGCGACCTGGCTACGCTTGGCTAACTCAGCTTGGTAGTCCGCCAGATTGCGCAGCGACCACTTGGCCAGCAGCGGGATGTGTTCATCGGTAAAACCACCGCGCTCGTTCATGCCAAAGTGGCTGTTTTGCGGCATGGCAATCAAGGCCTTTAGCAGGTCCGAGCCGCCTTTGGAGCGCGATAAAAACGAATGATCACGCAGCGACTCCGCCGCCAGTCTCAGGTCACCGTTGCTCGTGCTCTCAAGGTACAGGCTGACCAGATTGACCATCCGGGACCGGGCGGTTTCGAGCTCGGGGCGCAAAAACTCGGTGCCGAAATAACGCGCAATCTGCACCATGCCTTTGGGGGCATCGGTGCAGATGGCGTCCAGTTTGTCCTGGTCGATGATGCCGTGTTGCACCCCAAATTGCAGCGCCTTCTCGAAGAACGGACGGGCGTCATACAGCGAGACGGTTGCGGGTGAAGGTGACGAATGCTTGGGCATTTAAATGGCCGATTCCTCGTCCGACTCCCTCGTGACCGGCGTGGCTTTGCCGCGGTCGGTGTCGCCGGTCTCCACCCGGTCGTCGTCTTCTTCGGCTTCTTCTTCCTCGTCCAGACCGAGGTCATGGGCGCGGGCTTTGGCGCGCAGCACCAGCACGGTTTCAATGAACAGGTCGGGCAGTTCGTAGCGAAGAATCCACGCCAGCTCCATCCAGTCCTGATCCGCGACTTCGTCCTGTTCCAGGCGGGGCTTCACATAGGCCGAGGCGAACAGCGCGGTTTCCGACAACATCTCGCCGTCTTCTTCCACGGTGTCAAAGGTGCCGGTGCGGGCAAAGGCCTCAATTCGGCTCCACTTTTCAGAAAAATAGTCGGCCAGCGCCTCGCTGCCGCCTTCGAGGTCGCCCATGGCGCTCAGGAATTCGACCGGCTCGGCGCCTTCGCGAAAAATCACCGAATTGACCATGCCGCGCAGATGGGTGCGGGTCAGGTCTTTGTACTGTTTCTCGATCACCACAGCGCGGGCAAACTGGTCAGGCGTCACCGCCATGTTGATGATCGACTCTTTGGAGTTGTCGTACTCGCGGATCACGGCCAGGATGTCTTTGGGCGGCAATTGCGCCAGCACCACCATCAGCGCCGAGTCGCCCTCGGCGTCGGCCAACTCCACCAAGGCCGACTCGGCACCGGTGATGTCGCCCGCCGCAATCAGGCTTTGGGTTTTTTCGATCAGGGCAAGGTAGTTCGTGCTCATGAGCGGTCTTTGCGGTCAAAGCCTTGCTCAACCATCCAGTCCGCGCCCGCGTCTTCGCGCAGACGGGCTTCTTTTTCGTCCTCGTCAAGTTCCAGTGCATCGCCGTCACCGTCGCCGTCTTCATCACCATCACCCTCGCCGTCAGTGTCTTCGTCATCAGCGCTGGCGGTGACCGGGCGGGCGCCGGGTTTGGCGTACATGTATTCCAATGCGGCGGCCACGGTTAAAAACCAGGCGCCCATGGGTGCTTTCAGAATCTCCTGGGCCAGCGCTTGCGCCCACGGGGTCAGTTGCACGGCATCGGCCAGGCTGTCCCATTCCGGCAGTTCATCGGACTCGGACAGCAGCAGGTGGTCCATCACGGCGGGCAGCTTGAAGCTGAAACCCCGGTGAAAAATCACCGCCACCATTTCGGGGCTGAGTTCGATCATCTGGATCAGGAATTTGAGTTCCTTGCGCTTTTCGGCCAAGCGCTTGCTCAACACATCACGGCCTTCGGAGTCGGACGTCAAATCGTCCAGTTCGGCCTCGTAAGCTGAGCGCAACTGAATAAAGTAGGGTGAGAGTTTCATGGCAGTGGTTTTACAGTAAAGGGTTGAAGTAGTTTTGCCAAATGTCGCGCGCCGTCTCGATCGGGCTGTCCAACAGGCTGCGCCGGCGGTTGTCGTCATAAGCCTGACGTTTGTCGGGGTCAGAAAGCACTTCGTAGGCTTCTTGCACCGCCCGAAAGCGGGCAGGGGCCTCCGCTGCCGCGTTTCTGTCAGGGTGGTGCTGAGACGCCTTTTGGCGAAAAGCTTTTTTAATGTCGGCCAGCGTCGCGGCGCTGCCTAAGCCGAGGGTTGCGTAGTGGTCTTTCATGGGGGCGTTGATTATCGCCCGGCGTTGCACATTGGGGTGATTGTGAAATACACTGTACGGATGATCAGTATTATTTCGCCACAAGCCCCGGTGCTGCTGTCTGACGCACCGCTGTTGGCGCTGCTGCTCAAAAACCGGGTCTGCGCGGGCTTTCCGTCACCCGCTGAAGACCTCGGCGCGCAGCGCATCGACCTGACCCAGATGCTGGTGGTGCACGCGCAGGCCACCTATTTTTTGCGCGCCAGTGGCCAGTCGATGGTCGAAGCCGGTATTTTTGACAACGACATTCTGGTGGTCGACCGCGCCATCAAGCCGCGCCACAACCACATCGTGGTCGCGGTGGTGGATGGCGACTTTACGGTCAAGTTGCTGTACCAGCGGGCCGGGCGCATCAAGCTCAAGGCTGCCAACCCGACTTTTCCCGACATCGTGCCCAAAGACGGCCAGACGATTGAGGTTTGGGGCGTGGTCACCAGCTGCATCAAGCAGTTTGTCGTGTGATGGCGAGATCTAAATAGAGGCACGCTATGTACGCGCTGGTCGATGGCAATAATTTTTATGTGAGTTGCGAGCGGGTATTCCGGCCCAGCCTGAACCATTGCCCGGTGGTGGTGCTGAGCAACAACGACGGCTGTGCCATTGCCCGCTCCAATGAGGCCAAGGCGCTGGGCATTGCCATGGGCGCGCCGTGGTTCAAGATTCGCCACCTGGCCGAGTCGGACGGTCTGGTGGCTTTGTCGGCTAACTTTGCGTTGTATGGCGACCTGAGCGACCGCATGATGAGCCTGGCGGCGGGCTTGGGGCCGCGCCAGGAGGTTTACTCGATTGATGAGTCGTTCATTGATATGCGCGGGGTGCGTGGCAATCTGGTGGAGCGCAGCCACAAGATTCGCTCGCGCATTTTGCAGTGGGTCGGCATTCCGTGTGGCATTGGCATTGGGGCCACCAAGACCCTGGCCAAGCTGGCCAACCACATCGCCAAAACCGCCGAGCGCAAACCTGGCAGCTACCCTGACCATCTGGCGCAGGTCTGCAATCTGGCGGCTTTGATGCCCGCCGAGTTGGAGGCGGTACTGGCCGCCACCGCCGTCAATGAAGTCTGGGGCGTGGGCCGGCGCATCAGCAAGCAACTGGGCGAAGGCGGTATCACCACCGCGCTGGATCTGGCCCGACTGGACCCGGCGATGGTGCGCAGCCGCTGGTCGGTGGTGCTGGAGCGCACGGTGCGTGAGTTACAGGGCACACCGTGCATTGAGCTGGACCACGCGCCCCAGCCCAAGCAGGAGATCGCCTGCACGCGCTCATTTGGGCATCCGGTGACGGCACTGGCGGACATGAGCGAGGCCGTGACCGAGTTCGCCAGCCGGGCGGCCGTGAAGCTGCGACAGCAACACAGCCTGGCCGGGCAGGTGCTGTGTTTTATTCGCACCAGTCCGTTTCGGCCTGAGGCGCAATACAGCCGCTCCCTGATCGTGCCGCTGCGCCGTCCTAGTGCCGACACGGCCGCGATCGTGGGCGCTGCGTTGGCGGGCTTGCGGGCGATCTACCGGCCGGGTTTTAAACTGGCCAAAGCGGGCGTGATGCTGCTGGACCTGCAATCGGACGCCATCGTTCAGGGCGAGCTGGCGCTGGAGGACGACGAGGCGCCCACTCGCAGCAACCTGATGGCCACGCTGGATGAGCTGAATTTGCGCTATGGCCGAGGCACGGTGCTGATGGCCAGCGCGGGTTTGGCCGGTGAGCGCCGGGCCTGGTCCATGAAGCAGGAACGCCGCACGCCGGGTTACACCACTTGCTGGAGTGATTTGGCGGTAGCGCGTGCCTAAGCCCCATTTTTTCAAGCAGATTGGCCTTGGGTGCTTTAGACTTGAATCACCTTCATCTTAGTAATCGTTGACAAATCGCAAGTCGATGCAGCCAGGATGTGTATGTTTATGCTTAATTAAACAGCAGCTTCAGGAAAAGAAATGTCTCTTGAGTGGAATGAAAGTTTCAGAGTCGGTGATCCCGAGATTGATCGCCAGCACCAGTATTTGTTTGCGTTGGCAAATAAGTTTCTGCTTGCCCAAGACAAGCTGACGCTGGTGTCCTGTGCCCGTGATTTGTTTCAGTACACGCGTGACCATTTTGCGTATGAAGAGGACTTGATGCTACGGGCTGGCTTCCCCAGCTACGAGTCGCATGTCAAGTCGCACCAACTGCTCATCAGTCGCTTGAATGTGTTGAGCCAGCAGATTTCAGACGATAAGCTCGACAGAAATGAGATGGGGGGTTTCATCCAGCATTGGGCCCTTTTTCACATCCCCAAGGCCGACGTCCAGCTCGCGGATTACCTGAGTTACGGCGATACCAAGAAGGCCAGCCTGTTTGGCGAATTGCCACGCTGATGCGGTGTCTCTACAGGCTCCGCTAGCGAGAGATGGAGTGAATTCTCAAGCAGTTGTTGTGGAAAAAATTTCAAATTCCGGCGCAAGGCATCCGACCCAAATTGCCCGGCTCCTGTGCCAAAATGAAAAGTTAAGACGAACAACCAAATGCGTTGACGTACTTATATAACGTCTGTTCGGCGGGTCGTTCAACTAAATTTGATACAAAAAAGGAGAAACCGATGACCATACTCGTAGCCTATGCGCCACGTCCCGAAGGACAGGCCGCGCTTGACAAAGGCCTTGAAATAGCCAAACGCCGGCAGGAGCGTTTGGTGGTGGTCAATGCCAGCCCCGGCGGACAACAAGATGATCCGTCCAAATCGGATGTTCAGGATGTTGAACGTGTTGAAAAGTTGCTGGCTGAGTCGGGTCTCAATGCTGAATTCAAACAGTTTGTGCGCGGTAAAAGTGCGCTCGCCGAGATTGAAGAGCTGGTCGACTCGCTTCAGGTGTCGTTGCTGATCATCGGACTCCGGAAACGCTCGGCGGTCGGAAAACTCATTTTGGGCAGTGTCGCCCAAGACATCCTGCTCTCGGTTCCTTGCCCGGTATTGGCCGTCAAGGCCGCTTGATTTAAAAACGGCGATGTAAATTCTGAGATCGGTTGCTGAGAAATTCGAACGCCAAGCTTTTTGGCAGCATGGGTTGGAATTT
>Ga0007792_10000542_pt1 | contig 13603 bp, 8 predicted proteins | sample CryBogmetaGMA6M_FD_60371 | JGI IMG/M metagenome (GOLD analysis project Ga0007792, IMG submission 60371) | Freshwater microbial communities from Crystal Bog, Wisconsin, USA - MA6M | ecosystem: Environmental > Aquatic > Freshwater > Lake | place: Crystal Bog, Wisconsin, USA | collected 2009-07-06
GTTTTGCCAGCGGTAGTTATAGTTTAAGCAATGTCGTAGATGATCTAAAAGAGCGTGTGTTTACTTTAGATCGTGTTGCGGACAGCAAAAAAATCGTGTTTGTTTGTCACAGCATGGGCGGTATTGTCGTCCGAAAGTTCATCGTCGAACGGGTCAATGATTTCCTGGATCGTAAAATTGAAATAGGCTTATTTTTGGTGGCCTCACCTTCCTTGGGTTCAAATTATGCCAACTGGCTGGAGCCTATTGCGCATTTTGCTGGTCATGAGCAAGCAAAAGCCCTAACGTTTAGTCAAGCCAATCAATGGTTGAATGATTTGGATAAAAACTTCATTAATCTGAAAGAATCCAAACGGTTAACAATTCACGGCAAAGAATTGTTGGAACACAAATTTGTCACGCTGACAAACCTTTTTCGGAAACAAGTCGTCGAACCTTTTTCTGGGGCCCGTTATTTCGGTGAGTCTTTTAAAGTGGCTGGTTCTGACCATTTTTCCATTGCCAAGCCGGAAAGTAATTCGTCTGATCAACATCGACTTCTAAAAGCATTCATATCGGGTATGAATCAGAAATTGGAAACGATGAATCGCCAGGAACAGACAAGCGGTACTGAAGGTTTATCAACACCTTTACCTGTTCAGTCAGACAATGAATTCCTTGATTTTATTAAAGACAAAATTGCGAGCGAACTGAATGACGCTGATTTAAATCTATTCCGTGATCAACTCCGACAAGAGTTGGATAAAAGCCTTGAAAAACATAATCTACCAAAAATTTTTGATAATCAAATCGGTCTGGTCGTTGATGGGTTAATTGATCTACTTAAAGCTGGCAAAAGTGATGTTCCAGTCATAACAATCGTCTTGAATAATGCATCAATGCATTGTTTCAACAAAAAGGGCAAACATTATCAAGCTACCTTGGCAAAACATGACCAAATTAAAGAAGCCATTCAGCAAATCCTTGGTTGGATGGTATTAGCCTCAGTAGATGATAGTTACATCAACAGTCTTGGTTCAGCTCCCGGTTACCCCTCCCTATATTTTGAATTGCCTGTTGAAACCCCCGCCGGTGTGGAAGTAATAGTTTCAAGGCGTTTTCAACACCAGGCTAAATTTAAATCTGATGGCTCAACGATAACCGGATTGAATCATCTGATTGTTTCAAGCGGACAGTTTAGCTGGAAGGCTACAGAGACTGTAGAAACTTTAAAACGCATGTTGTGGAATCAGGTTTTTCCTGACGAGAAGAAGGAAATCAACCTAAGTCGAAAAGAGACAACCAGACTCAACGCTGAGTTGGAAATACGCCTTGCATTTGAGTGGGCGGGAGAACACCACCTGATTGCAATTGAGTGTGAAAAAATCGATGCCAACGCCTCACAGGGAGAAGTTTATCGGCAGCTATTGAGTGAGCTACCCAATTTAACTCTGGTTCACTTTGGTGTATCTGAAAATAAACAGGTGTTTTATGCGCCAGAACATAACTTAATGAGCGCAATAAATAGATTTCTGAACAATATTAATAATACTTTAAATTCATGAACATCCCCCACTTAGATAATTTCATCAACATCAAACATAACCTTCCTGCTGTCAGTACTTGGCGTAAAAGTGTGCATGTGTTTGATGAGCGAAGCGCCCAAGCTATTCGTTCTGCCTTAGCAGCCGGTCGGCCGTTGTTAGTGCGTGGTGATCCTGGCACCGGCAAAAGCCAGTTAGCACGGGCGGCGGCTAAAGTATTGGGACGTAAATTTTTGTCACAAGTCGTGGATGCGCATACCGAAATACAAGATTTGTGGTATCGCTTTGATGCTGTCAGTCGCTTGGGGAATGCTCAAGTGTTAAGTGTGACGGGTAAGGATAAGGATGTCGACGAGGAGCTTGATCCCCGGCATTATCTTAGCCCCGGCATTTTGTGGTGGGCGTTTGCTTGGGAGAGTGCAGTAACACATAAGTGCAAGCATCCGATGTTCAAGCCCGACGAAATCGATACTGGGGATCATAATCAGGGCGTAGTCTTGTTGCTGGATGAAATAGATAAGGCCGATGCCGATTTACCTAACAGTCTTTTAGAAACCTTGGACAACGGCAAATTTACCGTGCCCTGGTTACATAACACAGTGGGTGTAGATGCCGATAGTAAAATTCCCAGGCCATTAGTCATCATCACCACCAACGAAGATCGCCAGTTACCCGGTGCCTTTGTACGACGTTGCCTGGTACTGGACTTAAGTTTGCCCCAATCGGAAGGCGGCTTGATGCGTTTCCTGAAAGAACGGGCCGTTTTTCATTTCCCTGAAGATACCCAGTCTGAGGATCAAGGACAGCGGATAGAACGGGATGAAACCACTCGCCAGTTATTGGCTAGATCGCGCTTTCATGATGATGTTATAACTAAGGTCGCCCGGCAATTATATCAAGACCGTTTGCAGGCTCAATCCTTCGGTGTCACTCCTCCTGGGCAAGCGGAATTTCTGGATGTCCTAAAAGTTCTGGATGAATTAACTTCCAGGAATACAGCGCAGCAAATGACCTTACTGGACACCATTCAGGAATTTGCCTTAAAAAAATATCCCGGTATGCAAAAAAAACAAGATGATGATACTAGCATCGATAAATCAGAAGCCACCGAAACTGATTAGAACTTGGATAACCTATAAACCAGTTTTATGTTGAAGCAAGCAAGGACAACATATTTTCCTTCCGGTTGGGTCAGTCGTGCTGATTTGTTACGCTGTCTCATCCTGGCCGGGGAAGATAATCTCCAGACCATAGCGGAACTTGTCGGCTATAAATCGCCGGTAAAGACTAAACTGGAATTTAAATTACCTGAACTGCCACCGGATTTGCACAAACCTGATGCAGACGAAAACCCGAAACCAGACCAGCCAGCCACAACTGCAACCCCAATCCACTATTATCGGGTCATCGGCCGGAAAGTCAGCAAGCTGTTGCCTGAACCCAAAGCGGAAGGCGATTATTATCCCGATTGGTATTACCAAATTCCGGTACTGGATGTAGACAGCATAAAGCCCGCCAATGTAATTCCCCCTGTTAAAGAACCCATAATACCCTGGCCAAAATTGTGGCCGGTGCTGCAAGTTCATCTGTCCGAGCTTAAACGCAGCAGACAGCCCGATATACCTCGCTTGGCACGGATGCTGGCCAATGCCGAACTCCCGGCACAAATTCCGCGCCAAGTCCGGCAAAGTTGGACAGCCGAAGTGCAACTGCTGATAGATAGGCCAGAACGCACCGAACTGTTTAATGACGATTACAATCGACTCCTGGAACAATTACAACGGTTGCGTGGCAATACCGGCTTACAAGTCCAACAGATTTTGCAACGGCCTGGAGGAGTGGTGCGCGTCCGTCACAACAAAACCTACCGCAACCAAACATGGCGTCTGCCGGAAGCCGGTTCGGCAATTTTAATTCTCAGTGACTTAGGGTTATTGGATCGCTCAGAGCAGGCCTTGCACGATTGGCTACGTTTTGGTAAACGTCTGCGTAATGCCGGGTTTGTGCCGACCGTATTATTACCCTTGCCGCAACGTTATCTGATTCCTGAACTTGTCGGCCTGTTCGATTGCGTATGTTGGACTCGCCATAGCGATTTGCGCCCGGTGAGCTGGGTAGCGCCTCGGCAAAAATCCGACGATTCACCCCTTCAGCAAGACGGCCAACAAGCGGCTGCCGATCTGCTGGCCTGGTTATCACCGGCGGTGAGGGTTGAGCCCGCCTTGTTGCGGGCAGTTTGTCACCACTTGGCGACAACACGCCAGGACGGAGGTATCGAAGCGGCTGCCTGGCTGCATGAAGATGTGCAAGCTACCAACATTGGCTTTTACTACAAGCCCGAAAGCATTGAAAAACACCGGCAACGGTTTAAACAATTGGCCAAGCAAAACCCCGGCCTGGCAAAACAGCTGGTGAGCTTACTGCGAGCCTATCATGCCCATGTTTTCCCCTCGCAATTGCATGAAGAAATGTTGATTTTGGCCGAACTGATGGGTGACCAGCTTGGCGATGACTATGCCGGGCAAATCCGGGAAGCCGTTATGCACTGGCGGCAATTGCTGAAAGCTTTAAACGAAAATACCCAGGGTGCCTCGGGTTTGCCCGGATTTACCTGGCATTACTTCAAACGGCAACACCAGGCCATGTACCAGGATCAGCGCAACCAACACTTACCAGCCATGCAAGGGGTGATGTTGCGCGAATACCTGCAAAGTCCGGATGAACTCTTTCCCGGCGGCGATAGCGCTTCCCACGAGGCTCTCCGTTTACTCATGGCTTTTGCGATCCGGCCGGTTTCAGCAATCGCCGCCGTGTTATGCCAACGTGGCATGCAGACTTTGCACGTTTGTTCCCGGCAGCGCTATGGGGAAGGAGAAGATGGCTTTACTGTGGGCGCTTTGTTAACCCAATTCCGGTTTACGCCCCAGTTTATCTTACAGTTGCGGCGAGGTGCGGATGGCAACCCGGAGCATTTAGTGTTGCCGTTAAATGCAGACGGCATCATTGTTGTTAACATGGGCCAAGCCGAACGCCAGCAACTGCATATTGCCGGAGCAGAATTAACCATGGAACGCTTTGTTAAACCGGATTGGGCTGAAGCTATTAGTTGCAGTCATGAGACGTTAACGGTAACGACCCGATCCGCTGACAACGTTTTTTATTGGTATTGGTATCCACCTGAAATTGGCGGACAGGATAGTCACGAAAGGTTCAATAGCCAAGACACGAGCAAACCCGTTCAAGGGTCAGAGTTGCCAGGATTTTGGCACTATCTGCCGGCCAATGACAGTTCCGGTCTTACCCCGTATTGGGCGGACACCGCCAGCCGTGACCCATACGGCCTCTACGCCGACGTAAAAATTGCCGGCGTCACGCAACGTTTCCGCTGGATACAGCCCGGCAGCTTTATGATGGGTTCACCTGAACAAGAAAACGGCCGTTACGATAATGAAACCCTGCATCAGGTCAACCTCCGTCAAGGCTATTGGCTGGCCGATACCGCCTGCACCCAGGCTTTATGGCAAGCCGTGATGGGTAAAAATCCCAGCAATTTTGAAGGCGTTTACCGGCCTGTTGACAACGTCAGTTGGAAAGATGTGCAGCAGTTTCTAACAACACTTAGTCAACAACAGCCCGGTTTGGATCTCAGGCTGCCCAGTGAAGCCGAATGGGAATATGCTTGCCGGGCCGGAACCACTGATTCCTTTAATTTCGAAGGCGAATTGTCCCTGGCCAGGGTCAATTACCGGGGTACATGGGAGTTTGAAAGTGATAAATGGGGCGAAGGCGCATTGCAGCAAACAGCCGAAGTCAAAAGTTATCCGCCCAACGCTTCGGGTTTGTACGAAATGCATGGCAATGTTTTGGAATGGTGTCAGGATTGGTATGGTGACTACCCGGCACAGCCGATTAGTGACCCCACAGAACCTGATACAGGCGATAGCCGCGTTTTGCGTGGCGGCTCGTGGTTCTACAACGGCGGGTACTGCCGTTCTGCCTACCGCAGCTCCGCCTCGCCCGATTACGCTTACTACACTTTCGGTTTCCGTCTTGCCCGAGGTCATCAGTCCGGCCAGACCCTTTCAGGAGCAGCCCAGCAGCCGGATGGGACACACGCGGCGGTAGCGCGTGGGGCACAGCCGGGGGATGGGCTGCGTGATGCCGAAACGAAACAGCAAGTGAATAAAACCAGCTCAAAAAAACGAAAGAAATAATTGATCCTGTTAAGGCTTCCAAGAAATGAAATATAAATTCTTTGCCATTCCTGCCCGCAATCCCGAGCTTGCCGAAGCCGCACTTAATGCATTTTGCAGCCAGTACCGTATCGGGTTTATTGAAAAACATTTGGTCGCCGATGGTGCAGACAGTTTTTGGTCAATTTGCATCTCCTGGCTGGAGGGTGAAGCGGCCCCCTCTATTTCAGCGGATAATCGCAGCAAGCCCACGGTTGATTACAAACTCATTCTCAACGAAGCGGATTTTAGCCTGTATCTGGAATTACGAAATTTCCGCAAAGAACTGGCCGATCTGCAAAACGTGCCGCCGTATGCTTTATTTACCAATGACCAGTTGGCAGCCATGGTAAAGCAACGCGTCAACACCAAAACGGAGTTAATGCAAATAGCCGGTGTGGGTAAATCCCGCATCGATAAATACGGCGATCGTTTTTTGCAAAAACTCCATAGTTTATGGAGTCAGGATGTAACCGGGGTTGCTGATGAAGCGAACACTCATCACCCTTGAAGACATTGCCGAACGGGCGAATTTAAGCATAGCGTTGCACAAAGCCGCTCGGGGCAAACAGCATCGTGAACAGGTTAGCCACTTTCTGCAACAAGCCAATACCCATCTTAATCAGCTAGCTGACGCCATTCTTAATGCGCAGATGCCTTATGGCCGGTTTCGGGAATTTACCATTCACGATCCTAAAAAGCGAACCATCCATGCGGCCTGTTTTGAAGACCGAATTTTTCATCATGCGGTGATGAATCTGGCAGGGCCCGTCATAGAACGGGCCATGCTGCCAACCAGTTATGCCTGTCGAACCGGTTTAGGCGTGCATCGGGCGGCTATCCATGTCCAACAATCCATTCGTCGGTATCACTGGTACGGCAAAATCGATATTAAAAGTTACTTTGCCTGCATTGATCACCCGATTTTGCTGGATGTTTTGCTACGACGCTTTAAAGGCTATGACTTTCCCTTGCAATTACAGCGACTGCTGGCTTGCTATCATTCAGAACCCGGTAAAGGCTTACCGATAGGCTCACTGACTTCACAATATTTTGCCAATTACTATCTGGATGGGCTGGATAGATTACTCAATGATATGCCGGAAGTGAGAGCGCATGTGCGCTACATGGATGATATTGTCTGGTGGTGTGATAGCAAGCAAGGGGTTAAACAGGTGTTGCAACACGTACAAAGCTATCTGTCAGAACAGCGGCAACTGCTTATCAAACCCGACTGGCAAATTCAACGAAGCTTACAAGGCATCAGTTATTGCGGCTACCGCATCTTGCCGGGAGTTGTTCGTTTAAGCCTGCGCCGTAAGCGCAATTACCAGAAACGTCGATTGTATTGGGAAGGGCAATACCAACAAGGCACTATCTCGGCAACCCAGTTACAAACCTGCTATGCGGCCGTCCATGCAATCCTTCAGGGAACGGACAGTGCCGCCTGGCGTAAACAAAACTTATGCCGTCATCCGCCCTTATCGGTATAAAATGGCTGAGGGTGAAGGTCGAACAGGCGATAACCGCGTTTTGCGTGGCGGCTCGTGGATCAACAACGGCAGGAACTGCCGTTCTGCCAACCGCAACAACAACTCGCCCGATAACGCTAACAACACTATCGGTTTCCGTCTTGCCCGAGCTCAACACGCTGTTGGAATGAGCGTTTATGACCAGACTTTCATCCCGTCCGGCCGGGACAATTTCCAGCCGGCAAAAACCAAGGCCACCGGATGTGTCAGTAATGCCAGCAGCAGCTGCGTGAACGCCCGCCGGATGGCCGACTTATCAGTTAACCCTAGGCATTGATCTAAATGCGTAAACACAGCATTTGCCCCAAAGAATTTCCTGAATCCTGGGCGTCTGACTGGGGCGAAGACCCCTTTGGCTTGTGGATGGCTTTTACTTACCAAGGAGTGCGGCAAATTTTTCGCTGGATAGAGCCGGGTACATTTGAAATGGGTTCGCATGAAAATGAACCTGAACGTTGGCAAGATGAAACTCAGCATACGGTTACTCTTAGTCGTGGTTACTGGCTGGCCGATAGCGCCGTCACTCAAGCCTTGTGGCAAGCTGTGTTAACTGAAAATCCCAGCAACTTTAAAGGCGCTTACCGACCTGTGGATAGTGTCAGTTGGAATAAAGCTCAAGACTTTATCGGCAAAATGAACAGTATGAAACCGGAATTGAGCCTGTGTTTGCCGACTGAAGCCCAGTGGGAATATGCCTGCCGTGCCGGAACCCAAACCCCGTTTTCGTTCGGAGCACAAATTGATTCAAACTTGGTGAATTTTGATGGTACCAATCCCTACAATAATGGCAAACCCAGTCAGTACCGGCGAGAAACTGTCGAGGTTAAAACCCTGCCCGCCAATGCCTGGGGTTTGTACGAAATGCATGGCAATGTTTTGGAATGGTGTCAGGATTGGTATGGTGATTATTCATCACAGCCCGTGATCGATCCGCAAGGCTTGGAATCCGGCGATTCCCGCGTTTTGCGTGGCGGCTCGTGGTTCTTCATCGGCAGGTACTGCCGTTCTGCCTACCGCTACTACCGCTCGCCCGCTGACGCTTACTCCCCTTTCGGTTTCCGTCTTGCCCGAGGTCATTGAGCCAGTCAGGCCAGTTCAGCAGCAGACCAGCAGCCGGATGGGACACACGCGGCGGCAGCGCGTGGGGCACAGCCGGGGGATGGGCTGCGTGATAGTTGAGCCATGATCAGCGATTTTCCAAACTATTTCATTAGGTTGTCGAATCCAATGTTCAGCAACAAAACAGGTTTTTTTCATAAGAGAATTGCGGATATATATGACCATAAACGAACGCATTAATGCTAATGGTTTGCTAGATCGACTGGCTGCTTTCAGTGGGTAAGCTGCCAGCCAAAAATTTAGCTTGTACGAGAGCTGTGGGTCGATAGTGATGCTTTGCCAATGACCGGTATCAGGAAGCTTAAATCCATATTCAAATGTCTGCAAGGGGTCGTAACCGGACGACCAGAAAACAAAAATTTTCTCGTTGCGAGTGACTGCTTTGAATGGTCACCGACACAACTTATGCCCTTCCTTAGTGCTGTCTCTAAAGGGGCATAGTGATGGTTGTGGATTGGGAAAATGGAGGATCTTGAAAGCAAAAAAAACGTGGTTTGTACCTAATTGTCCTAAGAAGGAAACGGCTAAAGTTCATCGCTGCGATCAAGAAGCTCCAGCTTGAACTGCCATCCTTCAAATGATCTAATCATGCGACCAAATTTTTCCCATGATATCTCCTGGCCATCGACAACAACACTGGGCATATAATCATCCAGAGAGAGGTCACTTTCGAAACGCCCACACACCATCATGTCGGTAATCTGAACCCCATGTCCGTCACCATTATCCTTAATATACTTCACGGAAAGGGTCTTGCGTATTCTCCCGATCATGCGTCCCAGCAAGGCGAACTGGTCGTCTTCCGGGTCACCGATTATCTGAAATTTATAACCGGCCTGTTGTCCCTCTTCCAGTTCAAAGGCATCCAGAGTAACTAGATGCCCAAGTAAACGTGTCGCGAAATGAAACTGATGAGATACGCCATTGCAGTCAGTTATTTCGATGGGTTCAAGTCGTGCATAGTCAATATTATCCACACCGCAAACCTTAGCCACCTCTGCACTAAAGCAACGATTGCAAAGGTTACGATAGCTTCCGTCTATAGAGCCGTAGTGGGTAATATCATAACCGGGAACGCCGTCACCACACCCATCGCAATGGACTTTTGTCATGATTATTATCTCGACCAAAAATACAATTCTACCGTGATTTTATAGGTTTGAGATGAAAAGTTAAAAATTAAGCCGATGATCACGTCACACAAACAAGTACATAGAAAGGCTAACTCGTGAAGTTAAAATTTTCTGTTCGGCGACAATTATCCTGCGCCATAAATTAAGATTGTTGGCGCAAGGATGGCGTGTGTTGAGCTTTTATGGTTTTTTCGTCTTTCCAGGGGGTGGAGGCAGAGTATAATGTTGATTCTAATGATAGAAAAACATCTAACGGTTTAAAATATCATAAACAGGCTCTAAGATGGATCGCACTATGAGTAAAAAAGAAATTGACGATGTAGCAATTGCTTTAAAGATTGCTTTAAAGAAAGAGAAAGAAAGGGTACGCCTAGCAGCTTATCGTAAAGCTAATCCAGAGAAGGTAAAAGCAGCAATAGCTAAATATCGCTCTGCCAATCGTGACAAGATTAAAGCAATAGACGCTAAGTATTACGCTGCCAATCGTGAAAGGATTAAGGCGCGTGGTGCTTCTTTTTATGTCGCTAATCGTGAACGGATTAATGCGCGTAATAGAGCCTATCGAGTGGCTAAAAAAACCTTGGAAGCAATACCGGCAGAAGTGAAAGCGTAATGATTGAAATGATGGCGCTTTTGATTCAGTAGACGCTGCTACAGGCAACAAAACCAAAGTGTAATCCTTATAAATCTCCTCAGCTCAACAATATGAGTGTTTTAATGACTTCGGCGATCGTGCAATTCAGGCGGCATCCTTAATCAGATAACCCCATCGAACATTGTTTGTTTCCGCACATTAACAGTTAACAGCTAATCGCGGCGGATGCGAAAGACTGGAGGCAGAAACAAAAACTGATTATTTTTGCTCCTGAAAATGAGGGAAAAAGCGTTGAAAATTTTTCACCTCAGGTTTAAATATCCGGTTTTTTATCAGATATTCCTTGAGCATTAGTTGTTAAATCTTTTGGCTTGAGATATCAGACAGAAGTTCATTGGATGATTTTCTGATAGCCACAATTTTTCCCATAGTTCCATTTGATACGGCTAAATCTTCCTCTTGCTTGATCCTTGTATTTGAGATCATGGTTTCAACCTGACCAATTCGTTCTTTTTCAACAGCCTGAAGCTCATCTCGGAAATTCTTTACTAAAGATTGAGCAATATTCTCATATTCGTTAATTAGATCACGCTTTGCTTCGGATACTTTTTTTTCGTTATTAACTTCTTCAACCTCAGAGGCTACATCCATAAAGATTGAAGCTATGCTAAGTACAACACCAACAACTGCAACGGCATTACCTATATTTTTTGCAAGATTTATGGCTTGCCATGGTTTAAAGCTATATCCGACCATTTTTCCAGTTGAATAAACTACAGAATGAAGCGCTGAACCACTAACTTGAGTTGCTTTTGCGAGTCCTCCCCCTGCGGATGCATAGTTTGATGCGCTTCCGGTTATCGTATGCGACAAGGCTTCCTTTATGGGAATACCAACATTACTAGCGATGCCCTTGAGGGAGTCTAGATTTCTTTTCAACCCCACTGCAACATCGGGCTGAGAGACATCAATATGATTAAGTTTAGCGGTGGCATAATTAACATAAGTATCCATTAACGATGAATTAAAATCTTTACCAAGATCCTCTTTAATTGATTTAGCGCTGTTTTCAATGGCTTCTTGGAATGCTTTCGAAGCTTGCTGGCAGTATTCCTGAATAGTCAGTTCCGACTTTTTTAGATCAATTTCAAGTGATTCGCTTATACCAATTTGTTGTGCTAGAGTGCGTCCAAGCTTGGATACTTGCTGCTCCAATTCCAACAGAAGTCCATCTACAGCTCCTCTCAATACCTGGCGATTTTTTTCAGTTGATTTGGTCATGTTCGAAAGCAACTGAGCAAAGGCTCCATCCTCCGAATCACTTCTTGCTGCAATGTCAGAAGCTTGGTCAAGATAACAAAGGACAATTCGCAAAGGGGTATCAAGCCGTGCCAAAGCCCCTTTTTCTGCCACAAACTGATTAAGTCCCTCAATAAGTTTGTTAAAACGACTTAACTCAATTAGCTCAGGATCCTTGTTATCAGTACCCTCAATATAATCACGAGCATCACAGAAAAAAATTGGGAAATTCTCTAATTGGTACGGGGATAGTGAATCTTTTAATGAGGCAGTGTAACTTTGAATTTTTTCTTCATCATCCCCAGCTTCTGCCGACATTTTGTTAACCAAAAGCATCATTTTTGTTTGGTAGTTTAGGACAAAAGCGAGTCTCTGGAAGCTGTCCAGCGTCGTTGTATCGAATAAACTATAGGTCAGGCAATATACTAAAAGGTCAGCCCTCGATATTGCATCAAGCGTGATGGCATCATGATCTTTTCTCTCGGTCCAAAGCCCCGGAGTGTCGATAACTTTGATGCCATGCCAAGGATATTCAGTAGTTGAATCAGTGGCTATGTCTGCTGAAATCTTCAGGTCTCTGCGATTTATCAAAGCAGAAATAATAGTTGATTTACCAGCGCTATACTCACCAACAAAAGCAACAGTAAGAAAACCACGCTCTTTAAATGCATTAATCTCCTTGATAAACTTATCTTTATACTCACTATTGTGAAATTCAGTTGATCCAAGCAGGTTAATAACTGCATCACATATTTGGTCAAATTTTTTCCCGTATACGGCTGCGTTAAGAGTCATGCTTGATCTCCTTTAATAATGAGAGTTATTTTTTCTTGTAGGGTTTTTTCAATATAAGCAATTTCTAATTTTCTTTTTATTGGGCTGGTGAGCGTAATCTCTAATGAATGTCCAACTTGACGTTTAACTTTGTAAATTCTTTGACATGCCGTTTTGACGTCAAGTTCTCTAGTTTGACCTTCTGCGAAGTCAAGAACCCTAGAGGCGAAACAAATATTCATTTTATCTCGTTCTTCTTTAATCAAAGAAATACACTTTGCAAGTATGCTTGCTATATCCATAGAACCCATTATGATGTGCTGAAAATATTCATCTACGGATTGTATAGTCAAATTACACTGTTCATCAAAGCTATTCATTATGGGAAAAATAATTTCCTTCTCCTGATTATCGATTTGCGCTTCCAATGTTTCAGAAATTTTGGCAACAGCCTTACGTTTTTTAGATGCTTTTGATTCAAAAATAGATGATAACAATCCAATTACTACGCTTGCGATAGATATCGCAAGCGCAAATGGCAATAGAGGGGGAATAAACCAAGACACTGACCCAACAGCTCCTAAAATTGCCCCTCCCCACTTAGTTAATTTGTGACCAAACTCGCTTGAGTCTTGCTCAAACAATCTGAATCTCTCAGCATTTAGTTGGCTTGTTAGTTGTATGTCCCGTCCAATTTCATCAAGTATCTCTCTAACATCAGATGAAAAGACGGTTGCTGCAGTTTTAACGGATTCATTTAGCTTTGGATCTAAGCCAGCGGTCAACTTTCCCCAAGAAGAATTAAGTGAGGACTCACTTGAGTCCCAATAGGTTTCGGCAAAATCAGGCACTAATTTACGTAAATCTTCTATACAGCGTTGAACATTATTTTTAAGTTTTTTTCGATTTTCTGCTTCTGCTTTACGAATTTTTTCACCAGCTTCGGACTTCCTTTCACCCATGATATTAACAATGGATTTGTAGTAATGTTCCTGCTCTTTGAGAAATACTAAAGGCAGTTCGATATCTGCTACAGTGCTTCCGAGAAGATTTTGACTTCGCCGAATAGCCCCCTCAGACATGAGAGAAAGTCGAACCGCATCCATGAAATTCTGTAGTCGACTAGCTTTCATTAGCGCAATAGATTTTCTCTTATCATTCTCCTGCCGGGCCAAACGCGCAGCCATAAGTTGTACTGGTATAATTGGGAACTCGGATGTGCCATAGTACTCTTGTGCATCTCGCCGTATTCGGTCAAAATGTCCACCAAGTTTTGCTTTGTCATCCGAGAATATATCATTTGGATTTTCAAGAAACCTGCGTAATCGCGTTTCATTGGTCAAGTTCTCATGAACATTCATTAGAACCAGTAGTGGCTTGCCTTTCTCTTTTAGGC
>Ga0007792_10000543_pt1 | contig 13571 bp, 10 predicted proteins | sample CryBogmetaGMA6M_FD_60371 | JGI IMG/M metagenome (GOLD analysis project Ga0007792, IMG submission 60371) | Freshwater microbial communities from Crystal Bog, Wisconsin, USA - MA6M | ecosystem: Environmental > Aquatic > Freshwater > Lake | place: Crystal Bog, Wisconsin, USA | collected 2009-07-06
CGAAAGACGAGATCGCCCTGGAGTTCGACCAGCCGATGGTGTGGAGCGATGCCCTGGCCAGCCAGTTCTACCTGGACGGGAAAGAGGGGCGGGTCGCGGCGGGTGACGCGTCCGGCAAGGTAATTAAACTCAAGCTGGCTTCTGCCGAGACCGCGAAAACAATCAGCTATCTCGCCGACCGGAAATGGGACTCCAAAAACCTGCTCAACGGACAGAACGGGATTGCCGCACTCACCTTCTTTGAAGTGCCTCTCGATTTTTAAAGGGGGCAAAATTCATCAAGCTTGAACTCGAGGCCGTTTTTTGGGACTCTTATAAAGATGACGGATGTTATTCAGGAGTTTCAGTCAACCGTCACCAGATACAGATTCTTTCATAACTATGACCATTAAAAGCAAACGCATCCACCTGATTGAGCGGAGTGACGGGATCAAACGGGTTGAGAATCAGGTATGGGAAAGCGGGTATTGGCTGTTGCCTGAACCCAAGGCCAAGCAGTTGCTGAACGGATCGGTGCTCTTTCACAAGAAACGTAATGAGCCCTCCTATTTCGGCGGCATCATCCTGAATTACCGCATTCAGGATACGGGCAAGTGGAAAGGGCGGGTCATCTTCACTTTCGAGTACCGGGCTGACCATCGGATGGCGTTGGCGCAGGGGGGGTGGAGCAAGGACATGAAGGTTGTGTTCAAGGAGTGATGGCCTTTACATCGACTCCCCCAGCCAGTGCCCTGCTTCACGGGCGTATTGTTGCGGCCTATGGGCGGCAGTATGAAGTGCGGATAGACGGACGCCTCCCCGGCAACAACCTGTTGATGTGTTTCCCCCGGGGCAAGAAAAGCCTCTATGCCTGTGGCGACGAGGTCGAGGTGGAAGCCTCGGGTGAGACCCAGGGCGTCATCGTGGCCCTCACTCCCCGCCGCAGCCTGCTCCACCGTGCCGATTCCTTTAAGGAAAAACTGATTGCCGCCAATGTTACGCAGGTGGTGATGGTGGCGGCGACGGAGCCGGGGTTCAGCGATGAGCTGCTGATGCGCTGCCTCTGTGCGGTTGAATCCCAGGGCATCGAGGGAGTGATTGTGCTCAACAAGTGCGACCTTTCCACTCATCTTCAGCGCGGTCGGGATTTGCTGGCCCCCTTTGCAAGGCTGGGGCATCCCGTGCTCGAGGTGAGCGCACAGGAGGGCGATCTTGAGGAGCTGCGCCGGCGCCTGTCCGGCCATGTCTCGCTGCTCGTCGGCCAGTCCGGCATGGGTAAGACAACCCTGACCAATGTCCTGGTGCCCGAAGCCGCGGCCAGGACGGGGATCGTGTCGGAAGCGCTCGGCAGCGGCATGCATACCACGACCCATGCCCGATGGTATGACCTTCCCGGTGGCGGGGCGTTGATTGATAGTCCCGGCCTGCAGGCCTTCGGCCTCACGCACTTGTCGCGCGAGCAGCTTGCGGAGGGGTTCCGGGAACTGAAGCCGCTGCGCGGTCAGTGCCGGTTTCGTGACTGCCGGCATGACCGCGAGCCCCAGTGCGCCTTTCGTGCCGCACTGGCTTCAGGCGTAATTGACGCCCGGCGGTTTCAGGTCTTTATGACCCTCCTCGCCGAAGACGACAAGAAGCCGAAATACTGATCATCAGTCAATCTTGACTTCCTTGCCGGCGGCCGCAGAGCGGTACACGCCGTCGAGGATTTTCTGAACGGTCAGGCCGTCCTCGCCCGGGGCTTCGAGCGGCGAGCCCGTGAGGCAACCATCCACGAAGTTCTGCAGCTTGCTGGTAAACATGGCCTCAAAGCTGCCCTGCGGCAACCACTGCGGGGTGATGTTGACCATCGTTCCGGCCTTGTCGGTGAAGACTGCGGCGGGATCCCAGTTGCAACCGCCCTTATCCCCGATCATGTTGAAGTTCCAGACATCCTTCTCGATATGGCCGCAGAAACTCGACTCGATCTGCAGCACCGCGCCATTCTCAAAGCGGATGTGGCCGATGGCAAGGTCTTCGACGGTGTAGGTCTTGTGGTCCCAGTTCGGCCAGGGGATGACCACGTTGCTCTTCTTGTTGCCCATATAGGTCCAGACGTTGCCCGTGGCGGCTACCGGGCGCGGCCGGCCCATGGCGTAGTGCGCCATCTCGATGACGTGCACGCCGATGTCGATCATCGGTCCCCCGCCCTGCAGGGCCTTCTGGCCGAACACGCCCCAGTTGGGGATGCCGCGCCGCCGCAACGCCTGGCACTTCACAAACATGATATTGCCGAACTGGCCTTCTTCGCGGAACCGCTTGATCATCTGGGTGACGGGGTGATAGCGATATTGGAATCCGGTCACGAGCACCTTGCCGGCCTTCTTGGCGGCGGCGATCATCCGGGTGCATTCCGCCGGGTTCATGGCCATGGGCTTTTCGGTGATGACGTGACATCCCGCGTTGGAGGCGTCAATAGCCGCCGCGGCATGCACGCCATTGGGTGTGCAGACATCCACGGCGTCAGGCTTGACTTCCTTCAGCATGACCTTCCAGTCCTTGTAGAGTTTCTTGATGCCGAATTTTTCCTGCATCACAGCCAGACGTTCGGGCTTGATATCCACTCCGGCCACGATCTCCACATCCGGCATGGCGGCAAACGTCCTCAGGTGAAGTTCGGAAATACCGCCGCAGCCGATGACCGCCACGCGCAATTTCTTTCCCTTGTGTTCGACCTTCTTTTCGCCACCCAAAGACTCGGTTGATACTGCACTGTTCGCCATGTGATATACTCCTTAGTAAAGTTAAATAGGGACCCGACAGTCCACGCGGACCATCAATTGACCGTTAACTTTGTTGATTTTCCCCAAACAAGTCAACAACCACTTCACAGGATAAAGAAAGTTCCGGTGCGGCACATCCGGGTTCCTTCAGCCATTTCCTCGCGTCACATTGGGCTGGAACTTCGTTGATGGAAGAGTATCCTTCCCGATCAGGAATGACACCAGAACAGGAGCCAGAATGCCAAACATTGCCAAGGTTTTGAGAGGCGGAATCACCCGGAGGTTCTTCCTCTCCCGCATGGTGGTCCTGCTGTTGTTGCTGTTGCTTCCGGGACAGGCCCGGGCGCAGTTGGAAACCGGGTCAGACACCGGCCAGGTGTTCGTTCTGGTGCGCCTCACGGATTATGCGGGGCTCACCACCTACAAGGCGGCCACCCCGGAAGAATTCATCGAGCTCGCCAGCGTGGCCAAAAAGGACAACCTGGCGCTCCCCGCGGCCTATGCCAATCTCCGCAAGGATTGGAAAAAAACCCAGAGCAAAGTCGAGAAGCGGACTGTTAATAATGGGGGCCAATCCCAGCAGGTTGACTATAAGGTTCCGGCACCGCCCTTTCCCTTGAAATGCCCGGCACCGCGGGAAGTCAAGCAGATGGGACGTTTTTCCTCTGCGGAGGCGCTGGACAAGGCGAAGGCCCCGCTCGAGGAGAACGAAGCGAAACGTTTGGAGCGGCTGACCAAGGAGAAAGAAGCCAAGGAGGCGGCGGCCGCGCCAAGGACGGACGCCATGTCGAATAGCACGCAGGATGCCTTCGGGTTTAAGCGCCCCCCCCCAAGGCCCTCGACAAAGCGGTCGACCAGGACGAGGTCGGTGAGCCCGGTGTCGGAGACGGAGATGCTGGAAAAATTGATCGAGGAAATTGAGCGTGTGAAGATTGAGAATGACACCTCGGGGGCTGTTGGGGGACTGCGTGGAGCCGGGAGCTTGACGACCATGAACCAGAAGGCCGGGGCGGATGCCAAGGCGGGCGGCAAGGGTGGCTCGAAGACCGGCGCCAAGGCGATCAAGCGCATCGGGGAGTGAGCCGTTGAATGTTTGTCCTGCCCCTGATTACTCCGCCTGCCGGATCGGCAGTTTCCGGCTGTTTCGCAGGAACAAGGGGATCCGCTCGAGGGGTGCCTCGGCGGTGATCCACTGGCCGCCCTCGTGTACCCGGTCTGTCCAGGCATCTGTCCAGCGCGCGCCGGCCGGCAGGTAGACCCGCTTCTGTGTGGCGCCCTTTTCCGTCACCGGTGCCACCAGGAGATCCGGCCCGAAGCAATACGAGTCGCCAATGTCATAGCAGGTGGGGTCTCCGGGAAACTCCAAAAACAGGGGGCGCATCGGGGGGAGTCCCGTCTCGTGCGCCTCGGTCATCAGTTCCCGGATGTAGGGGCGGAGCCGCTCGCGCAGCTGGAGATAGCCGGTCAGGATCCCGTAGACCTTTTCGCCGTAGGACCATACCTCATTGTCGGCACCGGTCAATTCCGGAACGGAGGTCCAGCACGAGGGATTGCGCACGCCGTGGAGCCGGCATACGGGGCAGAATACGCCGTATTGGAACCACCGCACGAGCAGCTCATGGAACTCGGGGCTTGCGGCCTCGCCGCCGCTGAAGCCGCCGATGTCGGTGTTCCACCAGGGGATGCCGCTCATGGCCATGTTCAGGCCGGCGGGAATCTGTTTTGCGAACACCTCGAACGAGGAGGTAATGTCGCCGGACCAGACAATCGCCCCGTAGCGCTGGCTTCCCAGCCAGGCGGCCCGGCACAGGGTCGCGATCTCCGTCTCGCCCTCGCTGCGCAAGCCTTCGTAAAAGGCCTTCTCGTGGAGGAGCGGATAGAGGTTTAGGACCTCCTCGCCGTTCCCCGCCCACATCCGCAGGTTGTCGAAATGAATCGGGAAGATCTCCGGCTCGCACTGGTCGAGCCAGAAGAGCTTGATGCCATACCGGTAGTAGTTCTCCTTGATCTTCCCCCAGAGGAAGTCGCGCGCTTCCGGATTGGTGGCGTCATAGTACTGCGACGACACGACGCCCTTGGGGGACACGTCGATGAAGGTGTGGTGATAAGGCTCGCCGCGCTCGGCCCGGATCAGCAGGTTGCGACTGGCCATTTCGCTGTAGTTTTCGCTGTTTCGGTTAACGTTGGGCCAGACCGAAACCGCCAGGGTTACGCCCATGGCCTTCAGCTCGTCGACCATCGCCTGCGGGTCCGGCCATTCCTCGCTCTTGAACTTGAAGTCGCCCAGCATGGGCCAGTGGAAGAAGTCGATCACGATGACCGACAGTGGCAATCCACGCTCCTTGTAGCCGCGGGCCACCTTGAGGAGCTCCTCCTGTGAGCGGTAGCGCAACTTGCATTGCCAGAACCCGATGCCCCATTCCGGCATGACCGGCGGGAGCCCCGTGAGCCGGGCGTAATGGCCCAGGATTTCAGAATAGGACTCGCCGGTCGTCACGAAATAATCGATGCCCCGGCAAGCGTTGGCGGCCCAGCGCGTGCGGTTCTGTGCGAGTTCCACGCGGCCGATGGCGGGGTTGTGCCACATGAAGCCGTATTGCCGGCTCGACACCAGGAACGGGATGCTGATGTCCTTGTTGATCTGGTGCAGGTCCAGCACGCAGCCCTTCTGGTTGAGGAGGCCGTGCTGGTACTGCCCCAGTCCGTAAATCTTTTCATCGGGGTACGCCGTGAAATCGGCGGTAACGGCATACGCGTTGCCATGGAGCGGGCGGTAATCGGCGCCCTGCTCGGCGCACAGCGGCGTCTCGCCCGCCGTGGAGACGCGGAAAAACGAGACTCCTCCCCGGATGTTGATCTGCGCCTTGAGTTTGCCATTCGTGACAAAGGCGTTGCGGCCGCTGATTTCGACTGAGATTCCCGCGGGTGCCGGAGGCAGGAGGGCATCGGTGTCGGCCGGCATCTCCGCCGTCAGGCTTTTGCGAACCCGCAAGGTGTCCGGCCCGTAGGCCTCCAGCCAGACTGTCTCCCCGTTGCACTGTACGATGATCCGGTTCCCCTCTTGACGAAATTGATTCACGGTAAAGTCCCTTTCGTGACCTAAAATGGCCTTGCATCCGATGTCTGGTGCAACATATTCTAACTGCTCGAGAAATTCAAACAGGGAAGTCGTGCGGATATGAGCCGCAGAAGAGGTATAAAGACGTGAAGCAAGCAGTTATGATTCGTCCGGGGGTTATTGAACAACGTGAAGCAGTTGAGCCCAAGGCGGGGCCGGGAGAAGTGCTGTTGCGCGTCCGGCGTATCGGGGTGTGCGGCTCGGATATCCATGTGTGGCACGGCAAGCATCCCTTTACCTCCTATCCGGTGGTGCAGGGGCACGAATACAGCGCCTCCGTCGAGGCCGTCGGGGCCGGGGTCACCCGTGTGAAGCCCGGCATGAAGGCGACCGCCCGCCCGCAGGTCGTCTGCGGCGTGTGCGATCCGTGCCGCCGGGGCGATTACCATATCTGCAACCAGCTCAAGGTGCAGGGGTTTCAGGCACCGGGCTGCGCCCAGGATTTGTTCGTGGTTCCGGAGGACCGCCTTGTGGTGCTGCCGGAGAGCCTGTCGTATGAGCAGGGGGCCCTGGTGGAGCCGGCGGCGGTATCAGCCCATTCTACCGGGCGGGCCGGGGATTTGAAGGGAAAGAACGTCGTGGTGCTTGGCGCGGGCACGATCGGCAACCTCGTCGCCCAGGCGGCGCGCTGCCGCGGGGCCAGGAACGTCCTGATCACCGACCTGAGTGACTTCCGGCTGGAAAAGGCCCGGGCCTGCGGCATTGCCAACACCTGCAACGTGAAGCAGGAGAAGCTGGCTGATGCGGTGAAGCGGGTTTTCGGCGACGAGAGCTTTGACATCGCGTTTGAGGCCGTGGGGGTGGAATCGGCCCTCGATGACGCCGTGCAGACCATCCGCAAGGGCGGGCGCATCGTGGTGCTGGGCGTGTTCGGCGACCGGCCGCGCGTGGATATGTCCATCGTGGGCGACCGCGAACTGAGCCTGATCGGCACGCTGATGTACAAGCACGAGGACTACGAGCAGGCGGTGAAATGGATCGCCACAGGCGCGCTGGTGACCGAACCCCTGATCACCCGGCATTTCCCCTTCGCGCAGTATGTGGATGCCTATCACTTCATCGAGGCGCAGGGCGACAAGACGCTGAAGGTCATGATCGATGTCAATTGACGTTCAGGCGTTTCCCCCGCTGTGTGTTGGCATCGGCGAGATCCTCTGGGACTTGCTTCCCACAGGCAAGGCGCTTGGCGGCGCCCCGGCCAATGTGGCGGCGCACACCACCCAGCTTGGCGCGCGAGGGGCGGCCGTCAGTGCGGTGGGCGACGACCCCGACGGGCACGAGATTTTGAAACGGGTGCAGGCGATGGGGGTGGACGCCTCCGGCATCCAGGTCCGGAGCGACCTGCCGACCGGCGCGGTGGATGTGATCCTCGACAAGGCCGGGATTCCCTCGTTCACGATCCGGGCCCCCTCCGCCTGGGATGCCATCACGATGGATGCGGCCCTGGAGCGGCTGGCGGATGCCGCCGATGCGGTGGTTTTCGGGTCCCTGGCGCAACGCGATCCCCGCAGCCGCGAGGGGATCGGGCGATTCCTCGGCCGGGTCCGGCCGGGCTGCCTGAAGGTGTTTGATATCAACCTGCGCCGTCCGTTCATCTCAGAGCCCGTCATCCGCGAATCACTGGAACGGGCGGATGTGCTGAAGCTGAACGATGGCGAGCTGCCGGTTCTGGCGGGGATGCTGGGGCTGGCGGGGGATGAAACCTCACAGCTGCGGGCCATCCGCCAACTGTTTGATCTGGACCTGGTGGTATACACCCGCGGGGACAAGGGGAGCCGGATGATCACGGCGCAGCAGGATGAAAGCCATCCGGGCTATCCGGCCCGTGTGGTGGATACCGTCGGCGCCGGCGATGCCTTCACCGCGGCCGTGACCGTCGGATTGCTGGATGGGATGGACCTGTCGCGGATCCAGGATCTGGCCAACCGGGTGGCGGTGTTTGTATGTTCCCAGCCCGGCGCGGTGCCGCGGCTGCCGGAGGAACTCAGGAATAATTTCGAAACTCACAAATCAAGAAAAGGAAAAGCATGAAATTCAACTATTGTCAGACGACGGAACTGGTGTTCGGGCGGGGGCGGACGGCGGAACTCGGGCAGATTGCAAAACGATTCGGCACCAAGACCCTCCTCGTGACGGTCAAGGAATTCCCCGCCGTTCGCAAGCAGTATGCGCAGGTGAAAAAGATCCTGGCCAAGGCCGGCGTGAAGGTGACCCATTATGACGGCGTGGTGCCGAACCCGACCGTGGCCTCAATCGATGCCGGCGCGAAGCTGGCGCGTGCCTGCGGCGCGCAGTCGGTGATCGGGCTCGGCGGCGGTTCGAGCATGGACAGCGCCAAGGCGATCGCCGTGGCCGCCACGCATCCGGGGAGCTGCTGGGACTACCTTTTCTACAAGAAGGCCCCCACGACCAAAACCCTGCCGATCATTGCCGTCACCACGACCTCGGGCACCGGCTCGCAGGTCACCCAGGTAGCCGTGATCACCAACCCGAAAACCCGCGACAAGTCCGCCATTTACCACCCGAATGTGTTTCCCAAGGTGGCGGTGGTCGATCCGGAGCTGATGGTCACGGTGCCGCGCAAGATCACGGCGGCCACGGGCTTTGATGTCTTCTGCCATGCGTTTGAGTCCGCCATTCATCCCAATACCAGCCCGATGACCAACATGATGGCCTGGGAGGCGATCAGCCTGGTGGTGAAGTGGCTGCCCAAGGTGCTGGCCGACGGAACGAACCTCGATGCACGTGAAGCCATGGCCCTGGCGGACACCCTGGGCGGGTACAGCATTGCCGCGGCCGGTGTCACCCTGCCGCACGGCATGGGCATGGCGATCGGCGGCATGTACCCGCATGTGGCGCATGGCGAAGCGCTGGCCATCGTGTATCCGGCCTTTGTTCGGTATACCTGGCGCAATGCGGTTCCCCAGTTCGCACGGCTGGCCCGCATCCTGAATCCCGCCCTCGTCCGCGCAAACGATCGCGTGGCCGCCGCGCGGTGTGAAGAGCTCGTCACGGCCTTCCTGAAGAAGATCGGCATGCGGCTTTCCCTTGAGGGGATGAATGTTCCCGCGGCGGAGTTGCCGGCCCTGGCCAGGCAGTGCATGGTGCTGCCCGACTACAAGGGCAACCCGCGGGTGACCACGCCGGCGGACATGACCAAGCTGGTGAAGGAATCGTATTCCGTGCGCCGGAAATAGGGGGCGAAAAGATTGCATGAAAGCACCTCGTACTGAGCCGCCCGGGCCAGCGGTACACGGGCTCGTTCACCCCTCCCGCGACTGCAGCCAGGCACCCTTCTGGTTCTGGAATGGCCCGCTGGATCCGGACGTGCTGGCCGGTCAGATCCGGGAGATGGCGGACAAGGGTGTGCATGCGGCCATGCCGCATCCGCGTTTCGGGATGGATCGGCGCGACTATCTGGGCCCGGCCTACTGGAAGGCGTTCAGTGCCGTCGTGAAACAGGCTGAGGCCCTCGGCAGCCAGGTGATGCTCTATGACGAGTACAACTGGCCCAGCGGCGGGGCCGGCGGACGCGTAACGGACGGCCATCCGGAGTTGTATCCCCACGCCTTGGACTATGTGGTCCGCGACGTGGAGGGGAAGGTCCGGCTGGGCGTGGCGGATCTGGTCGCCAGTGAGCCCGAAAGTTCATCAACCCAGTCGATAGTCGCCGCCTTCCTGGTTCCCTCCGACTGCCCGGTTCAGCTGTCTGAACTGCCGGTCGGCGGCTCCGGGGACTCGGAATTGGAGGTGCGGCCGTGGGGCCGGCTCGCGACCGACGGCGCCAGCGTGGCGGGCCAGGTGCCGCCCGGTCGGCACCGGCTGCTGGTCTTCATTCTCACCCGGACCTCTAATCCGTCGCCTTTGGACAGCGGGAGCGGGTCGTTTGTGGATTTCATGAACCCGCAGACAGCGAAGCGGTTTATCGCCCTCACGCACGACCAGTATGCCCGCCGGTACGCCCGGCATTTCGGCAAGACGATCCCCTGCATCTTCACCGACGAACCCCAGGCCATGGCCTCGGGGCCCTTCCCCTGGACCGGCGATCTTCTCCGCGAGTTTCAGCGCAGGCGGGGTTACGACCTCAGGCCGCATTTTGTCGCCCTGGTTGACGACCGTTATCCCCGGGGATGGCAGCACCGCGCCGCGTACTGGCAGACGGTATCGGAACTGATCGACGAACGATTCTTCGAGCCGATCGCGCGGTGGTGCCGCCGGCACGGGATTGCGCTCACCGGGCATGTTTTTGATGAATTGATCGGAACCTGGCCGACGGCGCCGCACCTGATGAACTGGCTGCGCCGGTTCGACTGGCCCGGGATCGATGCGCTCGGCCCGCGCGTCAAGATCACCGGTGCGAAGATCGCGGCCTCCGTGGCGCACCTGGAGGAAAAACCGCATTTTCTCTGCGAGGCGCTTGGCCTGGCGCGCGGTTGGAACGCCACGCTCGGAATGACCAAGCGGGGATATAATTTTCTGGCGCTGATGGGGGTCGACATCCTCGTGCCCCACGCCTTTTTCCAGACGGTCGAGAATTCCCGCGTGGAGTGTCCGCCGAGTTTCTTCCTGCAGAATCCCTACTGGAAATACTATGGCAGCCTGGCCGGGATGACTGACCGCCTCTGCGCCTTCAACCGGCTCGGGCGGCATGTGGCGCCGGTAGCCGTGTATTACCCGATAGAATCACTCTGGGCTGATGGTACGGGGGGCAAGGGGCAGAACGTCAAGCCCTGGGAGTGCAAGAACCGCGGCAATGTCTGGGCGAGCCGGACGATCAGCGCGTTCGATACCGCCCTCACGGCCTGTTCGGCCGGAGAATGGGATTGCGACGTGGTCGATGCCGCCGCGCTGGTGAAGGCCAGGGTGCAGGCCGATGGGGGCCTGAAAATCGGCCCCGAGGTTTTTTCCTGCCTGGTCCTTCCCGCCATGCGCACGCTTGCGACATCGGCGGCGGAACGGATCCAGGAGTTTGTGCGCGCCGGCGGAACGCTGGTGGCGACAGGTTCCCTGCCGTGCCGCTCCTACCCTGCGACGGGCGACGCCTCACTGGATCTCCGAGCGGCGTTTGCCATTCCTGAATCCGCCGGGACGGGGGAGTGGGCCGTGGGGCGTGGCCGGGTAATCGTGCTGGCAAACGAGGCCGATCTTCGGGCTACGCTGGCCTCGCGGATTGCTCCCAACGTCCGGTTTGTCGGCGGCCGCAACGAGCAGGTTTATGTGGCTGTGCGACGCAATGACGAGGCGACGGCCTGGTTGGTCGTCAACGACGGATCGGAGCCCTGTGCCGTCGAATTGGAACTGCCGCCGCACCTTTTGCCGGAAGGTTGCGCGCGACTGACGGCGGTCGATCCCGTGACGGGGGTGTGCAGACCCTTGCCCTGCCGGATCACGGCCAACGGGTTGCAGGTCACCTGCAGGCTGGAGCATACCCAGGCCATGATGCTGGTGGCAGAGGCGGCGCTTCACCCGGAGATTTCCTGCCCCGGCGCGGGCGATGCGTTGCCCGCCAAGGCGCTGGCTCTCGACCGCTGGACATTACAGCTCGTGCCGCGGCTGCTGGACGAAAAATGGGCGGCGGCTGCCAAGCCCGCACTCGTGGAGTTACCGGTTTGGAAGGCGACCGGCCGTGACTGGAGGCGGCTTGAGGGATGGACCCGGCCGGAGTTTAACGACAGTGAGTGGAAGACAGTCACCACACAACGGGGTGGAGCCCTGCTCGACGACGAGGTGGTTCTGTTCCGCACGCATTTGCCACCGGGTGCCATGGCCTTGAGGATGCCCCTTCCGGTGAGCGGCGAGTACATGTTGCACGTGAACGGGAAGCTGGTGGAAAAACGCCTGGGCCCGGCACCGAAGCGCGGCACTCTGGACCTGTCAAAATGGGTCAACGGGATTGGCGATGTGATTGCCCTTGAAGTCTCCTCCCTGAGCGGGGCATCAGGGTTGTCGGCGCCCGTGGATGTTCTGTGCGGGCCGGTGGAGCTGCCCCGTTTGATGGACTGGCAGCAGTTGCGCGCGGGCTGGTATTCGGGCCGTGCACTTTACCGTACCCAGGTCGCGCTGCCGCGGGCGGTGAAAGGGCCGGTCTGGCTTGACCTTGGCCGCGTGGAGCACTATGCGGAGGTCTGGGTGAACGGGAAGCTGGCCACCACACTGCTGTGGGCGCCCTATCGCGTGGAGATCAGCCGGCACTTGCGGCCGGGGCGGAACAGCCTGGTCGTGGTTGTCAGCAACTCCTTGTCCAATCGATTTGCCTGGGACACCTGGGGTACCCGCTGCGGCAGGTCGTGGGGGGTTACCCCGAAGCCAGACCCGTCCGGTCTGCTCGGCCCCGTGCGGCTGCTAAAAGTATAATGCCCTGAATGAGGAAAATAATGAGGCCTGAAATTACCGACCGCTACTATCGCGTGTATACCTACCAGCAGACGGACCGTGTTCCGGATGTGGAGTTCGGTTACTGGCCCCAGACCATTCGTCGCTGGCTGCGAGAAGGCATGCCGCTCGAGCTGACCCCCGCCGAACAGAACGAGATGTTCTCCCGTAAAGTGAGCCAGTTCATGGGGTTAGACCGGCAACCCCAGGGGTGGATCTGCCTGAATACCGGGATGAACCCGGAATTTGAATACCAGGTGCTTGAAAAACGGGAGCACTCGACCGTTGTGCGCGATACCAACGGTAGCGTGGCCGAGCGGTTTTTGAATGACCAGGATGACAGCTCCATTCCGCACTACATTGATTTCCCGGTGAAGACGCCGGACGACTGGAAGGCCATGAAGGAACGGTACCGCATTGACGATCCTGTTCGGCTCGTCAAGACCGAGACGCTGGAAGGGCTCCGCAAGGCTGCCGGCGAGGGCAAGATGGTCACCATCCAGTGTCCGGGCCCCTACGGCATGCTGCGGGAGTGGATGGGGTTCGAGAATCTCAGCATGGCGTTCTACGAGTATCCGGAAATGATCCACGACATGATCGAGCACATGACGGAACTATCGCTGCACCAGCTCCGGCAGATTCCCCGCGACATTCCGATCGACATGTCCTCCTGGTGGGAGGATATGGCCAGCAAGAACGGTCCCTTTGTCGGTCCGGTCATGTTCCGCGACTTCCTTCAGTCGCAGTACCACAGCATCCAGGAGGAGCTGAAGAAACACGGCATGGTGCTAGGTATCGTGGACTGCGACGGCAATCCCCACGACATTGTGGCCAACTGGATGGAAGAAGGCGTCAATATCATGTTTCCCTGCGAGGTGGCCGCCGGGGTGGATATGTACGCGTGGCGCAAGGAGTTCGGCAAGGAGCTGCGCCTGAAAGGCGGTATCGCCAAGACCCCGCTGGCTGAAGGCGGCAAAGCCATTGACCGCGAACTGGAACGGATCCGGCCCATGCTGGAGCAGGGCGGCTACATCCCGCACCTTGACCATCTGGTGCCGCCGGATGTTTCGTACCGGAATTATTTGGAATACCTTGAAAAGAAGCGTAAACTGATCGGGAAAATTTAAGACCTTGAACGATCTGAAGAGGGAGACATATGAAGATATATTGCAAAAACATGATTTCCTTGTTGCTGTTGTCGGCGGTATGCATTTTTGCCGGTAGCGCCCTTGGCGCTGTCAAAATTGATGCGGTATTCTTTGCCCAGACGCATGTCCAGAAACCGGACAGCCCCTGGTTCAAGCTTGTCGGCGACCGGGCGGCACTGATCAAGGTGAATGTGG
>Ga0007792_10000544_pt1 | contig 13549 bp, 12 predicted proteins | sample CryBogmetaGMA6M_FD_60371 | JGI IMG/M metagenome (GOLD analysis project Ga0007792, IMG submission 60371) | Freshwater microbial communities from Crystal Bog, Wisconsin, USA - MA6M | ecosystem: Environmental > Aquatic > Freshwater > Lake | place: Crystal Bog, Wisconsin, USA | collected 2009-07-06
GAATCAACGTTCTGGACGAATCCGGGGTCATCAACGCCGCCGGCCACCAGTATGAGGGGCTGGATCGTTTCGCCGCCCGCAGCCGCATTGTGGCTGAACTGGATGCCGCCGGCCTTCTGGAGAAGATTGACGACCATCCCATGTCGGTGGGAGGATGCTACCGCTGCAAGACCGTGGTGGAGCCCTACCTTTCCCTGCAATGGTACGTAAAGGTTGCCCCTCTGGCTGAGCGGGCGCTGGACGCCGTCAAGAGCGGCAAGACCCGCATTCTCCCCAAACAGTGGGAAAACACCTACTACGACTGGATGGAAAATATACGTGACTGGTGCATCTCTCGTCAGATCTGGTGGGGGCACCGTATCCCGGCCTGGTTCTGCGATCATTGCGGCCAGGTCACCGTGGCCATGGAGGCACCGACCGTCTGTGCCAAATGCGGCAGCGACGAGCTCCGCCAGGAAACCGACGTACTCGACACCTGGTTCTCATCGGCCCTCTGGCCCTTCTCCACCATGGGGTGGCCGGACCAGACGCCCGAGCTGAAAACGTTCTACCCCACCGCCTGCCTCGTAACCGGCTTCGACATCCTCTTTTTCTGGGTGGCACGCATGATGATGATGGGGCTGCACTTCATGGACGAAGTCCCCTTCACGGATGTCTACATTCACGCGCTGGTGCGGGATGCCCAGGGGCATAAGATGTCCAAGTCAAAGGGGAACGTGATCGACCCGCTGACGGTCATCGACCAGTACGGTACCGATGCCTTCCGCTTCACCCTGGCCGCCTTCGCCGCCCAGGGGCGGGACATCAAGCTGGCTGAAGAACGTATCGCAGGATACCGGAACTTCTGCAACAAGGTCTGGAATGCGGCCCGCTTCACCCTCATGAATCTGGAGGGCTTTGATCCGGATCAAGTCAGCTACGAGACCCTGGAGTTTTCCCAGGGAGACAAGTGGATTCTGCACCGCCTGAATGAAACCGCCCGGATCGTTGACGAAACGCTGTCCGGCTACCGCTACAACGAAAGCGCCATGGCGTTGTACCAGTTCACCTGGAGCGAATTCTGCGACTGGTATCTGGAGCTGTCCAAACAGGACATCTATAACGGCACGCCCGAACGGAAGCTGGCCACCCAGTATGTCCTCTGGTACACGCTGGACAGCCTGCTCCGTCTGCTGCACCCGTTTATGCCGTTTATCACCGAGGAAATCTGGCAGGCGCTCCCCGGGACAAAACTGACTCCGACGATCATGCAGGCCCCCTACCCTGTCCCCTGTGAAGCGCAGTCATTCCCCCAGGACGCAGCCGACATGGATCGGATCATGGCGGTCATCAGCGGCATCCGCAACGTGCGCGGCGAGATGGAAGTCCCCCCGTCTAAACAGATCGCCGTAATTCTTTCCTGCAGCAGCGAAGCCACGCGGCGCCTGCTGAAACACAACGAAAGCGCCATTATCAGCCTGGCCAGGGTTTCTGACCTTGCCATCGGCCTGGATATTGAAAAGCCGGAAGACGCTTCGATTCAGGTAGCCGGTGATGTCCAGATATTTGTACCGCTCAAGGGACTGGTGGATGTTGCCGCCGAGGAGGAGCGCCTGCTGAAGGAGATCGGCAAGATCGAAAAAGAGATTGAGATGTTCTCCAAAAAGCTGGAAAGCCCCGCCTTTGTGGATCGCGCCCCGGCGGAAATTGTCGCTAAGGAGCGCCAGAAACTTGCCGATGTAACCGGTAAGAAGCTGGTGTTGGAAGAGAGTCTGGGGAAGATACGGAAGCTGAAGTGAAAAAGGCTTCCATTCAGTAGGCATCTACGAATACAAAGTAACGATTAATGAGTCGGCTGGGAGGAATTTAGTGACTCTTGAGTTTGAATGGCACGCACATAAGGCTGCTGAAAACCTGAAAAATCACAAAGTAAGCTTTGGAGAAGCCAAGACGGTATTCAATGACCCGTTAGTATTAACTTTTCCAGACCCGGAGCATTCAGACCACGAACACCGCTCCATAAACATAGGCATTTCTTCACATTCAAGGATATTATTGGTAGTATTTACCAACAGAGCCGGCAAGATCCGATTGATAAGTTCACGCAAAGCAACGGCAAAGGAGAAAAAACTTTATGAAACCTACTGATTCAGGAACAAAGGAGGCCATAAAAAAAGAATATGATTTTTCCGGCGTTTCGGGCGTTCGCGGCAAGTACCACAAAGCTTATCGTAAGGGGCACACCGTTACTGTTTATAATGAAGATGGAACAGCAACAGTACAGTATTTCACCCAGGAAGAGGGAGCTGTTATGCTGGAACCGGATGTACGCAAATTTTTTTCTACTCCAGAGGCTGTAAACAAGGCGTTACGTATGTTAATAAGCGTTTTCCCCGAAAAAAATCGCAAGCTGGAATCAGCACACAAATAGGGGAGACATCATGCTTCAGGTAACCAATGAACTTCTCAAAGAAATGACCGATATCATCGTACGGGAAGTGAACCCTCACAAGATCATATTGTTCGGTTCACACGCTCGAGGCACGGCTCGGCCCGATTCTGACCTCGATTTTCTGGTTGTAGAAGACGGCCCGTTCAGCCCGCAGCACAGCCGGGAATCTGAAATGACTCGCCTCTGGGACATTCTGTTTGACTACAACATCCCCATGGATTTTTTAGTCTTCTCACCCGAGGAGATCACTAAGTGGGGAAAGGCCAAAAACCATGTAGTTGCCCATGCATTGCGGGAAGGGTTGGTAATGTATGATCGGACCTGAACAGTTTGAACAGGCACAAAAAATGCTCCTTATGGCGGGCTAAGACATCAAGGCTCTCCATGCTCTGATTAATCCGGATGTAGCTGATGATGAGATTTTTGGCTTCCATGCCCAACAGGCGGTCGAAAAATCACTTAAATCCTGGATAGCCGCAATTGGGGGAAGTTATGGCAAGAACCATGACATTCGCGTTCTGCTGCTAACCCTGCGCGAACTTGGGTGTGACGTTGCACCCTTCAGAAATCTTGCGGACCTGAATATTTATGCTGTCTGGTTCCGTTACGAACCGATGGAAGAAGCAACCTGTACTATTGATCGTCCGACCATGCTTGAGCGTGTGATCAATGTTTTCAATCAAGTCAACTGCGCACTGGAATTTTTGGAGAACAGACAGACTGATTGATGCGGCCTGTGTCAATTACGAGAAGTGCATCAACCTTTGCCAATGGCTTATGCCAGGCTAAAACAGGATAAACTCCATGCAAGAAATCCAGAACGTCGCCATATTTGCCAAAGTCCATGACCCCCGCTGCCTGGGAGTCGCCGGCGATCTGATCAACTGGCTGGAGGAGCGCGGCTGCACCCCCATGGTTGAGGAACAGCTGATGCGGGAACTCGGGCACCCGAACGCGCTGACGGAGGAAGAGATCCGTGACCAGGCTGAACTGGTGGTGGTACTCGGGGGGGACGGCACGCTTATCTCCGTGGCCCGGCTGTTCAGCGGCAAGGATGTGCCGATTCTGGGGGTCAACCTCGGCAGCCTCGGTTTTCTGACAGAGATCACCGTTGAGGAACTGTACCCCCGCCTGGAAAAATGTCTTGAGGGGAATCCGCGCGTTTCTGAACGGATGATGCTGGAGGTGACCCTGCATCGGGAAGGACAGGAAATCGAACGGTGCCACGTCCTCAATGACATCGTCATCAACAAGGGAGCACTGGCCCGTATTGTGGATCTGGAGGCACGCGTCAACCGCCATTTTCTGACAACCTACAAGGCCGACGGGCTGATTGTGTCAACCCCCACCGGGTCCACCGGCTATTCCCTTTCCGCCGGCGGACCCATTATCCACCCGCTGATGAGCTGCATCGTTATTACCCCGATCTGCCCGCACACCCTCACCAACCGCCCTATTGTCGTGACAGATGAGTCAACCATTGCCATCACCGTCACCTCATCCTTTGATGAAAAAGTGTACCTGACCCTGGACGGTCAGGTCGGTTTTGAACTGCGGGAAGGAGATTCGGTTGAAGTGCGCAAGGCGCTTAAAACCACTTCTCTCGTCATGTCGCGCAGCCGCGATTACTTTGAGATTCTGCGTACCAAGTTGAAATGGGGAGAACGCTGACACACCATGCTGACCGACCTGACCATTAAAAATGTCGCTATCATTGACACCCTGCACATCGCCTTCAAGTCGGGACTGACGGTACTGACCGGGGAGACCGGCGCCGGTAAGTCGATCATCATCGATGCGGTAGGACTGATCATGGGGGGGCGTGCTTCCAGTGATCTGATCCGCTCCGGGGAGGAGGAGGCTGTCGTTGAGGCGCTTTTTGATATTTCGGCCCTGCCGGACATCAGACACCTGCTCGCCGAGGCCGGTTTCGACTGCGAGGATGAACTGCTGATTAAACGCTCCCTCTCCCGCTCCGGCAAAAACAGAATCTTCATCAACGGCGGTATGGCCACCCTCGCCCTCCTGGTTGACATCGCTCCGCGACTGATCAACATCTACGGCCAGCACGACTCCCAAACCCTCCTGAAACCGGAAAATCATCTGCGGCTGCTGGATGCCTTCGCCGGAATTACCCCGCTGCGACAGGCGTTTGCTACCCTGTTCAGCCGACTGGCATCGGTGAACAGCCGGCTTTCCGGGTTGGAACAGGCGGAGCGGGATGCTGAACATCGTCTCGACCTGCTGTCCTACCAGTCGGATGAAATTGCCAGGGCGGCACTTAAGCCGGGCGAGGAAGAACAGCTTGAGGAGCAGCGCCAACTTCTGGCAAGTGCAGAAAAACTGGGGGGCGTCAGCAGCGATGCCTTTGACCGGCTGTACGGCGGCGACGGTACCCTTCTGGGCCAGTTGAAGCGTATCAGTAAAGCGATTACGGAGTTATCGGCCATAGACCACTCGCTGGATGAAACGGCCACCTCTCTTGAAAGCGCCTATCTGCAGCTTGAGGATGCCGCCATCACCCTGCGCGACTACGCCTCACGAGTTGAGTCAAACCCCGCAGCACTTCAGCAGGTTGACGACCGCCTCGACCAGATTGGACGATTGAAGAAAAAGTATGCGCCGACCGTAGCGGATATTCTGACGTATAAAGAGACCATTGACGCCGAACTGGACCAGCTGCGCGGCAGGGGGCAGAGCAGGCAGGAGCTGGAGTCGGAGCGGGACGCATTGGCAGAGGAACTGGCGCGCCTGGGGGGCGCCCTGACCGCAGCACGGGGTGAAGCCGCTGTGAAACTCAAGCAGGCACTGGAGCGGGAAGCGCACGAGCTCGCCATGAAGGGGGCGGTAATAGAACCGGCGCTTGAAGCATTCCCGGAGCCTCGCAGCAGCGGTTATGAGCGGGTTGAGTTTCTTTTTTCGCCCAACCCGGGGGAGATTCCGCGGCCACTCGGCAGAATCGCATCGGGCGGGGAACTGTCACGTCTGATGCTGGCCATCAAACAGGTACTGCCTGACAGCGACGTCCCGACCCTGGTGTTTGATGAGGTGGATACCGGCATCGGCGGAGCCACCTCCGAACTGGTGGGAAGAAAGCTGAAAAACGTTGCAGACGGCCAGCAGGTATTGTGCATCACCCATCTGCCACAGGTAGCGGTGTTTGCCCGGCAGCAGCTCCGTGTGGAAAAGCAGATTACGGACGCCAGGACAAGCACCCGGATTTTCGAACTTGAGGGGGATGAACGGACCCGCGAGATCGCCCGTATGCTGGCCGGCAGCACCATCACCGATTCCGCCCGCGCGCACGCTGCCGAAATGCTGGCGGCGGCACACCGCTGACACGCGTCCCCCGCCCAGAGACGACATCGACAATACCCCCCGCTCCCCGGAGAGACCACATGACACCTCAGACACACAACCTGTTTGAAGGAATTCCTGCAGAAATGAAGGATGAATTTTTTCAGACCTTGGCTGAATCAGGGGGAACACGCATTGAACGGATCGTGTCCGACGGACACGCAACGCCCGTCGGCCAGTGGTACAATCAGGGGTGGGATGAATGGGTACTGATAATTTCAGGGGGGGCGACGCTGCTCTTTGGCAGCGATTCACCCCCCCTGTGTTTGAAATCCGGCGATCATGTCATGATTCCCGCCGGCTGCCGCCACCGGGTGGATCGAACCAACCCGGAAGAAAAAACGATCTGGCTGGCGGTCCATTTCGGCGGGAACTGACCGCAGCGCCTACCTGCACACCACAGCCAGCCCCCTCCGTCATCCGTCATCCGTCATCCGTCAGCTCGGGATATTGGGCAGTTCCAGCTTGGCCATCTGCTGAACCATCCGCACTACCTGGCAACTGTAGCCAAATTCATTGTCGTACCATACATACAGGACGCACCGGTTCCCTTCGGCAATTGTCGCCAGTGAATCAACCACACCGGCACTGCGCGAACCGACAAAGTCGCTTGATACGACCTCCGGTGAGTTCGTGTAATCGATCTGGTTCTGCAGCGATGAATTAAGTGACATATCGCGCAGGTAACTGTTCAAACCGGCTACATCAACCGGCTGTGTCAGCTCCAGGTTGAGAATGGCCAGCGACACATTCGGGGTCGGTACGCGGATGGCGTTACCGGTCAGCTTGCCGGCCAGCTCCGGCACAACCTTGGCAACAGCCTTGGCAGCACCGGTTTCAGTGATAACCATGTTCAGCGGGGCACTGCGGCCGCGCCGGGATGCTTTGTGGTAGTTGTCGATCAGGTTCTGGTCGTTGGTATAGGAATGGCAGGTCTCTACATGACCATGCACGATTCCGAAACGATCGTTGACCGCTTTCAGCACCGGCACAATCGCGTTGGTGGTACAGCTGGCCGCCGAGAAGATGAGTTCCTCATCCGTGATCAGCTCGTCATTGATACCGGCTACCACATTGGGAATATCCCCTTTGCCGGGAGCGGTGAGAACAACTTTGGAGATTCCCTTGGCTTTCAGGTGTTTCCCCAATCCCTCGCGGTCGCGCCACTTTCCGGTATTGTCGATGAGGATGGCGTTATTGATGCCGTACTGGGTATAGTCAATGTCCTCGGGAGCATCGGCATAAATAATGCGGATCATGTTGCCGTTGGCAATGATGGCATTTTCTTCCTCATCAATCGTAATAATACCGTTGAAATGGCCATGAACCGAGTCACGACGCAGCAGACTGGCACGCTTGAGAAGATCATCCGCGCCCCCCTTCCGCACAACCGCCGCCCTGATACGCAGTTTTTCGCCGCTCCCCGCCTTCTCCACCAGAATACGGGCCAGCAAACGGCCGATACGACCAAAACCGTACAGCACGATGTCCTGCGGTTCCGGGCGCAGCGCGCTGCGGCCGGTATTTATGCTGGACAGTTCCTGAAGGATAAAATCATCAACCGCAACCGAACCGTTCAAACTCTTGTACTTGACAATCAGTTTGCCCATATCCACTCTGGCCGGGGCAAGTTCAAGTTTTGACATCGCTTCGATCATCGGCAGGGTTTCCGTTACGGAAAGCTCTTCATCAATTATAAGCCGGGCGAACCGGTGGGCTTTAAGAATATCGATCACCGAACAGTGCACCAGGGGACGGCCGTACACAGCCGGTACAACATTATTTTCACGGTACATTCTCCCGATAATCGGAAGCATCTGCTCGGCGCAATCTTCCTGAACCTTCCAGTCCTGAAGATACACTTCCTGTTTTTCTGAACTCATGATTCTCTCCTCCCATCCGTAAGATTTTTCCACACACAACAAAGTCGCTGATACTCCAGCGAACCAGTAGTTTTGTTACTTCACGCGCCCCACCAGACGCAACAGGCCGTCTAAAATTGTCAGCGGGCTGGGTGGGCAGCCGGGAATATACAGATCCACCGGCACTAATCCGTCTGCTCCGTTATGGACTTCGGCGTGGTCCTTGAACGGGCCGCCGTTAATGGCGCAGGCACCGGCAACAATAACCAGTTTCGGCTCCGGGATCGCTGCATAGGTTGCCAGCAGCGCTTCACGCATATTTTCACTGACCGGACCGGTGACATACATACCGTCGGCATGGCGCGGACTGGCAACAAACTGGATACCGAAGCGCCCCAGATCCCAGCCGATTGTGGAGAGCACATTGGTATCCGCCTCACAGGCGTTGCAGCCGCCGGCGCTGACCTCACGCAGTTTGAGTGAACGTCCGAACAGGCGGAGCAGTTTCCCCTCCAGCGCCTGAGCCGGCACGTACTGCTGACCGGCGGTCACCGTCAGCCCTTCACGGCTGCGGCTTGACAAACGGGCATCAGTGGAAAAGGTCACCGCATCATGGGGACACGCAGCGGCGCAGTCGCCGCAGAACAGACAGTTCCCCATATCCAGCGTCAGCGGCCCCGAAGCGGAGATCGCACCGTAGGGACAGGCTGCGGCACAGGCACGGCACCCGGCCTCACAGCGTGAAGTATCCAGTTGCGGCAGCCCCCGGAATCGCGGCGGGAGCGGCTGCGGCGCATCGGGATACGCCATGGTGCGGTGCCCTTGGCGGAAACGGGCAAGAATGGCTTTCAGCATACGAACTCCAGTTTACAGATCAAATCCGCAATAAGAGAGATTAAAGCTCTTGTTGCAGAGCGGAAAGTCGGAAATCTGCTGGTCGCGCAGGGCAAGCCCCAGCCCGTTCCAGTTATGAAATGACGGGTCGACAATCTTGTAGCGTTCAAAACGACCCCGGTCATCGGTCAGGGCCACATGGCAGATTTCGCCGCGCCACCCCTCGGTCAGGGCCACAGCGCAGCTGTCAGAGGCAACCCCCTTCGGTTGATTGAGACAACCGCCGCGCGGCAGGTGACGTATCTGCTCATCGATAAAGTCCATCGAGCGCTCCGCCTCAAGCCAGCGGAGCAGAGTACGTGCGGCAACATCACAGGTGGAGGTGGTGATAACCGGTATCTGACTCATGCGGAATATGCCGAACGGATGATCGCGCCGCACATCGCGGTTCAGACCGCACGCCCTGGCAGCCGGACCGACCAGTCCGATCTCGCGGGCATCTGTCTCCGACACGATCCCGATATCTTCCAGTCGTGCCATTACCGAAGGGGTATTCCAGAGCAGAGCGACCGCGCCGGCAAGATCTTCCCGAGCTGCCTGCAGCCGTGTGTACAGTTCATCGGCAATCGCCTGGTCACAGTCATAGCCGATCCCCCCCGGTTTGAGCAGACCTCGGCCAAAACGACTGCCGCAGATCAATGCGGTCATGTTGAGGAAATCCCCCCGGATCCGCCCGCAAAACGAGGCGGTCGGCAGATATCCCACATCACCGGCAATGGCACCAAGATCCCCCGTGTGATTGGCCAGACGCTCCAGCTCCAGTGCGATACCCCGTACCGTTTCGGCACGCGGTGACGCAAAAATGCCCCCCAGCGTTTCCATGATCATGCAGTGAGCCTGACCGTGACCGATTGTGGTATCCCCGGCTATTGTTTCCATCTGATGCATGGTGCGGGGCGTCGGGCCGCCGATCAGCGCGCGTTCGATGCCGCGATGCTGGAAGCCGAGCGCGATTTCAAGATGAAACACCTCTTCACCGTGGCACTGGAAGCGAAAGTGCCCCGGTTCGATAATGCCCGCATGAACCGGCCCGACCGCGACCTCATGCACCTCATCGCCTTCCACACGGTAAAAGTCCATTACGGCAGGCAGAAGACCGCCGCCGTCAGTATCCTTCCAGAACCCCTCGCCGTCGCAGAGCGGCTTTTGAAAGCGAACCGGCTTGAACCAGGGATGCCCTTCCGGACGGACCAGACACTGCTCGGCAATTTCCCGTTCAAACAGGTGCAGCTGCGGACAGACGGAGGCCAGAGACGGGAACGAGCGTCCGACGACCGTGGACACGATGCCGAGAGTGCCGCTCCCGGCCCGGTCTGACATGACGCAGTACAGCGTCGCCCCGGCGGAATTCGGCACACCGAAATAGGAGCAGGCCCGCCATCCGGCGGTAATGGAATCCAGTATCCCTTGAAAAAACGTATCGTTATCCGGCTGCGGTATTTCACTGCGCAGAAACGAGGCACCGTTATGGAAGGTCTTCATGCGAAAACTCATTGCCGCACCTCCAATAGCGCCGTAGCTTCATTCAGCAGATCCATCAGCGGTGCCGGAATCCATACCCCCAGCACAAACACCAGCAGCAGAAGGACCAGCGGCGGCCCGACCGTCAGGAGTGAGTCGCGGTATGAAGTTGTTTCGCTGTCGGCCGGCACGTCCCCCATAACCATGGGCAGAACGGTCAGCGCCATACCGATGAAAATGATCGTCAGGGAGATCAGGAAGATCGCGCCGATCAGCATACGCCCCTGGGTAAAGGCGCTGCTGATAATGGTAAACTCACTGATGAACGGTGCAAACGGAGGGGAGCCGGTAATGGCGATGAAACCGGCCAGAAACAGTCCTCCCGACCAGGGGAGACGCCGCAGGGCACCCCGCACATGGTCAGTGTTTTTGCTGTTGTAGGAGCGATGGATATTGCCGGACGAAAGAAAGAGAACCCCTTTGGACAAACCGTTGGCAAGAATATGGAACAGTGCGCCAAAAATCGCCTTCCCCCCAAGGCCGAGCGCCACCGCCATGATGCCCACATGCTCAACACTGGAATAGGCCAGCATCCGCTTGAAGTCGGTCTGACGCGCCATGAATATCGCCGCAATAATCATGGATATCAGACCCATAACGATCAGAGCGTTCTGATAAAATACAATTTCATTGGTGGCCAGACTGAGCTGGTAAACCCGGAGCAGTGCCAGGAACGCGAGATTGACCAATCCCCCCGACAGCAGGGCACCGACCAGACCGGGCGCCTCACCGTAGGCATCCGGTTTCCAGGTATGGAGCGGTGCGAGGCCGACCTTTGTACCGAAGCCGACCAGCAGGAAGACAACCGCCGCGTGAACCCAGCCGGAGGAGAGCTTGCCGGCATACCGCATGAGGTCATCCAGCAGCAGCGACGGTTCCACCTTGGCGACAATTGTGGCATACGCCAGAAAGTAAAGTCCGATCAGGGCCAGAGCAACGCCAACCGAGCAGATGAGCAGATATTTCCAGGTCGCCTCAATGGAGCGGGCGTTCCGGTTAAAGTAGATCAGCGGGGCCATGGAGATGGTCGTTGTTTCAAGCGCCACCCACATAAGTCCCAGATGGTGGGTGATGGTGACCAGGGAAGCGGCCGCCAGACAGATAAGCAGGCCGACACAGAGCATACGGTTGGAGCGTTCCCGGCGGTAATTAAGGTAGCCGATGGAGTAGATGGCACAGGCTAAAAACAGCAAGCTGGTGCTGAGAAGAACAATTTTCCCGAGGGCATCCAGGTGGAACCAGCCTCCCGGAGATTCGGGTGGGGTAATGACCAGCATCCGGACGGTAATCGCCATATGCCCGCACGCAAAGAGCGACAGCACCTTGGGACGCATCCGGTCAAAGGGGATCAGCCAGGTCGCAGCGGCTCCGATAAGCGGCAGTATGATCAGGGCAGCGTAAAAAAACATGAATCTACTCCTCTTTCAGAGAGGTCAGAAGTGATGTATCAAGGGATGAAAATTCACGGCTGATCTGGTTGATAACAATCCCCATGACGAAGGTGCCGACCAGCAGGTCGAGCAGTGCACCGGCTTCAACCATGACCGGCATCGCTTCCGCCAGCAGCAGGCCGAAAATGAATATGCCGTTCTCCATGACAAGATAGCCGATAACCTGGGAAATCGCCTTGCGGCGCGTCGTTAAAACAAGAAAGCCGGTCATGAGCGTGGCGATGGAAGCCGGCACAAACATATAATTCTGGTGCACCGGAAGCATCGGAAGACTGCCGGCAAAACCAAAAGAAAGAGCCGTAAACAGAGCGCCGAGGAGCAGCGTCGGGACATAGCCCAGGAACGGTTCAACTTCTCGCTTGATCTCGGCAGAACGGACGGCCCGTCCGAGCAGCAGCGGTATGACAAAGCCTTTGACCGCAATTATGACAATCGTGATTGCCACCAGATGCCAGGAAAACGGATGGAGCAAGCCGGGCAGAATACCGAGGATAACCCCCTGCACCGCCACCGCACGGATAGAAAAAATAAGACGGCTGGTGCCGAGCGAAATAAAATTGATCAGCAGAACCAGAACAAGAAATTGATCAGCCAGTGAAATCATTGCATCACCTGATGACGAGCAGAGTTGAGAATGCCGCCAGTATCGTCGCGGCAACCAGCAGTTGCGGGACGCGAACAAGACGGAGTCGGGCCATAACCGATTCGACGATTCCAATCAGAACCGCAAGAAGCAGCATGGAAACTATGAAAATTCCCCAGTCCGGAATTGGGTTGCCGGTGGCAAACGGCAGCGCCAGCTGGATGAAAAAGGCTCCCAGCACGAACAGCTTGAGGCTGGCGGCATACTGGATGATGCCGAACGCCGGACCGCTGTGATCAAGCACCATGACTTCATGAATCATGGTCAGCTCCAGATGGGTATTCGGATCGTCAAACGGGATACGGCAGTTTTCGGCCAGCAGCACGATGAACATCCCGCCAATGAGGAGCAGCAGTGACGCCCCTGCATACAGCCACGCCCCGCCGCTCACATTGGACAGCATCCCGGTCAGAGAATAGGACCCGGACAGACGTGACAGTGTGATCAGGGCAAAAAAGAGCGTCGGTTCAGCCAGGCAGGAGTAGGTCGCCTCCCGGGCGGAGCCCATTCCTTCAAAACTGGAACCGGTGTCAAGAGCAGCGGCCATGGTGAAAAAACGCCCCAGGGCAAACAGATAGGCATACAGGATCATGTCGCCGTCAAACGAGATCGGCGATGGGTGCGCCCCGAAGGGAACCAGCAGTGCAGCGACCGCTGCGGTGGCCAGGGCGACGATCGGGCCGGCGCGAAACACCCAGCTGGTTGTCGTACTGAAAACCGTCCCCTTCTGCAGCAGCCGGATGATGTCGTAATACGGCTGCAAAAAGGGCGCGCCGACTCTTCCCGCAAACGCCGCCTTGGTTTTGCCGATGACACCCAGCAGCAGCGGCGGCATGACGAGCGCCAGGAAAATATGAATGATACTGTTCGTCATGGTAACTCCATACCCGGATACACAGGATTTGGTACGTTCGTAAAACAGATTCCGGTGGACGTCAATGCGCCCACAGCATCAGAATAAACAGGGTGGCAAAGATATACACCATATACACGTGCATCTGGCCATGCTGCAACCGCCTCAAAAAAGCAAACGACAAGCCGGCCAGACTGAACAGCGGCGCAACGACCCGCTCCAGAAGCGTCTCCGTCGGCTGGTCACTGCAGCTGGACTCTCCGGGGAAAAGACCGGACAGTGTGGGGCGCTCGACCCGCTGGCGCATGATACCATCGAAGACAGAAACCGCAAGCTCGGAAAACGACGACCCGCCGTACTGCATACGCGCCGTTCCGCGCAGGTAGCCGCATCCCCAGGTTGATGTCGATGACACCGGCGCTTTACCCAGGCGCCACCGCCAGAGTAGCGCCACCACGGCGGCAACGGTCAGCAGCAGCACAGCGGCCAGCGAAAGTTTACCCAGTAGTGCGCCGTACTCCGCCGGTATTGTGTCCA
>Ga0007792_10000545_pt1 | contig 13544 bp, 10 predicted proteins | sample CryBogmetaGMA6M_FD_60371 | JGI IMG/M metagenome (GOLD analysis project Ga0007792, IMG submission 60371) | Freshwater microbial communities from Crystal Bog, Wisconsin, USA - MA6M | ecosystem: Environmental > Aquatic > Freshwater > Lake | place: Crystal Bog, Wisconsin, USA | collected 2009-07-06
GGCTGATGTTCGAGCAGGGCCTGGCCGAGTCAATTGACGCGGCCCTGCGCCTGATCATGGCCGGGGCCGTGCATTTCTTCCGAAACGGCGAAAAGGTGCCTGTGGCCTCGCCCGGCCAGCAGTTCCCCGCGGTCACGGAGTTCACCCTGCGCGGCCAGGACCGCTTTGTCAGCCGCGGCGGCTACAAGCTGCTCACCGCCATCGAACAGCTCGGCTTCAATCCGTCCGGGAAAGTCTGCCTGGACGCGGGCGCATCCACGGGCGGGTTCACGGACTGCCTGCTGCAGTTTGGTGCAACGCGCGTGTATGCGGCGGACGTGGGCTACGGCCAGCTGCACTGGAAGCTCAGAAACGACCCGCGCGTGGTGGTGCTGGAGCGTCTGAACCTGCGCCAGCCGCCGCCTGAACTCTTTCCGGAACCCATCGGCGTGCTCACGGCCGACGTGTCCTTCATCTCCCTCACCGCCGTCCTGCCGGGCTGCCTGGCGCTGCTTGCGCCCGCCTGCGAGCTGGTGCTGCTCATCAAACCCCAGTTCGAGCTGCCCGTGGGCCGCACGGACAGGGGCGTGGTGCGGTTTGAGCCGGACCGGCAAGAGGCCGTGGGCTCTGTACTCGCCTTTTGCCGCGACCTCGGCCTGACGCTGGTCGGCGTCGCGCCCTCAAGCCTGCTCGGCCCCAAGGGCAACCAGGAGTATTTGGCGTACCTGCGCCGGGGATAAGAGCCAAGGACTTTACCGCAGGCCTGCGGAGCAGCCCCCAAAGCACAAATCACGGAGACCCTGTGACGCAAACCCTCAAGGCCCTCGGCCAGCTGGCCCTGCTCTGGGCCATCTACCTGGGCAGCAACTGGCTGGTGAAAGTGACCGGCCTGCCCATCCCCGGCAACGTGGTGGGCGTGCTCATCCTGTTCGCGCTGCTGGCCCTGGGCGTGGTCAGGCTCGCCTACGTGGAGCTGGCCGCAGACTTCCTGCTCAAGCACCTGGTGTTCTTCTTCGTGCCCATTGCCGTGGGGCTCATGGAATGGGGCGGCGTGTTCTACGACTACGGCCTGATCCTGGCCGCGGCCATCCTGGCCAGCGCCGTGCTGCCACTGCTCGCCGTGGGCGGGCTCTCGCAGCTTTTGCACCGGAGGCAGCTCTGATGGGCGTCACGATCTTTGCCGTGGCCCTGACCCTGGCGGCCTATCTGGCCACGCGCCACCTGTATCTGCGCTTCCGGCATCCGCTGCTGAACGTCGTGGCCTGGAGCGCCGCGATCATCATCTGTGTGCTGGTGGCCTGCAAGATTCCCTACAGCGCCTATGTCCCGGCCAAGGACATCATGACCGCGCTGCTGGGACCGGCCACCGTGGGCCTGGCCGTGCCCCTGTACCGCCACCGGGGCCTCTTGCTGCGCTTTGCCCCGGCCATCCTGGGCAGCGTAGTCCTGGGCGCGCTGCTGGCCATGATGACCGCCAGCCTCATGGCCCAGTGGGGCGGGCTGCCCCGGGACGTGGTCATGTCCATCCTGCCCAAGGGCGTGACCATCCCCTTTGCCGTGGAGATCGCCCGGATCTACGGCGGCATCCCGGCCCTGACCGCGGCCTTTGTGGTGGCCACAGGCACCCTGGGCTCGCTCTGCGGCGGCTGGCTGCTGACGCTCGCGCGCATCGACAACCCCGTGGCCCGGGGCCTGGCCCTGGGCACGGTGTCCCACGGCCAGGGCACAGCCACGGCCCTGATGGAGGGGGAACTGCAGGGGGCCATGGCCGGGCTGGCCATGATCCTGGCAGGCATCTTCACCGCTGGCTTCGCGCCGCTGGCCGTATGGCTGCTGGGCCTTCTGGCCTGAGGTCGGCGAAAGAGAATATGCCTCCCCGGCCAGGGGCTCCGCCCCTGGACCCCGCCGGGGGGAATGATTCCCCCCGGACCCCCTCATATCAAGCCGAAAGGGCCGGGTCTGGCTTCGCCAGACCCGGCCCTTTCGGCGCAATGGGGGTTCCAAGGGGCCTCAGGCCCCTTGGCCGGAGGCTATTCTCTTCTTCTAAGCTATCTTCCCGCCGTCATCCACGGTGCCTGCAGAGGTCAAGAGGCGCGTGACCTCGGCATCCTTGGCCACCAGGATCATGCCCTGGCTCATGAGGCCGCGCAGCTTGCGCGGGGCCAGGTTGGCGACAACGACGACCTGCTTGCCCACGAGGTCCTCGGGGCTAAAGCGGTCGGCCAGACCGGCCACGATCTGCCGGGGCGCGTCCTCGCCCAGGGCCACCTGGACCACGAGGAGCTTGTCCGCGTCCGGGTGCTTGGCGGCGGAGAGCACGGTGCCCACGCGCAGGTCGAGCTTCTGGAAGTCGGCGAACTCGATGCAAGGCGCCACGCCCGGCTCGGCAGCGGGAGCAGCCGGAGCCTCGGCGGGCTTGGCCGCGGCCTTGTTCTTCTTCTCGGCCGGGACAGCGGTCTTGGCGGCCGGTGCGCCAGGGGCCGCATGCGGCACGGGCTCGGGCAGGTCCACGCGCGGGAACAGGTTGGAGGCCGCGGCCACGGCCAGGCCAGAGTCGAGCAGACCCCAAACCTCGGGCTCCTTGGCCAGGGCCACCTTGTCCAGGTCAAAGGCGCAGCCCAGCTGTTCCAGCATCTTCACGCTGGCCTCGGGCATGACGGGCCAGAGGTGCACGGCGATCTTGCGCATGTGCTCCAGCACCATGTACATCACGGTGCCCAGGCGTACCTTGTCGCGGTTCTTGAACAGGGTCCAGGGCGCGGTGGTGTCGATGTACTTGTTCAGTCCCCGCACCAGCTCCCAGAGGCTCTCGAGCGCGCGCGCGGTGCGGAACTCCGCGAACTGGGCCGTATAGCCGCGCATGGCGTCGCGCCCAAGGCGCTTGAGCTCGGCATCCTCCAGGGTCTCGTCCCCGGGGCTGGGCACCTTGCCCTCGAAATACTTGTGCGTCATGGCCAGCACGCGGTTGAACAGGTTGCCCAGGTCATTGGCCAGGTCGGCGTTGAGACGGCCCACCAATGCTTCTTCCGTGAACGAGGCGTCGGAGCCAAAGGCCATCTCGCGCAGCAGGAAATAGCGGAAGGCCGAGATCCCGTAGGCGTCGACCATCTGCTTCGGCTCGACCACGTTGCCGAGCGACTTGGACATCTTGGTGTCGCGCACCAGCCAGTAGCCGTGCACGTTCAAGGACTGGAAGGGCGTAAGCCCGGCGGCTTTGAGCATGGTCGGCCAGAAGATGGCGTGGGGCTTCAAGATGTCCTTGGCCACGATGTGGTTGGCGGGCCAAAACTTCTTCATGCGCTCGCCGCGCGGGTAGCCCAGGGCGCTGATGTAGTTGATGAGCGCGTCGAACCAGACGTAGCAGACGAAGTCCGGGTCAAAGGGCAGCTCGATGCCCCAGGTCAGGCGGCTCTTGGGCCTGCTGATGCAGAGGTCCTCCAGGGCGCCGGACTCCAGCAGGCTCAAGACCTCGTTGCGGTAGCGCGCCGGGCGGATGAAGTCCGGGTGCTGGTTGATGTGCTCGATGAGCCAGCCCTGGTACTTGGACATGCGGAAGAAGTAGTTCTTCTCGGCGATGTACTCCGGCCGGGTCTTGTGGTCCGGGCACATGCCGTCCACCAGCTCCTTCTCGGTGTAGAAACGCTCGCAGCCGAAGCAGTAGTGCCCGCCGTACTCGCCGAAGTAGATGTCCCCGGACTCGTAGACCTTCTGCAGGACCTTCTGCACGCACTTGATGTGCTCGGGGTCCGTGGTGCGGATGAAATGGTCGGGCTTGGCCCCGAGCATCGGCGAGAGGCCGCGGAACAACGCGCTGATCTGGTCGGCGTACTCCTTGGGCGACTGCCCGGCCTCCTCCGAGGCCTTGGCGATCTTGTCGCCGTGCTCGTCCGTGCCGGTGAGGAAGTAGCATTCCTCGCCCATGAGCCGGTGGAAGCGGGTCACGGCGTCGGCCAGGATGGTCGTATAGGCGTGGCCCAGGTGCGGCCGCGCGTTGACGTAGAAGATGGGCGTGGTGACGAAGAAGCGGCTCAATCTCGACTCCTTGGCTCGGCTCCGTAAGGCGTTTGCTGGCCAGACATGGCGGCGGAACTCAACTGATCCGGGCTGGCCGACTAGGCGGGCTTGGGGCCCCGGCCCTTGCGGCGCTTGCGCCGGGGACGGGTGCGTGCGGCCTCGCCCTCGGGCCGGGCCGGGCGTTCGGCTGTGTCCCGGGACTCGCCACGGGCCTCGGGGCCGGGCTCGGGACGGGCCTCGGCACGGGCGCCGACACGGGCGTCAGGAGCCGCGTCAACGGTTGCGGGCGCTACGGCCTGCGGTTCCGCGGCCCTGGGCTCGGCCCGGTCGGTCCGTTCGGATCGCTCGGGACGCTCGGGACGACTGGGCCGGTCGGTTCGGGACGGACGGCCCGTGGACGGCCTGCTCTCCCTCTGGCGGCCAGGGGCCTGACGGCCCTGGCGGCCCTCCTGGCGTTCCTGCTGGACCTCCGCTGACGGGACAGAGCCCTCAGGCATGGCCTGCCTGTTCACCAGCTCCTTCCACTCGTCCAGGGTGTACTCGCGCTCCCCGGCGTCCTCGACCCAGACGGAAATGGACTTCTTGAAGAAGTTGGCGCGCAGCACCTTGACCGAGCCGATGGCCGTCTGGACGCGCTTGCCGATCTTGGGGCACTGCTTGTGGAACTCCTCGTAGCCCTTCTGCTCGTAGCTCAAACAGCACAAAAGCCGCCCACAGATGCCGGAGATCTTGGCCGGATTCAGGAACAGGTTCTGCTCCTTGGCCATCTTGATGGTCACGGGCGCGAACTTGCGCAAAAAGCGGCGGCAGCAGCAGACCTGGCCGCAGTTGCCCAGCGCCCCGATCATCTGGGTCTCGTGGCGTACGCCGATCTGCCGGAGCTCGATGCGCGTATGGAACTCGCGCACCAGGCTCTTGATGAGCTCGCGGAAGTCGATGCGGTTCGGGGCCGTGAAGTAGAAGACCATCTTGCTGCGGTCGTGCAGCACCTCCACGTCCACCAGCTTCATGTCCAGGTTCTGGTTGTGGATGCAGCCCCGGCAGAAGTTGAAGGCCCGGCGCGCCAGGCGCTTGTTCTCGGCGTGGGCGTCCAGGTCCGCCCCAGTTGCCAGGCGGTAGATGCTCTGCAGCCCGGCCGAGGTGCTGGGCCGGGGCTGGTACTGGGCGGCCTGCTCCAGGGAATACACGCCTCCGGGGGTGGCAGAGGCCTCCTGGGCCTGCTCCGGGGCGGCGCCAACGGCGTGGCTGTCGGCGGCGTGGATATTGGCGGCATGGATGTTGGCGGCATGAATGTTGGCGGCGTGGATGTCGACAGCGTGGATCTCGACAACCACCTCGTCCGGGCTCCCGGCATCCCAGTCGGCGCTGCCGAGCAGCACCTCGAAGGGGGCCGGCCCGCTCTCGCTTGGGCTTGCGGGCGCGGCCTGCACGGATGGGGCCTCGGCCACGATGTGGGCATCCTGCTGGGCCATCTCCGGCGCCGCCACCGTGGCCACGCGGCCCAGCGCCAGGCCCTGGTCGGTCTCCACCAGCACGGACTGCCCCAGCCGCAGGACATGGGCGCCGGAGGCGAAATAGCACACCGGTCCGTGGTCGCTGAACTTGATCCCGAGAATTTGACTCATGCACCTGTCCTGTGGGCCTGTCCTGTGGGCTGGGCGGCCGCCTGGGCCGCGCCCGACAAGGGCCTCATTAGACGATTTTTCGCCGATGTTCAAATGCCGCACCCTGGCGGCGTCTCCAAAAAAAACGACGGAAGACCGCGGCGACTTGAGCCGCTGCCCCCGTCCGCTGACCCGTCCGATCTGTCTGGCCGATCTGTCTGGCCAATCTGTCTGGCCAATCTGTCTGGCCGCTCTGTCTGGCCCGCTTGAGTCTCTCGCCGCGCGTCAGTCCCGGCCCGGCTAGGCCATAAGGCCCAGGGCGCGCAGTTCGGCCATGAGGCGCTGCTCCTCGATGGGCTTGACCAGGAAGCAGTCGGCCCCGCCGAGGAAAAAGGCGTCGTTGGTCTCGCGCGAGTCCTCAAGCATGCTGATGACCACGACCTTGCAGCGCTGGGCGTCGGTCAGGCCGCGGTCACGCTCAAAGTCGCGCATCTCGCGCAGGGCCTGCTGGCCGTCCATGGAGGGCATCACCAGGTCCATGCAGACCAGGTCGTAGGGCTGCCCGTCCTCCAGGGCCTGCTTGAAGGCCCCGATGGCCTCCTCGCCGTCCACCGCGATGTGGCAGTCCGCCACGGGCCGGAGCATGTCATGCAGCATGATGCGGCTGTAGAAGTCATCGTCCACGATGAGCGCGCGCATGGTCTCCCCCTGTTCCTGCGGTCTGTGCCCTTGCAAGGCACATGCGGATGTTGCACGTCCCAGTGAAGAAATCAAGTGCGGTCGGGCGTAAGCAGCGCCGGGCAGGGCCCAGGAAGCCCGGCGAAGGACTAGAAGTCGAACTCGGAATACTGGGTCAGGGCCAGGCACTCCGGCACGCGGCCCGGTCCGGCCAGCTCCTCGCGGCAGCGCGCGACGATCTCGTCCACGCCCGCGTCGCTGCGCTCCTGGTTGTGGTGGAACAGGCCGAGCTTGGCCACGCCCGCGGCCCTGGCCAGCCGCGCCACGTCCTGGTAGTGCGAATGCCCCCAGCCGCGGCGGCTTGGGTATTCCTCGGGCGTGTACTCGGCGTCGTGCACGAGCAGGTCCGCGCCAATGCTGAAGGCCGTGTACTCGGCAAAGCTGCGGCCGCCGCGGTGGTGCTGCGAAAGCTCGTTGTCCGTCAGAAAGACGAAGCTGCGGCCGTCCTCTTCCACGCGGTAGCCCGCGCCCAGGTTCGGGTGCGCCAGCGCGATGCGCGTGACCTTGAGGCTGTCCACGTACAGGGCCTCGCCCTGCCACTGGCGGCCTTCTATCCGGGCAGGCATCTCCGCAAAGGGCACCGGGAACAGCGGCGGGCTGATGACCCGGCCCAGGAGCTTGGCGATGTCGCCCTGCAGGCCGGGGCTGCCGTACAGGTCGATGTGCGCCTTGGGGTTGTACAACAGCTTGAAAAAGGGCAGGCCCAGCACGTGGTCCCAGTGGGTGTGGGTGAAGAGCAGCGTCAGGTCCAGGCGGCCCTGGGCCATCAGGCTGCAGCCCAGGCGGCGGATGCCCGTGCCCGCGTCGATGACCAGGATGGCGTCGTTCTTGGAACGGATCTCGATGCAGGCGGTGTCCCCGCCATAGCGCTCGTATTCCGGCCCGGAGACCGGGACGGAGCCGCGCGCGCCCCAGCAGCGCACCTTCACAGCGCGCCCTGCCGGGACCAGTCTGCGGATTCCGAGAATCTCATGCCGAAGTACTTATCTTTAGCGCGCAGCAATGGCAAGGCCCGCGAGAAAGCCGCGGCCAGGGCCGGTTTGCCGTTGGCCGCGCGCCCTACCCGGCCAGCTCCGAGGTGCACTGCGGGCAGCGCACGGCCCTGATGCTGATGGTGCTGGCGCAGAAAGGACAGTCCCTTGTGCTAGGTGCGGCCTCGGGCTCGCGGGCCGCCTGCAGGGCCTTGAGCCGGTTCATGGCGCGCACCACCAAAAAGACGGCCAGGGCCACGATGAGGAAGCTGATCACCGTGTTGACGAAGAGCCCCAGGTTGAGCGTCACGGCCCCGGCCTTTTTCGCCTCGGCCAGCGCGGCGTAGGGTCCGGGCGTGGCTCCCTCGCGCAGGATCAGATAGAGGTTGGAGAAGTCCACGCGGCCAAGCAGAAGGCCGATGGGCGGCATGAGCACGTCGTCCACCAGGGACTTGACGATGCCGCCAAAGCTTGCTCCGATGACGATGCCCACGGCCATGTCCACGACATTGCCGCGCATGATGAATTCCTTGAACTCCTTGAGCATTCTGGCCTCCTGCCTGGGGTTGTCCGGTCCTTCCAGCTAGCACAGGGGCCCTGGCCGCGCAAGGCGCCGCCTACGCAATCGCCCCTGGCCCGCTTCCCATTGCCCGCTGATGCTGCTATGTTTTTTTTCAAGCCCACACGGACTTTGAACCAACGGGAAGCCATGCCAGCCAAACGCCCCCCCCAAGCGGCCAGAGCCAAGCCCACCCGTGGCAAGATGGCTCCGCTGCCGGCCGCAGACGCCGAGCGCCGCTACCGCAGACTGCTCCAGTCCTCGCCCATGGGCATCCACCTCTTCCACCTGGAGGAGGACGGCCAGCTCATCTTCGCCGGGTCCAACCCCGCGGCGGACAAGCTCATGCACGTGGACAACAGCCGACTGGTGGGCCTGCCCGTGGAAGAGGCCTTCCCGGGCCTCAAGGACAGCGGGGTCTCCGAACACCTGCGCGAGGTCTGCGCCAAGGGCACTGACTGGCACACCGAGCAGCTGGAATACCGCGACCAGAACATCGCCGGGTCCTTTGAGATGCACTGCTTCCAGCTTGAGCCCGGCTCATCCGCCTGCATGTTCCAGGACCGCACCGAACGCAAGATCATGGAGACGCGCCTGCGCCACCTGACCCAGCAGGACCCGCTCACGGGCATCGCCAACCGGGCCATGTGCCTGGAACGCATCGAGACCGCGCTCCAGCGCGCCAAGCGTCGGCCCGACTACCGCCACGCCGTCATCTACATCGACCTGGACCGCTTCAAGAACATCAATGACACCATGGGCCACGCCGCGGGCGACGCGGTGCTCGTGGACACGGCCCTGCGCCTGCGGGGCGCGGTGCGCGAGCTGGACACCGTGGCCAGAATCGGCGGCGACGAGTTCGTGGTGCTCATGGAGGAATTCGACTCCTGCAAGCGCCCCATCCAGGCCCTCAAGCGCATCCGCGAAGCGCTGGCCGAGCCCTATCTGGTCGGCGGGCAGGAGCTGCGCGTCACCGCGAGCATCGGCCTGGCCCTGGGCAAGATCCCGGCCCAGAGTGCCGAGGAGGCCCTGCGCAACGCCAACCTGGCCATGCACCACGCCAAGGCCAGGGGCCGCAACCGCATCAAGACCTTCACCCAGACCCTGCTGAGCCAGACGCTCTCCGTGGTCCGCCTGGAAAACGACATGGACCGCGGCCTGGCGCGCGGCGAGTTCTTTCTCGAGTTCCAGCCCATCCTCCAGCTGGGCCGCAACCGCCAGCTCTTCGGCTTCGAGGCCCTGGCCCGCTGGCGGCACCCGGAGCGCGGCCTGGTCATGCCCGGGGAGTTCATCCCCGTGGCCGAGGACTCGGGCAAGGTGGTGGAGCTGGGCTACTGGGCCCTGCGCGAGGGCAGCCGCATCCTGGCCAAATGGCGCGAGCGCTACCCGCACCTGAAGGACGCCATGCTCTCGGTGAACCTCTCGCCCCAGCAGGTGCCCAAGGTGGACTTTTTGCCGCGCATGCGCGAGATCCTGCTCGACACCGGCCTGCCGGCCAAAAACCTCAAGCTGGAGGTGACGGAGACCGCACTCATGCAGAGCGGCTCCTCGGTCATAACCAAGCTGCACGAGCTGCGCGAGATGGGGGTGTCCTTCTCGGTGGACGACTTCGGCACCGGCTACTCGTCCCTGGCCTACCTGACCCGGCTGCCGCTGGACCACCTGAAGATCGATCTGTCCTTCGTGCGCATGCTGGAGTCGGGCCAGGGCAACCTGGAGATCGTGCGCGCCATCATCCAGCTGGCCGAGAGCCTGCGCCTGGACGTGGTGGCCGAGGGCGTGGAAACCGCAAACCAGCACGACATCCTGACGAGCCTGGGCTGCGAATTCTTCCAGGGCTACCTGTTCTCCCGGCCCCTGTCCGAGGAGCGCGCCGAGGCCTTTGTGGAGACCTTCATGCAGGAAGCCTGCGGGTCGTGACCAGCCCATGATCACCAGCACGACCGGCGCGGCCATGACTGGCGCGGCCTTTGGCCTGTCCGCCGGGCTCACACCCGGCCCGCTGCTCGCCCTGGTCATCGCCCAGACACTCGCCCACGGCCCGCGCGAGGGCGGCAAGGTGGCGCTCGCCCCGCTATTAACCGACACACCCATCGTGCTGGCGGCCGTGCTGCTCACCCGCAGCGTGGCCGGGCACGGACTGGTGCTCGGCACCTTGAGCCTCTGCGGCAGCGCCTTTCTGCTGTACTGCGCGCTCGGCTGCCTGCGCTTCCGGCCGCCCGGTTCACGCTCCGCAGACCAGCGCCCGGCCAAAGGGCCGGACAGCATCCGCAAGGGCGTGCTGGCCAACTTCCTCAACCCCGGGCCCTACCTGTTCTGGATAAGCGTGGGCGCGCCCCTGGCGCTCCAGGCCCTCGACCTCGGCTGGCCTGCCCTGGCCTCGTTCCTGGGGGCCTTTTCGCTCACCATCTGCGCGGCCAAGCTCGGCGTGGCGCTTTTGACCTGGCGCACCGGGCCGGTTCTCGGCAGCCGGGGCTATGTCTGGGTCATGCGGGGGCTGGGTCTCATGCTGCTCGGCTATACCGCGCTCTTCGTGCGCGACGGCCTGCGGCTTCTGGCGTCCTAGATGGTCCACGAAGGGGCGGGCGGCGCGGTCTCAGCCTGATCCGCGTCAGGCGCCGTGTGGACGTAGTCCGGCCCGCCGGGCATGGCCGCGCACTCGCGGAAGATGCGCATCGAGCAGCAGCCGCAGCGCTCAGGGTCCAGACGCGGCACCATGTGCGCGATGGCCAGGCCCTCGGACTCGAAGATGTGCTCCCCGCCCAGGCGCTTCAGGCACATGCCGCGCCTCAGCATCTCCTGCACCTCGCCCTTGAGCGAGCACAAGAACAGGTCCCGGCCGGTGAGCTTGAGGTTCAGGGCCTCGTTAAAGAGCATCTCGCAGCCGCTGGCGTCGATGAAGTTGATGCCGCTCCCGAGGATCAGGATGTGGCACTGCTCCGGAAAGGCGTCCATGATGCGGTGCAGGTCCTCGGAGATGTGGTTCACAGCCCCGAAGAAGATGCTCCCGTCCAGGCGCAGGATCTTGATCTGCGGGCACTCCTTGAGCTCCTTGCGCTCCACGTTGATCAGCGGGCGGCGCGGGTTTTCCGGGTCCGGCGCGAGCACGGTCAGGTGCGGGTGCGAGGTGCGCTTCAAATACATCAGCAGCGAGAGCATGACCCCGGAAAAGATGGCGAACTCCATCTGCAGGAACAGGGTGGACAGAAAGGTCACGGCCAGGATGCCGGTCTCGGTTTTGTCCATGCGCAGGATGTGCCGGATGCCGTGCAGGTCCACCAGGTTCACGGCCACGAGCAGGATGATCCCGGCCATGGCCGGCACGGGCAAAAAGGCCGTGAGCGGGGCCACCAGGAGCACGAGCCCGACCAGGAGCAGGGCCGAGAACACGGCCGCCAGCGGGGTCTTGGCCCCGGCCTCGAAGTTCAGCCCCGTGCGCGTGAAGGAGCCGGACGAGGCATAGGCCGAGAACAGGCTGCCCAGGATGTTGGCCAGGCCCTGGCCCACGAACTCGCGCGAGTTGTCGATCATCTGCTGGGAATGCACGGCCACGGCCCGGGCGATGCTGACCGCCTCGGCCAGGCCGAGCATGGCCACGGCCACGGCGCCGGGCACCAGCAGCCGCAGGTCGTTCAGGTTGAAGTCCGGCGGCGTGAAGGGCGGCAGGGATCCGGGCAGCGCGCCCACGAGCCGCACCCCGTGGGCCGGGCCGTCGAGCGCCAGGCTCGCCAGGCTGGCCGCGATCAGGGACAGGAGCAGTTTCGGCAGCCGGGGCCAGAGGCGCTGGATGATCCAGGCCAGGAGCATGGTGAACGCGCCGATGCCGTAGACATAGGGGTTGCTCTGGGGCAGCACGGACAGCACATGGGTCCAGGTGCCCAGGAAGGTGACGCCGCGCGGCACCGTGTGCCCCAGAAAGGCCCCGAGCTGGCTTGTGGCGATGAGGATGGCCGCCCCGGCGGTGAAGCCCGTGACCACGGAATGGGACACGAAGTTGGCCACCGCGCCCATGCGCGCCAGGCCCATGCCCAGCTGGAACACGCCGGTCAGAAGCGTCAGGGTCAGCACGAGGCGGATGTACTCCGCGCTGCCGGGCTCGGCAAAGTGGCTGACATTGGCGAAGATGACGAGCGAGATGGCCGTGGTCGGGCCGGAGACCAGGTGGTAGGACGAGCCGAACAGCGCGGCGATGACCACCGGCACCATGGCCGCATACAGGCCGTAGACCGGCGGCAGCCCGGCGATGGCGGCAAAGGCCACGCCCTGGGGCAGCACGATGACCGCGCCCGTGAGCCCGGCCCAGAGGTCGGCCTTGAGGGTACGCCGGTTGACCATGGGCCACCAGCGGCGGAAGGACAGCAGGCTGTTCAGCCGTTCCACGGTCCTGTCCCAGCGGCCCTGGGGCGGGGTGAGTTCACACTGGTCCATGGTCCTCCCGTGCCTGCGGCACCTTTCCCAATCTCTACGCTACGTAGCCCAAGTTGCGGCCGGAGGCCAGGGGTTTTGTCCACTGGACCGGACAAAGGCCGTATTTCCCGGCAAGCCGCCCCGGCTCTGGCCAGGAGCCTCCCCAGGCCCTGACTGATTTTTCGGACAAAATCAGCCCCAGGCGTCTGATTTTTGCGCAGCTGACATTGCAACCAACCGACTTTACATGCTTAAAATATATCGTTCCTTTTGGCACACAAGTTGCCATATCTTCCATTTTAATCTAGTTCCAGAAGCACGCTACCAACCGCCCAAACCTTCAGATCACAAGAAAGAGGGATATGAGCATGGCAAAAAAGATGAAGACCATGGACGGCAACTCGGCCACCACGCATGTGGCCTATGCCATGAGCGAGGCTGCGGCCATCTACCCGATCACCCCCTCCTCCACCATGGGCGAGATCGCCGATGAATGGGCCGCCAAGGGCCTGAAAAACATTTTTGGACAGGTGGTGAACATCCGCCAGATGCAGTCCGAGGCCGGGGCCGCGGGAGCGGTCCACGGTTCCCTGTGCGCGGGCGCGCTGACCACCACCTTCACCGCGTCCCAGGGCCTACTGCTCATGATCCCGAACATGTACAAGATCGCGGGCGAGCTCTTGCCCGGCGTCTTCCATGTCACGGCCCGCTCGCTGGCGGTCCACGCCCTGTCCATCTTCGGCGACCATCAGGACGTCATGGCCTGTCGCCAGACCGGCTTCGCCATGCTCTGCTCCTCCTCGGTGCAGGAGTGCATGGACCTGGCCCTGGTGACGCATCTGGCCGCGGTTGAGGCCAGCCTGCCCTTCATGCACTTCTTCGACGGCTTTAGAACCTCCCACGAAATCCAGAAGATCGAGGTCATCGACGCTGAGGACATGGCCAAGCTCGTGAATCACGAGAAGATCGCCGAGTTCCGCAAAAAGGCCATGAACCCCGAGCACCCGAGCCTCCGCGGCACGGCCCAGAACCCGGACATCTACTTCCAGGGCCGGGAGCGCGCCAATTCCTACTACAACGCGATCCCCGGCATCGTGAAAGAGGCCATGCGCAAGGTCGGCAAGCTCACGGGCCGCAAGTACAAGCCCTTTGACTACGTGGGCGCCCCGGACGCCACCAACATCATCGTGGCCATGGGATCCGGCTGCGAGGCCATCCAGGAGGTCATCAACCTCATGCTGGCCAAGGGCGAGAAGGTCGGGCTCATCAAGG
>Ga0007792_10000546_pt1 | contig 13528 bp, 8 predicted proteins | sample CryBogmetaGMA6M_FD_60371 | JGI IMG/M metagenome (GOLD analysis project Ga0007792, IMG submission 60371) | Freshwater microbial communities from Crystal Bog, Wisconsin, USA - MA6M | ecosystem: Environmental > Aquatic > Freshwater > Lake | place: Crystal Bog, Wisconsin, USA | collected 2009-07-06
TGTAGATGCCCTTGAAGGGGATGAGCTGGTAGTCGTGCCCGAGGCCAAAGGCGTGGGCCACCACGTCGCCGTAGGCCCCGGCCGCGTTGAGGAAAAAGGCGCAGGAGATGTCCCCGGTTGTGGTGCGCACGCGCAGGCGCTTGCCCTCGGGCTGGCCCAGGCCGAGAAAGCGCGCGCCGAAGCGCAGGCGGACCTTGCCGGTGTCCAGCAGGTCCTGCTGGATGCTGCGCAAAATGGCCCGGGGGTCCACCACGGCGGTGTAGTGCGAGAACAGGGCCTGCCCGGCGCTCTTGGCGTTGGGCTCGATCTCGGCCAGCTGGGCGTCGTCGATGAGCTCGACCTTGGCCCCGTTCTGGGTGGCGCGGCTGAAGAGCTCACGCAGGGCGGGCAGCTCGGATTCGTCGCGGGCCACGATAACCTTGCCGGTCTTGAGCAGCGGCAACCCCCGCTCCTCGCAGTACTGCTTCATCCGCAGGTTGCCCTGCAAGCAGGACTGGGCGCGCAGGGTACCTGGGGCATAGTAGATGCCCGCGTGCAGCACCCCGCTGTTGCGGCCCGAGGCATGGCGCCCGGCCTCGGGCTCCTTGTCGATGATCAGGATGTCGTCATAGCCTGCGGCCACCAGCTCGCGGGCAGTGGTGAGCCCGACGATGCCCGCGCCGCAGATGAGAATGCTGGCTGTGGTCATGCACCTGTCCTTGGGGGTTCAGGAGGCGGAAAGCAGTTCAAAGCCGGTGGCCGGGTCGCGCACGCGCGCCAGGTCCAGGCCAAGCAGTTCAATAAGCACGAATTCGCCGATGGTCCAGACGTCGATACCTGGCCGGATGCAGCCTACCAGCGCCTGGCTGCCGCGGCCAAAGGCCCCGTGCATGTGCAGTTTCGGCTGGCCGGCCTCGTCCGGAAACAGGGTACCCACGGCCGCCACCTCCTGGACCCCGGCCAGGGCAGTGAGCACAGGCACGGGCGGCATGGCTGTCTGCCCGTCAGGCCCGGCAATGGGCCCGGTGACGATCCGGCCGCCGCTGTCCACCCCGCCAACGAGCGCGCAGAAGGCCCGGCTTACGCCGCGTTCCCTTGCAAACTGCTCCACGCAGTCCGGCAGGCGTTCCCCGTGCTCCAGGCGCAGCACGAATACACGGCCCATGGTCCCTTCGGCAACCTTCATCTGCGCACCTCCAGCAAAATCATGGCCTCACGCGCAGCACGGGCCCTGGTAGTCGCACCACTGGCAGTGCCGCCCGGTGCGGGCCGGGAACTCCTGCACGGTCAGCAGATGCGTGAGCAGGAAGGCGACCAGGGCCGGGACGCGCTCGTGTATGACCTGCGCGCGCTCCTCTGGCCCGACCTCGTCCGCAAAGAACGGGTGCTCAATGCCGTCGCTCTTGAGGGCTACCCACGCAGCATTATCCGGGGCAGCATTGTCCGGGGCCGCATTGCCCGGCGGCCCAGCGCCGCAGGCGCCCAGCAGGTAGAGGTACAGCGGCAGCTGCACGTCCAGGCCGGAGTCGGCCAGCTCCGCCAGCACCTCCGCAGCCTCGGGCGAGCCGGGCGCACAGGCGTTCATGCGCGCGAACAGCGCCGCGTTGAGCCAAGCCTCACTGCCGCCTTCCGGCACGGTGCCGGTCTTGTAGTCCAGCACCATGTGCCCGGCCCCGTGCTGGCTGGTTCGGGAGTCCACGCGGTCGATCTGGCCGTGCAGCCGGATGTCCAGGCCCGCGGCCTGCACCTGGGTCTGTACGCTGTGCTCCAGCTCGGCCACCAGGGTGTCCGGCGTGGCGGCCAGGAAGCGCGCCAAGCGCTCGCGCAGGGCGGCAGAAAGCGCCACCCGGCCGTCATAGGACAGGCTCAGGGCCTCGGCCTCCTGGGCCAGGGCCGTTTCCATCTGCGCGAACAGCAGACCCGCGTCCAGCTGAGCTGCCGTGAGGGGCTGCCCGCGCAGGGGGGCGAAATAGTCGCGCAGTACGCGGTGCACCAGTTCTCCGAACAGGGCGCGGTCGCCGTCCTCGGCCACCTCCTGCATGGGGCGCAGGCGCACGACGCGTCGGTAGAAGGCCTGCTTGGGGCAGGTCAGCCAGTCCTCCAGGGCTGACGGGGTCACCCCCTTGTCGCGCAGGCGCCCGGCCAGCCGCTCGCGGATGATTGGGGTCACGGCCACGGCCGGTCTGGTCGGCAGGATGGCCGCCACCGGGAAGCTCACGGCGTGCAGGGGCGCGCCAGCCACCTGCGCGGGCTGCGGCTTCACCAGTTCGCCGGTCTCGCGCTCCAGCTCCCAGAGCAGCTGTTCCACGTAGCGGCTGCGCACGCTCTTGCCCTCCAGGGCGCCGGGCCTGACACCGGCCTGGTACAGCACGCAGACCTCCTCGGCGCCCAGGAGCAGGCGGAAGAAATTGTGCGCGGCCACGTTGTCGCGTTCGCGCGCTCCCGGCAGGCCCAGCGCCCTGCGCAGGGGGTCGGGCAGCAGCGGGTCCGGGGCCGAGGCTCCGGGCAGGTTCTCCTCAATGGCGTCGAGGATGAACAGCCGCTGGAAGCGCAGCAGGCGCGTTTCGAGCATGCCCAGCACCTGCATCCCGGCCAGGGGTTCGGGCTCGAAGGACACGCGCTCGGCCGCGAGCAGGTGCCGCAGGATGAGCCACAGCAGGGGCTGGCCGTACTCCTCGTCGGCCAGGATGCTGCCGGTCAGCTCCGGCACCACGGACTGCCAGAGGCGCAGCAGGCATTCGGCATCGATGAGCAGGTGCTGCCAGGCGTCGCCGCCACGCCGCCGCAACAGCTCGCAGAGCCCGGAGAGCGCCTGGCCGGCCTGGCGCAGGGTGGTCAGGCCCTGGAAGCGGGTGAAGCAGGCGTCGAGCACCTCCTGGTGCAGGTCGCGCAGCTCCTCCTCCGGAATGCTGATCTCCTCGGGATTATAGGCCAGGGCCCATTCCTGGGGCGACTGGAGCGCGCTGGACGAGCGGATGTGGCGCTCCCAGGACTGGTAGGCGCTTTTCAGCGGGGTCTCGCCGTCTGCCTGCAGCAGGCGCAAAAGCGGCTGGCGGGCAAGGGCCACCAGGTCGCGCCAGGCGTAGCGGCCTGCGCCGTCCCCGTTCTCGTGCAGCACCAGGATGGTCTCCACCAGCTGGGCCAGGGTCGAGCGCAGGAGCGGGTAGCCCATGCTGATGTTGATCTCGCTTGCTGGCAGGTGGTGCATCACCGGCACCAGCGCGCCGGGATCGGGCAGCACGATGGCCGTGGACCGGGTGTCCTTCAGGGCCGAGAGTTCACGCTCCAGGGCGTAGAGCTGCGAGTGCAGGTCATAGCCCTCGTAAAACCGCCGCACCTGGGGCCTGGCAACGGGCGGGTCAATGTCCAGAACCGCCCTGGCGCGCCAGGACCGCAGGATCCGGCCGTGCTCCCGGGCGGGCCAGGCGATCTCGTTGCCCAGGGCCAGGGCCGGGTCCGTGTGCCAGAGCACCAGCGCGCCCGAACGCTCCCAGAGCCGGCGCAGCACGGCCTCCTCGGTGGGGGAGAGGGCATAGAAGCCCGCGAAGACCACGCGCACCCCGGACAGATGGGCCTGCACCTCGTCCAGCCGCGCGGACAGCCACAGGCAGTCCAGGCCCGGCGTGGTCCAGCCGCGGCGCGCCATTTCGGCCTTGTAGGCCGCGTCGATGGCGCCGAGCTGGCCGAGCAGGGCCTCGGCCCAGGGCAGGACCAGGCCTTCCAGGTGCGCCAGGTCCTGGGGCGTGGTCCCGTGCCGCGCCAGTTCGTCCAGGAGCGAGGCCAGGCGCGCGCCCCAGGGGAAAAAAGTCCTGGCTGAGCCGTCCAGCCCCTCAAAGGGGCCTTCGATGAGTTTTAGTTCGCGCACCACGCCGTGCAGCAGGCCGATGCAATCGAGCTGCCCGGCGCTTTTCAGCGGCCGCGCGCAGAGGTCCTGGCGAAGTCCGCGCAGGAACTCGTCCAGGGCCAGCATGCGCGGCAAAACCACGGGCCGGGGCAGGTCCAGCCGCGCGGCCAGGGCTGCGCGAAGGTGCCGGGCCGGGCGGTTGTGGGGGAACACGAGGCAAGTGCGCGACAGGTCGAGGGTATTCGCCTCTGTCGTCAGCCGGTCAGCCAGGGCCTCGATGAAGTCCGCGCTCCAGGGCACGATGTGGATGGCGTTCATGGCCGGACCTCGCCGGGCAGCAGGACGGCTTCAAGGACGCGGCGGTCCAGGTACACGAGCCAGCCGCGCGGGGTCTTGCCCAGGGCCTGGGGGAGCTGTTGGGCCAGGGCCAGGTAGGCGCGCAGCTGCCTGGCGTGCTCCGGCTCGGCCTGGCCGGTCTTAAATTCCAGGACCACGGGGCCGTCCGGGGTGAAATCGAGCAGGTCTGGCCGCTGGAAGGAGTTGTCCTCGGTGAGGATGGTCAGCTCGCCGGAGCTCTGGCCCAGGTGCGGCCTGGCCTCGGGCTGGGCCAAAAGCCAGCGCAGCATGTCCGCGACCTCGCGCGCGAGCGTCTGGCGCTCGGCCTCGGCCAGGGCGCGCAGCTCCGGGAATTCCTCCAGGGCCAAGGCTGCGGCGCGTTCGGTGTCCGCTCCATCGCTACCCGTGGGCCGCAGCAGCTCCACGGCCTTGTGCGCCAGCTTGCCGCGCGTGCGGCCGTCAAAGGCCGCGTCTTCAACTTTGTGCCGGAACACGCGCAGCCGCGGCAGCCAGGCCTGGAACTCCGGCGTTTGGGCCAGGGGCGGCACAACCGCAGCATCCGGCGCCAGGGCCTCGGCCGCTGGCGGGACGCCGCCTGTTGCGGCCTGGCCAGCAGGCGGTCTGCCCAGGGTGAGCCCGGCCTCCTCGGCCGGAATCCCCAGCAGGCGGCCCAGGATGGCCGGGACCGGGCCCACATTGCCCCGGCCGCCCGCAGCGGGCACAAAGACGTAGAGTTCCTCCTCGGCCCTGGTCCAGGCCACGTAGAGCAGGTTGACCTGCTCCAGCAGGAGTGCTGCGTTGCGCTGATGAAAGGGCCGCCCCAGGGCCTTGGTCAGCCGGGTCAACACCCGGTGGCCGTGCAGCTCAACGGGCCGGTAGTCGGCCTGGCGCCCGGCAGACCAGTTGTGCAGCGGCACGATGGTCACGGGAAACTGCAGGCCCTTGGCCTTGTGGATGGTCAGGATGCGGATGGCGTCGGCCGCCTCGGGCAGGGGCACCTTTTCCTCGGCCCCGGCCTCGGCCCAGAACTCCAGGAACCGGGCCAGCGAACCCAGGCCCTTGCTCTCGGCCAGGTGGATGACCTCCAGGAAGCGGCGCACGTAGAGTTCGGCCCTGGGGTGGCGCGGCACGACCTGGAAGGTGGCCAGGGCGGCCTGGGCCAGGTCGTAGGGCCGCAGGAGCGCAACGCGCTTCATGAACGGAGCAATGAGTCGGGCGTGGACCTCGGGGAAGTCCCGACGGAAGCGCGACAAGAGGCCGGGCCGGGAGTCGGCGCAGGCCCAGTCCAGCACGGCCCGGAGGCTCAGGCCGCTCTCGGGCAGGAACAGCGCACTCCCGCTGACGAACTCGAAGAACGCGGCGTCGTCGGCCGGGAAGTCCAGCACGCGCAGCAGCGCCGTGAGCTGGCGCACCACGGGGTGCCGGGCGAGCAGCAGGCTGTTCTCGGTGATGATGGGCAGGCCCTCGGCCACCAGGCGCTCGCAGACCAGGTCCGCGTGCTTGGCCGTGCGCACGAGCACCGCGATGTCGCTCAAGGGGCGGCGCGGCAGGAGCTCCTGGCGCAGGGTCTGAACCAGGGCGTCCAGGGCCTGGGCCTCGATGTCCGCGGCCTTGCCGGGCAGCAGCAGGCGCACCTGGACCAGGCCGGGCTCCAGGGGCGGGGCGTCTGCTTTGGGCGGCGGGACAGTCTGCTGTGCATCCGCGAAGGCGGCGCAGAGGTCGCGCTGGAAGCCCCGGGCGATGTCCTCGGGCGCGCCGGAAAGCTGGGCGCCCGCAATGGCGCTGGCCGTGTCCGGGTCTTTGAGCGCGCCGAAGACGCGGTTGTTGAAGGCCACGATCATGGGTGCGCTGCGCCAGTTGTAGGGCAGGCTGCCCAGGGCCGCGCCCCCGGCCATGGCGTTCAGCTCCGGGTCGGCCGCCACCTCGTCGAAGAGCCGGGCGTCGCCGCCGCGCCAGCCGTAGATGGCCTGCTTCACGTCGCCCACGCAGAACAGGCTGCCGCCCTTGGCCAGGCACTCCGAGGCCAGGGGCAGGGCCGCGCTCCACTGGGCGCGGCTGGTGTCCTGGAACTCGTCCACCAGCAGGTGGTGCAGCCGGTCTCCCAAACGACAGAAGGCGTCGGGCACCCCGGCGCCCTCGTCGAGCAGGCCGCTGACCTTGTCCGCCAGTTCATTGCCGAAAAGAAATCCCTGTTCGCGCTGCAGCGCGCCCAGGTCGGAGAGCAGTAGCTGGCCGATGGCTGCGCAGGGGGCCAGCGCATAGGCCGGGGACAGCACGGCCTGGTCGTGCACGTACTGGGCGCAGGCTGAGCGGAAGGCCTCGTACGCTGCCTGGGCCTGGGGCGAGCGCCGACCCCGGCTCCCGACCAGCAGGCACTCGTCCAGGTCATTCTTGCAGAGGTAGGCCGAGTCCGGAAGGCCGTCGAAGAGCCCGGCCCCGGCGCAGCGCAGGAGCAGCTTGCGCGAATTTCCTTGCGCGGCCAGGCCCTCGGCCTCCAGGATGTCCGCCAGCTCTTCCGCGGACTGCTGCATCCCGGCATAGGACAGGGTGAGCAGGTCGGCCAGGCGGTTCTGGTCCGTGGTAAGCTGGCCGGGCTGGCCCCGCAGGACGCTGGTGAGCTCCAGCAAACGCTCGCGCAGGGTGTCCTGGAGCCAGAAGCCGTCCTTGTTCTCGTGCTCGATCATGGTGCGCACGGCCTGCTCGTAGAGCGCCTCCGCCTCTTCGCCCTCCGGGCCCCCCTGTTCGCAAAGGGCCAGGAAGCGGTCCAGCAGGAGCTGCATGGCCGGGCCCTCGTCGAACACGGTCTCGAAGTCCGGCCGCAGGCCGAGGTCCAGGGCGAAGAGCCGCACCAGCAGGTTCAGCAGGCTGTCGATGGTGCGGATGCCCAGGTGCTGGGCGTGGCGCAGGATGTCCTGAAGAAGCGCCTCGGCCCGGGCCGGGTCCATGTCCCGGTCGGCCGGCTCGGGCAGGTTCAGCGCCCGGCGTTTGAGGGCCTGGAGTACACGCTCCTTCATCTCGGCCGCAGCCTTGTTGGTGAAGGTCACGGCCAGGATCTCGGGCCAGGAATAGCCGAGCGGCCGTTCGGCTGCCCCGGCGCAGGCAAAGCCCCCGGACCCCTCGGAATCGGCGTCCCCTGCATCTGTTGACCCGGACAAAAGCTCCAGGAAGCGCCGGGTCAGGGCAAAGGTCTTGCCCGAGCCGGCCGAGGCCTTGACCTGCCGGAAGGCGCTGGCGCTCATGCGTCGGCCTGGGCAGCCGGTTCTGCGGGCGTGCCGGGCCCGGCGCAGCCGGGGCGGGCGTGTCCAAACCGGGTCAGCCGGGATGCGTCGAGGGACATGGGCCTTGGTGCTCCTGGGAATGCGGTTCCTGCGGTCACAAAGCTCTAAGGTGTTTTGCCTTGGCCGTCAAAAGCGGGCGCACGGGCGGCAGTTGCCGGGACCGCGCGCAGGGCGTAGGGTGGCCCCCATGGATCAACAGCAAAATGCACTGAATGTGGCGCAGAGCGCCGAAGTAAACAAGGCCATGCAGGGCCAGCGGCTGGACAAGGCGCTGGAGCTGCTGCTCCCGGATGCTGGCCTGCGCCTCAGGCGGCGGCTCATCGAGTCCGGCCGGGTCCTGGTGGAAGGACGGCCCGCTGCCGCCTCGTTCAAGGTCCGGCTGGGCCAGCGGCTTGACCTGCTGCCCGAAGACGTCCCGGCCGCACCTGTGCCGAAGATTCCGGTGGTCAAGCGCACCATGAGCTTTGCCGCGCTGCTCAAGCCCGCCAAGCTGCACAGCGCGGCCATCAGCGGCAGCAGCGAGCCGAGTGTGGAGGCCCTCCTGCCCGGGCTCTTCCCCGAGGCCCAGCCCGTGCTCCTGAACCGCCTGGACTTCCTCACCTCGGGCCTGCTCCTGGTGGCGCTCAAGCCCACCGCGGTCAAGGACTACATGGCCCTGGACGCGCTCAAGGTGGTCAAGGAGTATGTGGCCATCGTCGTGGGGGAACTCACCGAGCCTCTGGAACTCCGGCGCGCACTCGACGCCGACGACCGCAAGCGCACGCGGGTCCTGGCCCGGCTGGATGCGGAGCGGCGCAACTGGACCTATGTCTGGCCCGAGGCCATTTTGCCCGGCGGCCTGCTCGGCCCTTTGACCCGGGTGCGGGTGCAGATCTACACCGGGGCCAGGCACCAGATCCGCGCGCACCTGGCCGCGGCCATGCTGCCGATTCTGGGCGATCCGCTGTACGGAGAGGACAATGCCCAGGCTGCGCGGCTGTACCTGCACCACCGGCACATCGCGTTTCCGCGCTTCGAGGCCGAGGCGCCCGCCAACTGGCCGGAGCCGGTTGCGCCTGCTGAAGGGTAGAGGGATTGTCCCGAACGGATTGGTCTGAACGGACGGGTCTGAATGGACGGGTCTGAACGGTCCGGTTCAACCGGATAGGCGAACCGGACAACTCATCAGACAATTAATCTGACAAGAGCGCCCTGGCAAAGTCCCCGCCCACAAAGGGCCGCAGGTCCTCCATCTTTTCGCCCAGGCCCACGAAGCTGATGGGCAGCTTGTGCGTGATGGCCACCCCGACCATGACCCCGCCCTTGGCCGTGCCGTCGAGCTTGGTCAGCACGATCTCGTCCACGCCCACGGCCTCGTGGAACAGCTTGGTCTGCGAGAGCGCGTTCTGGCCCGTGGTGGCGTCGATGACCAGCACGATGCGGTGCGGCGCGCCGGGCAGCTTCTTTTCGAGCACGCGCTTTATTTTGCGCAGCTCTTCCATAAGATTCACCTTGGTATGCAAACGCCCGGCAGTGTCCAGCAGCACCAGATCAAAGCCCTCGCGCTGGGCCAGGTCCACGGCCTCGAAGGCCACGGCTGCCGGGTCCGAGCCCTCGGCCTTGGCAAAGATGCCTGCGCCCACTCTGGCCGCCCAGATCTCCAGCTGGCCAATGGCTGCGGCGCGGAAGGTGTCGCCCGCGGCGATGAGCACACGCCGGCCCTGCAATCTGGCGCGGTAGGCCAGCTTGGCGATGGTGGTGGTCTTGCCCACCCCGTTCACGCCGACCATCATGACCACCTCGGGCGGGCTGGCCACCTGGGGCTTTTTCGGCAGCGGGAAGAGCGCCTCCAGTTCCGCGGAGAGCACCTCGCGGAAGCGCGCGGCCTCGGTGACGCCCATGCTGCGCGCGCGCTGCCTGAGGTTTGTGAGCAGCTTCTGCGTGGCCTCGGAGCCCACATCGGCCATGATGAAGATCTCTTCCAGCTGCTCCCAGAAGGCGTCATCCAGGCCGCCTGTGCGGCCGAAGAGCGCGCCCAGGCCGTCGGTGAAGCGGGCCTTGGTCAGGGCCAGGCCTTGGGTGAGCTTCTGGAAGATGCTCAGGCGCTCCTCCTGCTCCTGTTCCAGGTCCAGCGCCAGGATCAGCCGGTAGCGCAGCTCGGAGCGCAGGTCCTCGGGTTTTTCGAGCTTCATGGCCTGGGCCCAGGCGTCGAATTCAACGATAAAAGCCTCGGCCTCGGCCTCGGGCGCACTCAAGCTGGCGAACAGGAAGCGCAGGCGCTCAAAGAGTTCCGGGCCAGGAGCGTCGATGCCGCCAAGCAGGATGCCCAGCCATTCGGAGATCTTGGCGCGGCCGCCGGACGAGGTGGAGGACAGGGAGGCGCTGAGGTCCTCGCGCCAGGCCAGGGACAAGGCTGCGCCAGAGGATGCGGCAGGGGGTGCGGCCGTGACAATGGCCTCGCCGCCCCAGAGTTTCTTGACTGAGCTGAAAAATCCCATGGCTGCCCCTTGTTTGGTGTGGCCGCGTTCTACCCCAGGAGGCCCTGCCATGCAACTCTGTTGAAATCCTGGCGGATCGGCACTAGAAGGGCTGCATGCAGGAGGCGCACATGCAGCGGACACGGGTCAAGGATGTTTTGAAGGGTGAGCTGGGCGGTCAGGTCGAAATGGGCGGGTCGGTGCTGCTCAAGGGCTGGGTGCGCACCCGCCGCGATTCCAAGGAGGTCTCCTTCCTGGAGCTCAATGACGGGTCGTGCCTGGCCAACATGCAGGTGGTGGTGGACCACAGCCCGGAGCTCCTGTCGTTTCTGGAGCGGCTGAACACGGGCGCGGCCTGCGCGGTTCAGGGCGAGATCGTGGCCTCGCCCGCGGCCGGGCAGCAGTGGGAGGTGCGCGTAAGCGGTTTTACCATCTACGGCGAGGCTGACCCCGAGACCTATCCGCTGCAGAAGAAGCGCCACTCCGACGAGTTCCTGCGCACCATCGCGCACCTCAGGCCGCGCACCAACAAGTATGGGGCGCTCTTGCGCATCCGCTCGGAGATGGCGTTCGCCGTACATTCGTTCTTCCGCGAGCGTGGCTTTGCGCACGTGCACACGCCGATTCTGACCGGCTCGGACTGCGAGGGCGCGGGCGAGATGTTCCGCGTGAGCAACCTTGAGCCTGCGCTGGCCGCGGCATTGTCGCCCGTGGAGCGCGAAGCGGCCGAGTTCTTTGGGCGGCCGGCCAACCTCACGGTGTCCGGCCAGCTGGAGGCCGAGATGCTGGCCCTGGCGCTCGGCAAGGTCTACACCTTTGGCCCCACCTTCCGGGCCGAGAACTCCAATACGCCCAAGCACGCGGCCGAGTTCTGGATGGTGGAGCCGGAGCTGGCCTTTGCCGACCTTGCCGAGGACATGGACCTGGCCGAGGCCTTTGTCTGCGCGCTGGTGCGCCATGCGCTTACCCACTGCGCCGAGGACCTGGCCCTGTTCGCCAATTTCGTGGACAAGACGTTGCTCGGGACGCTCACGGGCCTGCTGGACAAACCCTTTGTGCGCCTGCCCCACGCCGAGGCCATCCGCGTACTGCTGGCCTCGGGCCGGGACTTCGAGTTCCCGGTGCATGCAGGCTCGGACCTGCAGACCGAGCACGAGCGCTTTTTGTGCGAGGAGCACTTCAGGTGCCCGGTCATCGTCTACAACTACCCCAAGGACATCAAGCCCTTCTACATGCGCGTGAACGACGGCGGGCTGACCGTGGCGGCCATGGACCTGCTGGTGCCGCGCATCGGCGAGCTCATTGGCGGCAGCCAGCGCGAGGAGCGGCTGGACGTGCTAGAGTCGCGCATGGCCGAGACCGGCCTGCCGACTGAGCCCTACTGGTGGTACCTGGATTCCCGGCGCTTCGGCAGCGTGCCGCATGCGGGCTTTGGCCTGGGGTTTGAGCGCCTGCTCATGCTGGTCACGGGCATCGCCAACATCCGCGACGTGATCCCCTTCCCGCGCACCCCGCGCAACCTGGAGTTCTAGCGCAAAGGGCGCCCCCACGACATGTCGGAAGGGCGCCCTTTCCTTGGTGCTATTTCAGCGGGATGTAGATTTCCGTGAGCAGCTTGTCCGGCGGAGTCTGGGCCGGGTCGTTGCGGTATATCTCGTAAAAGGGCGTGTCCACGCGCATTTCCCGCCCGCTTTGCGGCAGCCACTGGCCCATGGCCGCGCGATAGACCTCCTCCACGCGCTCATACGGCCCCTGGTGGGTGAACACCGCGTAGTCTCCACTCGCCAGCAGCCCGGCGGCTACCGGCGGTTCGGCCAGCACGGGCCGGTCCACGGTGATGGCTGCGTCGTAGCGGATGCGTTCCGGCTTGGTCACAGACGGGTCGTCGTGGCCCATGCCGATGCGCAGGGTGTTCGGGCCGAAGAGCCCCTTGGGCCCGGCCCAGGCGCCCAGGGCCTGCCAGGCTGCCGGGGCGGACTCCTGGTAGGGGCCGGTTGTGCTGACCATGATGATCTGCCGTTGTGGCTGGTTTTCGATGCGTACGTTCATGGTGGCGGCTCCTGTGTCGTTAAAGAGGAATTCCACGATCTCGCCCGGGCCAAAGTGCACCCCGGAGGGCACTGGCGGAAACTGGTGTCCCCAGCCGTTCCGGCGGCACTCGGTGGGCGAGAGGCCAAAGGTCTTGCGGAAGGCGCGGCTGAAGGCTTCCAGGGAATCGTACCCCGCGTCCAGGGCGATATCCGTCACTAGGCGCTCTGTCTGGGTGATGTGCACAGAGGCCCGCTCCAGCCGGATGCGCCGCAGGTGGTCCATGACGCTCTCGCCCAGCATGCCCCGGAACACGCGGTGGAAGTGCGAGAGCGAGAAATGGGCCAGGCCCGCCAACTGTTCCAGGTCGAGCTCCTCGTCCAGATGCGTCTGGATGTGGTTCAGCACACGGAGCATGCGTCCGGCATAGAGGTTTCTGGTGTCGAGCTTCTGCATGGCGGCTTCCTTGGGCTGTTTTAGCAGAGCCGGCCGGCCGCCTGCCTGATCAGGGCTATCATTTTGTGGGGGTTGGACGCTGCATGGCCCGGCGCTTCCACTCCGGGGGCATGCGCTCAATGGCGTAGCGCAGGGCCACGCGCGGCATGCGGCTGCGCCGAGGCAGCAGGAACTCCAGCACCTCGCGCGGCCACGCCAGGGAGGCATCCTTGAGCAGCCAACCGTAGCCCTTGCGCACCAGGTCGTCCTCGTCGGTGAGCAGCACGTCGGCCACGCGGAACACGTGGTGCAGGTAAAGCCCGCGCCTGGCAGGCACGACGCAGCATACAGCCGCCCCGCGCCTGAGCCAGCGGTTGGGGCTGGCCAGCCAGGGCAGGGTGCGCTCGACCAGCTCCGGAAAGCGGAGCAGCAGGCCGCCGATGCAGTGGCTGCAGAGGTCGTCGCAGTGCGCCCAGTTGTCCACGCGCGTCGAAAGCCAGCGCTCAAAGGTGTTGAAGGCGGAGAGCCCGTCGAGCTGGCCGAGCACTGGCAGGGCGCGGCTGCACCATTTGCAGGCCACGCTGGCCTCCTCGAATACGCCGGAGTCCCAGAGCTGGTCGCACAGGGCGATAAGATCGTCCGGGGGCAGGGTCTTGGCCGTGCGCCAGTACCGGGCGATGAGGGCGTTCAGGTCTCGCGAGCGCACGCCGAGCGGCCGGACAGGTTCCTTGAAGAAGGCGCGCGCGCCGTCGCAATGCGCGGGATCGGCCTGGGCGTGCAGGTCGGCGCGCAGAGCGCGCAGCAGGGTGCTGGTGTCGGACATGGCTGCCTCCGCCCACGTCATACTATAAGAAAGCGCGGGCCGTCATCCCATCCCGCCGTGCAATTCCATACCCTAACCATTTGGAATGCAATGCACTAGTGGATCTGTTGGGGAAACGCGCAGAAACAGGTTGACTCCTGCCGCGGGTTCCCCTAGAAACGCCCTTCGCCGCACGGGCCGCGGCCTTCGGCCGGTTCAAGGGCGGCGGATCTTTTCCAAGTAAATGTGCAGAAAGTAGTTGACGGGTGTGCGTGGTTCGCATAGAAACGCACCTCGCCGTTAGGGACGGGCCAACGGGCCGGAAACGAAGCGGAATGTTCTTTCACAGTACAGCGGAAAAAGTCGTTGA
>Ga0007792_10000547_pt1 | contig 13524 bp, 8 predicted proteins | sample CryBogmetaGMA6M_FD_60371 | JGI IMG/M metagenome (GOLD analysis project Ga0007792, IMG submission 60371) | Freshwater microbial communities from Crystal Bog, Wisconsin, USA - MA6M | ecosystem: Environmental > Aquatic > Freshwater > Lake | place: Crystal Bog, Wisconsin, USA | collected 2009-07-06
AGCTTAACCAACCCTAATAGTGAAAAGCTTACGGTCGAATGTTGATTTGTTTTCATCGTACGGTTGTTATTTATGTTAATCGTTATTAACATAAGTGACTTGATCAGCTGGTAATAGCCAAAAGTTGATTTCCGCGATTGCCAGTTGTCGGCCATTATGTAGATTATCCAGTGATGAATAGTATGTAAGCAACTTGGCGGATGTGCCTTGTAAACACTAGCTTTGCGGCATGCGCCACGTCAAATTAGCAGACATAATTTTCGCGAAGATTTCCACTGGCGGCACTACAACAGGATACCACCATGAAACTCATTGTTACGCATCATGCCACAACCAAGGCGTGGCTAATCAAAAGCGGGCTGCGCCCCATGCTCGAACTCTTTGCTAGAGTTCCTGAAGGCTTTTTAATGATGTAGAGCTTAGGCATGGCTTCGGCGACTCAACACTGCGGCTGCCATGCTCGCTGTAATACCGCTATTCATAAATGAGCAATCTACATAATGGCTGCAGAGCTCTGCATAACGGCCATTACCGGTCAGTCACGACTGGCCGCTTTAGGGCGATAAATATTACAGAATGATGTACGGTAGTTCGACCCCAAAAAGCCATCGCCAGCCGGTTACCTTAAAAATCGGTCATTCAGACACTCTCTTTTGACTCTATTTCTAAAGCCATATCATAAACGAAACCCCACCATCCCCTTACAGGTCGGCGGGGCTGCGTACCCTGGTCTCAAAGAGTTTTATTTACCCTCGGGTGGCTGTCCCTTCTGCAGAGGTCCAATCCGGTAAGGCCGCATCATCTCGTTGTCCTCATGTTCGACGATGTGGCAATGCCAAACGAACTGTCCGGGCGTCAGGAAGGTGGCCTTCACTCGAGTGACTTCACCCGGCAGCGCAATAACGGTATCTTTCCGGCCTATTTCCAAAGGCAAGGGCGTACGTTTCGGCGAGTTCGGGTCGACCTTTACGTTACCTGTGCCGGCCACCGTATCCTGGTTTGAGATTATGATCCCCTGCCGGTTAATCACCTCGAATGTTACCTCATGAATGTGCATTGGATGGGCGTCGACCGTCGTATTGTAGAATTCCCAAATCTCCGTGTCGCCAACGCCGGGGTTTTCCGTTACGGGATCACTCCATTTCTTGACCTGGTAGTCGCCAGTGGCGCTATCCACGATGCCCAGTCGCGATTCGTTTGGAGCATCGGCGAAAGTGCTCGACGTAAGCTCGCACAAGCAGAGCTTCCGCGTTCTCTTCGAGACTGGCAACGGAGGGATCACCGGCAGCTTTAGGAATTCCGGCGGGGTGCTCTTATCCTTACTAACCGCCGGGATTACACTGAACTTCATTACCAGGCCAGTCGTGGCGGGATCGGCCACATCCCCCGATAGTATCGGGAAGCCGTTGAAGGGTATATTTGGACCGATATTTAACAGGTTGAATGAAGTACCTGCCTTTACCCCGCTAAAATCCACGATGACGTCTGCGCGTTCAGCCGACATCAGCAGCAGCCTGGCGTTGCCAGCGCTTATATCTTCGTCGGGGTAGAGCTTTGTAGTGTTCATGTTGACTGGAGCAACGAGGAAGCCACCCTCGGCACCGATCTGCCAAACCTTTACGTTAGGATTATCAAACTTGAGCACCAGCGAACGTGCATTGCAGCCGTTGAGAAACCGCAGCCGGTACCGGCGTTGTTCGACATTCAGGAACGGCCAGGTATTGCCATTCACCATGATACTGTCGCCGAAGGTCTCGGGATTCCAGATCGGTGAGAGGTCGCTGAAGGGAATGTATGGCCCGGTACCGGTGATTTCTCCATCGAAGAATGCACGCGTATTGGGGTAGAACAGGGAACCGTCAGCGTTGAAGGTGCGATCTTGTATCGCGATTGGGATCTCGTAGTACTTCGTGCCGCTTTTATCATTCTGGGCCGGTGCCGGGCCGGGCAGAATAGCCTTATGATGGTTGCGGGAGTCTATCACAACGTCATCCGGGCCGCCCCGGACGATGAAGAAGCCCGCAGGGCCCGCATATACATTGAGCCGAGTAATGCCCATTGAATGGTCATGGTACCAGTTTGTCGCAGCACGCTGATCATTCGGATACTGGGTGATAGAAGAGCCTGGCTCCCAGTTAACGTCGAATTTTTTGTGGGCTTTGTTTTTGAAAAAGTCGTACCAAGTACCGACTTTGGCATATCCCTTCGGGATATTTTTCGCCGCCGGCAGGAACCATGCCTCGGCATATCCATCGCTCTCGTCGCCGACACCGACCGCACCGTGGACGTGCGTGATCAGTGGGACAGGTCCGGTATAACTGAGCGGAGTCGCTGTGAAAGCAGGACGCGTGTCGCGTCCCGATTTGCCGCCTGGAGGGTTGGCCCAATGCAGCGTCGGATCGACGGGCAGCAAATGAGGCAAGTAGTTCCCATACTTATCCACCAGCTCGTTGCTCCACTTGATGCGAACCGGCTTTTGGTACTCCGCCTCGATAGTAAGTGAGGGTGCATTGAAGATCTTCGGCCCCTTCTGGGCGACTTTAGGGCCGTAACCCCATACGGTGGTTTTGGGGAAGTAACCTGCTGGCAGGATTTGTTGCTGAAACTGCCGTATAGCAATCTCGTAGTAGTCAACTTCATGGCAGTCTTCATGCTTACCTTGTTCCCACTTGATCTGATCGGCCAATGGCATGGCCGGCGGGATGAGCAGCGGCGTCGTGAACTTGATGACTTCGACGGGATCCAGCGTCCCTGGAATATCGGCATACACCAACCCCCCGAATATAAGTTTTGGCCCAAGCCAATAAGCCGCACTTAAAGCGCCGGTTGTTTTGATAAAATCTCGGCGGGTCAGTTGCCGTTTGGAAGCATCATCATCACTAGGTTTTTTTGACATAAATAAATTCCTCTGGTTATTTTATCAACTGAGGTTTATTGGTTTTTGTGCTCGTTAAGTATATTTAGTGCCTGAACGAAAAAGCCGCTTTTCAAAAAACCTTTGCAAAATCAAGAAAATATAAGTTGTACTAAAGTACTAAATACTAAACCCTGTATTAAATCTCTATCCCGCATAAGAGCATGTAATTGGCTTTGTTTAAAACCAGGAAACTTTAGTTTATCAATATAGATACCACGGCTTTAAATTCTCCCGAGGTAGGTTGTCATACTTACTCTGGCCCCTGAATCAACTAAAGTTAGTTATGATGTAATGATCATATCCTTTCAAGCTAGATAAACAATACGTATCAACACGTAAGCTAAAACGACAGGAAAGCGGCTTTGTTTTGCCAGCATCCGTTTGATTTTTTAAAAAGTGATAGAGTATCAAAATATCTCCACCTCTCAGCGTCGACTTTTATTAAGGGTTGTCAGATACTTGTCTTCCTGCGCAATACTGTAGTTCTGAGACAGAACTTGGTGGGCAGGTATCGAACAAGCATTAATTTTATCTTAGGACACTCGCAATACGACGGTTGAATTTTTGTCGCTTTCTTTTTCCTTTTACGGCTTATCTTTGCTTGCACTCCTATAGGAATAATTAAGGCGGTGGCGTTCCAGAGTCAGGCAGCGATTGGTGGTGGGGGTATTTATTGCGAGTTATCTTAGTAAAAAATTGATAATATAAGGTGATAAATCGAGGTTTTTATCAATACTACTATTTCATTAAATAATTTGATTGCCTCGGCTCGACGGCGGCAATGGGTTGCTAGCGTTAATCTGCCAATGACCGCTATAGATATGCCTAAATCCATACCCGAATGACGGCTCTGGGTCGATTTTGCCCTTCGCAACCGATCATGCCAAGTGTCCGTTATAATAATTCAACGTGCTTTCAGAGGGGCTTGCTTCTAACCCCTCTTTTTCAAAGAGGGATGTACTCATTCCCAAGCTCCAGCTTGGGAATGCAGATCTGGAAGCTCCAGCTTCCAGTCTCGCGAAGCTGGAGATTCGGCTTCGCGGTTCCCAAGCTGGAGCTCTCATCGTTATACACAAGTGCCTGCCGGAGTTTGGGAGCCTGTGCAACTCGTGGAGGTCAGGCTCTGCCTGACTGTCAGGCAAAGCCTGACCTCCATTGTACATTCCAATCCCGGCAGGGATAACGAACTTTGGGTGTCTTCATATACTTGTGTATAACGATGAGAGCTGGAGCTTGGGAACCAGAAGAACGTTAACCGTTTTTGCTTTTCTTCGTGGTGAATGCTTTTCTTTGCTAATGGCGTTCAAAGCCATGTAGGTTGAGTACTCCAAATCAATTGGATACAGGATAAAAATAAAATAATGCCTGTCTTCATCCAATCTTAATCAAATCCACGGGTTTCCTCTCATCTTGTCCCTGTATTCTTTAAACCAATCATAGCGATCCGTGCCAATTGCCGGTCGCTTTGACTTTGGGATGAACCGTTTTCACCGTTCATCATTGAATATAAACAGTATAGGGGTTTAGCGATTATGCCACTCGGGTTAGGTAACATCTTCAACGGGCTCTTTAAGCAATATGGACACACAGTGATCTTCTTGCTGCGGTTTGTCGATAGTGCCATGCTAATGACGGCCGCTTGGCTTGCCAATTATTTTTGGTTACACGAATTTACCATCAACAAAGACTACCGGATAGTCATCGCCTTGGGTCTATTGGCGACTATTATTTTTTTTGAAATGGGTCAGGTTTACCGTCCCTGGCGAAATGACACGATGCGCGGCGAAACGGCGCGTATTGTCAGGGCTTGGGTTTTTGCCATCGTGACGGTTATTTCCATTGTCGCCTTGATTCGTTTGCATTTCTGGTTTGGTTCCAGTTATCGCTGGATCATTACTTGGTGGGGATTGGGCTTGTTGTTTGTACTCACGGCTCGCAGTCTGCTCTCCTTGTTGTTGAAATGGTTGCGTTCTCGGGGCTGGTCTCAGGGGCGTATCATTCTGGTTGGCTTAAACCAGATGGCCATTGCCGTTAGCCAGCAATTAAATCATTCCTCATGGGCCGGCTTGCAGGTTATTGGTTATGTTGATGACCGAACCAAAAACAGGGGCTTGGCCGGTGATTTTTTATTGCCGCAACTCGGAAAAATGGAAGACTTGGCGGCCATCGTCACCAGGGAAGCCATTGATGAAGTCTGGATTGCTTTCCCCGGTGAAGCGTTGGCTGAACGTGCCCAGTATCAACTGCGACATGTGCCGGTTAGCATTCGTTTGGTTATTGACTGCTTTGCTTTTAAGCAAAGTAAATTTCTCAGCTTAAACACCGTGGCCGGGATTCCCACCCTGGACTTTTCGGTTTCTCCGCTACATGGCATTAACGGTTATATCAAATCGTTCTTTGACAGGTTGTTTGCACTGATCCTGTTGATACTGATTAGTCCGTTACTGTCACTTATCGCTATCGGCGTTAAGTTGAGCTCAAAAGGCCCGGTGTTTTATCGGCAAGAACGGATTGGCTGGAATAATCAAGCATTTACCATGCTCAAATTTCGTTCGATGCCAGTCAATACCGAAGCCAAAACAGGTGCAGTTTGGGCCAAGTCAGGTGAAAACCGGGCGACCCGATTTGGCGGTTTTTTGCGTAAAACCAGCCTTGATGAGCTTCCGCAACTGATCAATGTGCTTAAAGGCGACATGTCTCTGGTCGGGCCGCGTCCGGAACGCCCTGATTTTGTCGAAGTATTTAAAGACCAGATACCCAATTATATGAAGAAACACATGGTTAAGGCCGGTATCACCGGCTGGGCTCAAGTGAACGGTTGGCGTGGCGACACCGATTTAAATCAGCGCATAGAGCATGATTTGTATTACATCCAGCATTGGTCGGTATGGTTCGATTTGGAAATTGCACTACGCACGGTACTAACCGGTTTTATCAATAAGAACGCTTACTAAGGAAATGTCCGTTATGTGTAGATTAATGCTTCTAACCTTGGTTTTACTGTCGTCTGCTTGTTCGTTAAGGCCCGGCATGGAAATGGAAACAAAAAATAACGTGTCGGAACTGGAAGTGCCTGTCATGAAGAACGGCAAGATGGTTAAAGAAAAACCCAAAATCGTCCAGATTACCGCCGATCTGATTATCGAGCGCGAAAATTCGCGGTTGCAAGCGGTCAATAATCTTCCTCCGGTGGATATCAGCAAAGCGGTTTACCGAATCGGCCCGCAAGACCGCTTGCAGATTACCGTTTGGGAGCATCCGGAACTGAACGATCCGGGTGGTGAAAAAATACTGCCGGAACTGGCCGGTAAAGTGGTCGATGAAAATGGCGAGCTTTATTATCCTTATGTAGGCAATATCCATGTCGCCGGAAAAACGGTCAGTGAGGTCAGGACAGAACTGACCAGCGAACTTTCCAAATATTTCAAGAAGGTCAAGCTGGATATTCGCGTGTTGTCGTTTCAAAGTCATCGAGCCGCTGTTGTCGGTGAAGTAAAAACACCAGGCGTTCAGTCCATGAACGAGACACCCTTGACCATTGCCGAAGCCATCAGCCGTGCCGGCGGGGTTAATCCGGATGCCGATATGAGTAACGTGGCCTTGGCGCGTGACGGTAAAGTCTACAAGATTGATGTGCTCAGTCTGTATGCAAAGGGTAACTCTACCCAGAACTTGCTGCTTAAGGACGGCGATGTGCTGTATATCCCCGACCATAAAGACAACAAAGTATTGGTAATGGGCGAAGTCGGCAGGCAGCAGGCCCTGCAAATTAACAAGGGCAGGCTGTCGCTTTCACAAGCCTTGGCGGAAGCTTATGGTTTTGATTTAAACACCGCCAGACCTGAAGAGGTTTTTGTGATTCGTCCTGGCGACATGAAGCCCGAGATTTTTCAGTTGAATGCAGGCTCCCCTGACGCGCTGATTTTGGCTGACCAGTTTGCCTTGCAAGCGCACGATACCGTTTTTGTGGGTACCGCTGGCGTTACCCAATGGTCACGGGTGTTAAACCAAATACTGCCGGGCTCCTTTACCTCGATGATGTCGCTGGCAGCTACTCATGGCATGTAAAAGCTTTTGGAACGGTTGGTTTTTTTACAGGATTGAGATATGAAAACTCTATATTCACAGCATGAAGCTATTGCCCAGTTACCGCCGCTAAATCCGTCCCGAATCGAAGAGCAGGGCGTCAGTATCCGCGATATGGTTGATCTGCTCATCGAAGGCAGAAAGATCATTCTGTTGACATTGCTGTCGGTGTTGCTGGTGACCGTGATTTATTTGGTACTGGCACCACGTACCTACAAGGCTGATGCGCTGTTGCGGATCGACAAGAACAAGGCATTGCTCTCTGCGCCACTTCATAGCGAAGCAAATGGCGCAGCAACTGAAGCCGAAAGCCCAAGGGCGCAGCGTGAGGTGGAAATTCTGCGTTCCCGTTCGGTGCTCGGCAAAGTGGTGGAAGATTTAAATTTAATGGTGGAGTCTTCGCCCGTTTACTTCCCCGTTATCGGAGAGACATTGGCGCGTCGGCATGACGTACATGACCCGATTGCTTCGTCATGGTGGGGTTTTGGTCACTGGGCTTGGGGTGGTGAAAAGTTGAAGATTGCTGCTTTCACGGTGCCGGATCGTTATTTGGGTAAAGCATTTACCTTGGTTGCACTGGAAGAAGGCCGCTTTCTTTTACTTGGCCCCAAGGATGAAGAACTGGTCAATGGACAAATAGGTGAAACCCTCACCGCAGACGTTGGAGAAGCTACACCTGTCGTTATTAAACTGACTGAATTTGAGGCGCATCCAGGCACCCATTTTGAGTTGACACGAAAAACTTCGCTGGCTGCCATCGAAATCTTGCAAAAAGTGTTTGCCGTCAAAGAGGTTTCCAAAGACACGGATATACTCAGTGTCGAGCTTAAAGGTGATAATCCGGAGCAACTCGCTAAATCAGTCAACGATATTGCGACCATTTATGTCAACGCGACTGTTAATTGGGAGTCTGCCGAAGCTTCGCAAAAGCTGGGCTTTCTCGAAAGTCAGTTGCCTATTGTTAAAGATCGTCTGGAAAAGGCGGAACAAGGCTTGAGCGCCTACCGGCAAAAGCATGGTGCGGTGGATATATCCGCCGAGGCTGAAATATTGCTAAAACAAGCGTCTGAAATGGAAACGCTGGGTATTCAGCTCAAGCAAAAGTACGACGAGCAGAGTCAACGTCTGGAATCCGCGCATCCGGACATGGTCGCCACCAGTGCGCAAATCAAGCGGATTGACAGCAAACTGGGGGCTTTGGAAAAACGCATCAAAGATTTACCGCGTACTCAACAGAGCGTGGTCAGCTTGTCGCGGGATGTGCAGGTCAACACCGAACTTTACACGTCGCTGCTGAACAGCGCCCAAGAGCAGCGTATTGCCGCAGCCGGTTCGCTCGGTAATTCCCGGATCGTTGATTTAGCGGTAACGCCGGAAAAGCCGTATTGGCCAAATCCCGCTTTATTATTAACCCTTGCTACTTTGCTGGGATTGACAGCCGGATCGGCTCAGGTATTTTTGAGACACTCCTTGCAGCGCCATGATAATTATCCGGCTTTGCTGGAATATCAAGTGGGCTTGCCGCTTTTTGCCGCCATTCCGCATAGCAAAAAGCAGCGTCGACTGACACGTTTGATTGACCAGGGCAAGGATCGTGAACCTGGCATTCTGGTCAGTCAGGAGCCGCTTGATATTTCCGTAGAATCGCTGCGCGGTTTGCGTACCACGCTGGAAGCAACGATGGCCAGTGATGCCACTAAAGTCATCATGGTCAGTAGTCCGGCACCCGGCATGGGTAAATCTTTTGTAAGTACCAACCTGGCTGCATTGCTGGCAAGTATCAAAAAGCGCGTGTTGATAATTGACGCCGACATGCGCAACGGTCGCTTGCATGAAACTTTTTCCATTAATAAGCAACCCGGGCTTTCTGATTTGTTGTCCGGTAAAGCTACACTCGGTGAAGTCATCATCAGTCTGCCCGATGTGGGTGTGGACTTTATACCGCGTGGCAGTATGGTTCTAAATCCGGCGGAATTGCTGGAGATAGGTAATCTGGCGGAGACGCTTGAGCAGTTGAAAAGTTTTTATAACCATATCGTTATTGATTCGCCTCCGATTTTGGGCGCAACTGACGCCGCCATTATGGGCAAGCATGTTGACGCCACCTTTCTGGTGGTTAAGGAAGGTCGCTACACGGCGCAAGAATTGGAGGTCAGTTTCAGGCGTTTTCAACAGGTCGGAATAAAACCCAATGGTTTTATTATCAACGATATGAAAGAAGGGTCATCCTATTATCCATACTATGGTTACGCCTACAGCCGAACCGACAGGGAGCAAAAGAACAACTCAGTCTTTACTGCGGGTTATCAGGCGGTGGGTGATTGGTTGGGAAAACGTCAGAACAGTCGCTATTTGCCTAAGGTTGATGTGACGGAAGAGATAGCTGAAGAGGTGCAGGTGTAATATGAAAACAGTCTTCGAAAAAAAAATACCGGTTCTGTTGTTTGCGCTGATTAGCGCGTCAACGGTGGTTTCTTTACCGATTGCCCAAGCAACCTGGACGGGTGTAAAAGCCGTTTATGGCGAACAGGATTTCGGTTTGCGTGTCCTTCGGGAGGCGATGCTGGTAACACTGAAGAGCGGACACGGCGTTCAAAAACCGATCGGCCTGGATGCCAAATTATCAGGCAATGGGCGACTGGTTTGGAAAGCCCCCGAATCATCATTATCTGTCTGCTGCAAAAGACGCGGCAGCGATAAAGGGTAGTCATCAGATGAATATACGCTTCGAAAAAGATTTGCCCATTCTACTGGTTACACTGGTCAGTGTATCGGTGTTGGCTTCTTTGCCTCAGGTCGAGTCAGCCTGGACAGGCGTGAAGGAGGTTTATGGCGAACAGGATTTTGGTTTGCGTATTCTTCGCGAGGTCATGCTGGTTGTGCTGGTTGCGTATTTGTTTTTTGAACCACGCTTGCGGCGCGGCATTTTAACCAGTCCTGTATTTGCCTTTTTGGGTGTGGTGGCAACTTACGTACTGTTTGAAGCGGGCTATGCACTTTATCTGGACTTGCCTTGGGTGGTGCCGTTGGCGGGTCTGCGCATTTTTGAATACTTGCCACTGGCACTGATCGGCTTCGTGGTCAGTCGCTTAGGCGGTGGTGAAGCGGTTATCCAGCAGTTTGCGCATTATCTTCGTTATTACCTTGCACTTGAGGCTGTATTGGCCTTGGCCCAAGCGGTGTGGGCACCGCCTTTGTTTGGTGTTTCATTTCTGGGCGGTGGACGGCCATTCGGTACTTTTGTCAGTCCCAATCTGTTTGGAGCGACTATGGCGACTTGTGCGCTGCTGTTTTCACTGGTGCCGTCAATGCGAAAGTGGGTGGCAGCCAGCGTATTTTTAGCGTTATTAAGTGGCTCACGAACCGCTTTCATCAGTTCGTTGTTGGTTATTTATTTTCAGATTTATGCACTGCTCCGTCCACGGGATCGTTGGGCTTTGATTATGCCTGCCCCTATCTTTGCCGTGGGTGCGCTATTGCTGGCATCCAGTCCTTTGCTCAGTGGCCGTGATGATGCCAATCCAACCGAGGATGGTCGCATTGATTTATGGCATCGGGTATTTTCCGAGCAAGTTCATGGCCCCGCAGATGTGCTGTTTGGCTGGGGTTTGGGACTGAGCTCCAATACTATCAATATTCTTTATGGTGCCGAACATTTTAAGGGGCAATTTGATTCTGACAGTCTTTATTTATTCTTGCTGAACGGTTATGGCTTGATAGGTCTGCTGGCGTATATTTTATTTTTATGGGCCACGACAAGAATGTCGGGTCATCCCAACAAAGGTATGGTCGTGATGTTTATCTTCGTTGCCGGACTGACTTTTAATATGTGGGAGTATTTTCCACAAAATGCGCTACTGATGTTTCTCTGGGGAACGGTATTGGGCACCGGCTATCAGTCTGGTTTAGTGTCGTTGGACGCAGGCCCGATGGCATCGGATTCGTATTATCAGCGTCCATCCTGACAACCAGTATTTAAGAGGTAAAAGCCATGTTTCAATTATTAAAAGAAAGACCCTTATTCGGTGATGCCTTTTGGGCGCTGTTTGGACAACTGCTATCCGCCTGCGCATTATTGGCAGGTACCCGCTTGCTCACCGAACTGGTAACACCCGATGTTTACGGACAAGTTGCTTTATTAAACGGTTTTGTAGCGCTTGGCGTTACCCTGTTTTCCTACCCTTTTATCTGCGCCGGTATGCGCTTATTACCGGAGTGCCGAAATAAATGGGAGCGCACCGATTTATATGCGGTGGTGACCCGACTGACTAATCGTTCAACCGTTCTGGCAATAAATCTGCTGGTGCTGGGCGGCGTGATGGGTCGTTATTTTTTGCACAGCGATTTTTGGCTGCTGATGCTGGCTGGCATTCTTCTGGTCGCAACCGTTCGCCGCGAACTGGGTATTCAGTTATTGATTGGTGAGCGCAGACAGCGGGGCGCCAGTTTGTGGCAAACCACGGATAGCGTCCTGCGTCCGTTGTTGGCGGTAGCGCTGGTGTGGTGGGGAGACCAAAAAACTGAATGGGTGTTGTTGGGTTATATCCTGGCAAGCCTGGTCTCGAATAGCGCCTGGTCGTTTGTCCAGCGTTCGAAAGTCCATAAAAAAAATCGCCCGGCCATCACCCGACATTTTAAAACCGAGGTATGGGTTTATGCTTTGCCGCTAATCCCGATGGAATTGATATTTTGGATTAACGGCTTGGGTGATCGTTATGTCATCGGTTATTTAATGACTGCTGCCGAGGTGGGTTTATATGCCGCCATTTACACGATAATCAACGAGGCGTTTAATCGCAGTGCAATGATTTTGTTGCGTATCTTTCAGCCGGTTTATTTTCAGTTATATTCCCTGAATCAGACCAGGGAAGCCTTTAAGATTTTATGGTTTTGGATAGCCAGTGTTTTTGCTTTAGGCATTATTGGCGTGTTGTTATTACTGATCACCGGCGACTGGTTGGTTTCCTGGATACTGGCAAAATCATATCATTCAGCAGTAGCGTTAATGCCGGCCATAGCCCTTGGCTGTGCCCTACATGCCTTGGGAACTGTGGTATCTCAACCACTATTGGCAAAAAAAAGGACGCGGTTGTTATTGTTGGGTCGTTTATGCGGGGCGGTAACGGCGGCCATCAGCATTCCACTGATGGTAGACAGTTATGGATTGCCCGGAGCGGCTATGGCCAATCCTGTCTATTTTGGCGTTGAGGCTTTGGTTTTAGCCCTGTTGGCCAAACCCTGGCGAAATATCAGTTCCAAAAATAAACAGGCAATAGAGGAGGGGCAAGAAGATTTGTCAGATTACAACGTAACGGTCTGAGCATTTTTTTAGTGAATGATAGAAACCTGTTTTTAAGCCAAATGATGGGTTAACAGCTTATATAAAAAAGAAATACATGAGGAATATTATGACGTATGCAACAGCAGTTTCACGAATCTATGGCGATGTTTTGCACGAATGTGTGAGCTGTGGAGGTGAGAAAATAAAATTTTGGCGCCAAAAAAACTTTCAATATACAGAAAGCGTGAACACCACGGCGTTCAGTATCTATCGTTGCGAAAGCTGTGGAACCGGTTTTTTAAATCGACCTCCGGCCAGGCAGTGGTTGCAATCCATTTATCAATACTCGGGCCAGGCACTAACTGAAGCGATAACACTTGAAGCGGTGTTGGCCCAAGAGACAGCGTTTCCCAACTGTAGGTTGGATGCGAACCGCATGAGTCATCAAGCTCACCAGCTCAACAGTTCGGATAATGATCAGGCGCTTGATATTGGTTCAGGTTTTGGTTTTTACACGGAAGCACTTAGAAAATTGGGCTATAACACCGTCAGTATCAATCCCGGCAAATATGAAAATGACGTGTTTAAAAACTTGAATGGTGATGAGCCTTTGGCGGTGATGTTTGAGAATTACGAACCCTCGGGACAGTTCGGCGTGGTCATGATGTCGCAGGTATTGGAGCATCTTCTTGAGCCGGATTATGCCATTAACAAGGTGTCCGGCCTGCTGGCACCGGGTGGTATTTTGGCTTGTGCCGTGCCCAATTATGATTCGTTTCTGGTCAAGCTGCTGGGCACCAAGGATAACGCTTGTTTATGGATACCGGAACATGTCAATTATTTTACCGAACAGGGTTTAACCGCGTTGGTTGAGAAAAACGGCTTTCGGGTCGTTAAGGTGAAGCAAATAACCCGAATCCCGTTTAATGCAGCATCCAAAAGATTGCGCCTGAAAGGCCGGCCGGCGGCTGTTGTTGATGGAATGGTAAAGTTTTTACAGATCCCGTTTGCCGGTTTGATGCATTGCTTTGGACTGGGTATCTACATCAATTTATATGCGGTCAAAAATTAACTTAGGTTCAAGGTACAAGGTAAAAGGTAAAAGGTAAAAGGTAAAAGATAAAAGATAAAAGGGCAGGCTCGCTTCTTGAAACTTTTGCTTTGCACTGGCTTCATTTTTTAAACCCTAACGTTAAGAAAAAGTTATATGTTAACTGTTGTTATTTTGACCAAAAATGAG
>Ga0007792_10000548_pt1 | contig 13503 bp, 18 predicted proteins | sample CryBogmetaGMA6M_FD_60371 | JGI IMG/M metagenome (GOLD analysis project Ga0007792, IMG submission 60371) | Freshwater microbial communities from Crystal Bog, Wisconsin, USA - MA6M | ecosystem: Environmental > Aquatic > Freshwater > Lake | place: Crystal Bog, Wisconsin, USA | collected 2009-07-06
GAAATGGGGGTATGACTACCTCAAGGGTCAGGGCGAAGGCATTGCTTTCATCTCGACGCTCGACAACGAGCATCGCGAAATGTCGAACAATGGCGCCAAGGGCGTGGACATTGACAATTACTTGTTGAAGGTCGACAACCCCTTGGTGGTGCCCGTCAATAAAAAGGTGCGCATTATCACCACAGCCAACGACGTGATTCACGCGTTTGCAGTCCCTTCACTGGGTGTCAAGCAAGATGCGATTCCTGGCTTTGTGCGTGACACTTGGTTCCGCGCTGAGACCGTGGGTGACTACTACGGCCAATGCCAAGAGTTGTGCGGCAAAGAGCATGCTTACATGCCTATCCACGTGAAGGTACTCAGCGCTGCTGACTACACCACATGGGTTGCTGGTGAGCAAAAGAAAATGGCCGCCAAGCTAGACGACCCATCCAAGGTTTGGACCTTGGCTGACATCACCAAGCGTGGTGAGAAAGTCTATGCGGCCAACTGTTCAGCCTGTCACCAGCCGAACGGTAAGGGCGCTGGCCCTATCAAGCCACTCGACGGCTCAGCCGTGGTGTTGAATGCGGATAAAAACAAACAAATCAAGGTTTTGCTGAATGGCCAAAACAACTTGGCGATGCCAAGCTGGAAGCAGCTCAGCGACACTGACATTGCAGCTGTCATCAGCTACACGAAAAACAATTGGTCGAACAAGACCGGCCAGCTGGTCCAGCCTGCCGAAGTCAAGGCCGCCCGTTAAAAGCTAGCGTTTAGAAGGAACACATCATCATGAGCGCAGTCCTCGATTCCCACGGTCACGACGACCACCACGGTGCCCCACACGGCTGGCAGCGTTGGGTGTATGCCACCAACCACAAAGACATCGGTACGCTGTACCTGTTGTTCGCGTTCACCATGCTGATGATCGGCGGCGTCTTGGCGCTGTTGATTCGCGCCGAGCTGTTTCAGCCTGGTTTGCAATTGGTGAACCCTGAGTTGTTCAACCAACTCACCACCATGCACGGCCTGATCATGGTCTTCGGCGCCATCATGCCGGCCTTCGTGGGCTTTGCCAACTGGATGATCCCGTTGCAAATCGGCGCAGCTGACATGGCTTTTGCCCGCATGAACAACTTCAGCTTTTGGTTGATGATTCCTGCGGCGGTCACTCTTGTGAGCTCGTTCTTTATGCCTGGTGGCGCACCCGCTGCTGGCTGGACGTTGTACGCACCCTTGACCCTGCAAATGGGCCCCTCGATGGATGCCGGTATTTTTGCCATGCACATCTTGGGCGCGTCGTCCATCATGGGTTCGATCAACATTGTGGTCACCGTTCTCAACATGCGTGCCCCAGGCATGACGTTGATGAAGATGCCGATGTTTGTCTGGACGTGGTTGATCACCGCTTACTTGCTGATTGCTGTGATGCCTGTGTTGGCTGGCGCGATCACGATGACGCTGACCGACCGTCACTTCGGCACGACCTTCTTCAACCCCGCTGGCGGTGGTGACCCCATCATGTACCAGCACATTTTCTGGTTCTTTGGTCACCCTGAGGTCTACATCATGATCTTGCCGGCTTTCGGCATCATCAGCCACATCGTGCCTGCGTTTGCACGTAAGAAATTGTTCGGCTACGCCTCCATGGTGTACGCGACTTCATCGATTGCGATTCTGTCGTTCATCGTGTGGGCGCATCACATGTATGCCACGGGCATGCCTGTGACAGGCCAGTTGTTCTTTATGTACGCCACGATGTTGATCTCTGTGCCAACAGGCGTGAAGGTCTTTAACTGGATTGCCACCATGTGGCGCGGTTCCATGACGTTTGAAACCCCGATGCTGTTTGCTGTGGGCTTCATCTTCGTGTTCACCATGGGTGGTTTCACTGGCCTGATCTTGTCGATGGCGCCGATTGATACCCAAGTGCAAGACACCTACTACGTGGTCGCTCACTTCCACTATGTGTTGGTGGCAGGGTCGTTGTTTGCTATGTTTGCAGGCTTCTACTACTGGTGCCCCAAGTGGACGGGCGTGATGTACAACGAAACACGTGGTCAGATTCACTTCTGGTGGACCTTGGTCTCGTTCAACGTGACCTTCTTCCCGATGCACTTCTTGGGATTGGCTGGCATGCCACGTCGCTATGCTGACTACCCCATGCAGTTCGCTGACTTCAACGCGATTGCTTCGGTAGGTGCGTTCTTCTTCGGTTTCGCTCAGGTGTATTTCTTCCTGTTTGTTGTGGTTCCAGCAATGCGTGGTCACGGCGAGAAGGCGGCCGCCAAGCCTTGGGAAGCTGCTGAAGGTTTGGAGTGGGAAGTGCCGTCACCTGCACCGTTCCATACCTTTGAGACGCCTCCCAAATTGGACGCCACTGCAACCCGCGTGATCGGCTAATGATGACGACCCAAGAACAACGCAAAAACAACCTTCGCTTGGGCCTGATTTTGGCCTCGGTGGCGGTGGTGTTTTTTCTGGGCTTCTTTGTCAAAGTCATGCTCTTGAATCGCTGAAGCCATGGCTACGCCTCGTCATAACCTGCTCATGTTCAAAAAGCTGCTCGTTGTAGCGGCAGGCATGTTTGCGTTTGGTTATGCCTTGGTGCCCATGTACAAAGCCATCTGTGAATTCACGGGTATCAACATCTTGGCTTTGGGCGAGCGTGAAATTCCAGGTTCAGGCAGTGCGCGATCAAAAGTGACCAACACGCAAGTGGACGCGAGCCGCACCATCACGGTGGAGTTCGATGCCAATGCGCGTGGCCCTTGGAAATTCAAGCCCGCACAAAGCTCTATGCAAGTGCATCCAGGCGAGATGATGACGGTGATGTACGAATTTGAAAACGTGCAAGACCGTGTGATGTCCGCCCAAGCAATTCCCAGCTACGCGCCACGCCAAGCGGCGGCGCATTTCAATAAGCTGGAATGTTTTTGTTTCAACCAATACACCTTGGCGCCCGGCGAAAAAAAGCAGTGGCCTGTGGTGTTTGTGATTGACCCTAAGTTAGCCAAAGACGTGACCACCATCACTTTGTCATACACCTTCTTTGAAGTGGGTTCTAAAACGCCAGCCGCTCCGACGGCTGCGTTGAACGCGCCCCGTAAAGTCGGAGTGGGCGTATGAGCCGCAAAACGTCGCTTATGCGTTCTGTCAAAGCGGTGGCTTGGTCATTCTTGGGAATTCGCAAAAGTAGCGAGTTCCAAGAAGACATCGACAAGATCACCCCGCTGCATGTGCTGGGGGTGGGCTTGGTGGCCGTTTTTCTGTTTGTCTTCAGTTTGATCGTATTGGTCAAACTGGTTGTCGCGCAATAATAAAAAAAGGAGTGGAAATGAGTAGCACCTCACACGGCTCAACGCCTTACTACTACGTACCGCACGCGTCACGCCATCCGGCGATGGCTGCGTTGGGTTTGTTCTTTGTGATTCTTGGCGCAGGCCAATGGGTCAATGGTGTGGAGTGGGGCAAGTACAGCTTGATCTTCGGCCTCGCATTTTGGTTGACGGTTTTATACCAATGGTTTGGTGATGCCATCTCTGAGAGTGAAAGCGGTCAATACGGCCACAAGGTGGACTTGTCTTTCCGCTGGAGCATGAGCTGGTTCATCTTCTCTGAGGTGATGTTTTTCGGTGCCTTTTTCTCGGCCTTGTGGTGGGCACGCGCGCATTCTGTGCCGATGTTGGGTAGTTTGGACAATGCCCTGTTATGGCCAGACTTCAAGGCTGTATGGCCGTCAGTTGCGGCTGGCATGACGGCGTCACCTGCAGGCATCATCGAGCCCTTCCAAACCATGACACCGTTTTGGTTGCCAACCATCAACACAGCTTTGTTGTTGAGTTCAGGCGTGACTTTGACGATTGCACACCATGCTTTGATTGAAAACAAACGCGCAACCACCATCAAGTTCATGTGGATGACGGTGTTGCTGGGTGTGGTGTTCTTGTTGGTGCAAGGCTATGAGTACTACCACGCGTACCACGAGATGAACCTCAAGCTGAGCTCGGGTGTGTATGGCTCAACCTTTTTCATGTTGACTGGCTTTCACGGCTTTCACGTGTTCTTGGGTATGTTGATGTTATTGGTCATCACCCTGCGTTTGCAAAAAGGCCATTTCACGGCAGAGAAGCACTTCGGTTTCGAAGGCGCTGCTTGGTATTGGCATTTCGTGGACGTGGTGTGGCTGGGGTTGTACATCTTGGTGTACTGGCTCTGAGCACGGATTAGACACAACAAAGGCCGCTTGTGCGGCCTTTGTTTTTGGTGCTGTGGGTTTATTGACCCGCGGTAATGCCTGTGGGTTGGATGTAGCCGAAGTGCCAGCCTATCAAAATGCAGATGAACAAAACGATCGAGACCCCCACCCGAAGCCCTAACGCTTTGACCATGTGGCCAGACTTGGTTTGACCGCGGCGGCCATTGCGCATCATGAAGACCAAGGCAGAGCCCAAGCTGGCGAGAATGGCTAAGAATGCAATTGCAACAATGAATTTCATACCCATCATTATCTCTATTCCACGCACCCGTGCTTTTGCATGGGTGACGCTGGCCATGCTGATCGGCGTGGCGGTGACGGTACGTTTGGGGTTTTGGCAGTTGTCGCGTGCGGCTGAGAAGGAGCAACGTCAGTCGGCTATCGTGGCGCAGTTGGCGTCACCTGTGTTGGATACCTCGGCGTTGCTGGCCACGCCCTCGAACTTTGAGCTGCTGCATCAACGCGTGACTTTACAAGGGCAGTGGCTGCCTGCGCACACTGTGTATTTGGACAATCGACCGATGAACGGCCGTGCAGGCTTTTGGGTGCTCACTCCTTTGCAGTTGAATCCCTCCACGCGAGTGTTGGTGCAACGCGGATGGGTACCACGCCATCAATACGACCGCACGTTGTTGCCCCAGATCCAAACACCGACAGGTGTGGTGTCGTTGCAAGGCCGTATTGCGCCACCACCCTCCCCATTGATGGCCTTGCGTGACGAGCCAGATATGTCTGGGTCTGACTCAGGGACTTCTGTGATTCGGCAAAATATCAAATTGGATGCATATGCCGCACAGGTGGGGGGCACATTCGCTGCCACTGTGTTGCAAACCGATGCTGCTTCAGACGGTTTGTTGCGCGACTGGCCTCAAATCACTGCGGGGGTTGAAAAAAACCTCGCTTATGCCTTCCAATGGTTTGCGCTCGCTGCCTTGCAGCTGATGCTCTACATTTGGTTTCAACTCATTCAACCGTATCGCCATGCAAGACGCACCTCGCTCTAAAACACACCACCCTTTGGGGATGACGGTGTATGACTTACCTTCGCCCTCAGAGGTGGTGCAAACCGATGCCAAGCGCACATCGATCGGACGATTTCGCATGTTGCTCGTGTTGCTGGTGTGTGCTGCGCCGGTGGTGGCGTCTTATTTCGCCTACTACGTGGTGCGCCCCGAAGGACGCCGTAATTTCGGCGAGTTGATTCAACCCGTGCGCGCCTTGCCGGATGTGCAAGTGCGCGGCTTGGGTGGCGAGACTTTGCAAATGCCGGAGCTCAAAGGTCAATGGCTGTTCATCAGCGTGGCGGGTGGTGATTGCTCAACCGATTGCCAGCATCAGTTGTATTTGCAGCGTCAAATATTGACAGGTTTGGGCAAAGACCGCGCACGTACAGAGTGGGTATGGCTGGTGAACGATCAAGCCGAAGTACCTCGCAGCATCTTGCCCGCCTTGCAAGAAGCGACGGTTGTCCGCATCGATGCTGGCGCGCTGTCGCAGTGGCTGCAACCTGCGCAGGGTCAGAAACTGTCTGATCATTTGTACTTGGTCGACCCGCAGGGTCAATGGATGATGCGGTTCCCAGCCAATCTGACGGCAGAGGGCGCCCTGAAAACCAAGCGTGACATCGAACGTTTGTTACGCGCTTCTTCGTCTTGGGACGAGGCAGGCCGCTGAGCCCGTTAACGCATGACAGATAGCGCGTACAACCTCACGCCGGTGCTGCACTTGCTCATCATGGGCGCATTGGTGGCCATGGTGCCGTTGTGCTGGGTGTGGTTGCGCAACCCGCAAGCATCGACTTCGCGCCGCGTCCAGGTGCTGACTTTGCTCACCTTGTTCATCACTTTTGACTTGGTGCTGTTTGGGGCCTTCACCCGCTTGACTGACTCAGGCTTGGGCTGCCCCGATTGGCCGGGTTGCTATGGCCATGCCAGCCCACTGGGTGCGCAAGCAGCGATTGCCGTGGAGCAAAACCAAATGCCCAGTGGCCCTGTGACGCACACCAAGGCATGGATTGAAATGGTGCACCGTTACATGGCCATGGCCGTGGGTGGGCTGATCTTGACGCTCGCCGCGTTTGCCTGGGTGCGCCGCTGGCGCAGTGAAGAGAGCCGCGGTGTGTTCTGGCCAACTCTCACGTTGCTGTGGGTGTGTGTGCAGGGCGCATTCGGTGCTTTGACCGTCACCATGAAGTTGTTCCCCCTGATCGTCACGTTGCATTTGTTCGGTGGCTTGGTGTTGCTGGCCTTGTTGACCTTGCAGGTGCAACGCCAACACTTGGTGAGTGCGCGCAGTCAAGCTATCTTGATTCGTCCGCCGTTGTATGCGGCAACCTTGATGGGCTTGTTGCTACTGACCGTGCAAGTCCTGTTAGGTGGGTGGGTCAGTACCAACTATGCGGTGTTGGCTTGCAATACCTTCCCGCTATGCCAAGACAGCGCGTGGCCGTTGATGAACTTTGAGCAAGGCTTTACCTTGTGGCGTCACTTGGGCCTAGATGCGAATGGCCAACCTGTAGCGTTTGAGTCGCTGACGGCCATCCACTATGTACACCGTTTGGTCGCGTACGTTGTCTTAGCTTATTTGGCTTGTTTGGCTTTTTACGTGCGCCGTGTACGAGCTTTAAGAGCGTCAGCGCATGTGCTGTTGGCATGTTTGTTGTTGCAGTTACTCACGGGTTTATCAAACGTGGTGTTTGATTGGCCTCTGGTGGCTGCTGTGTTGCACACTGGGGGCGCTGCGGCGTTGGTGGTGGTGCTGATGTGGATGTTGACCGGTGCGCGTGCGTCGCGCAGCACGGTTTTGAATGCATTGTGATGAGACCCGTTTTATGAGCTTCGCTTCTCCTACGCTTACGCGTTTGCGTCAGTTCAATGCACTGACCAAACCCCGCGTGATTCAACTCATTGTGTTTTGCGCCCTGATTGGCATGGTGTTGGCAGTGCCGGGCGTGCCTTCTTGGCCTGAGGTGCAACTGGCTTTGCTGGCGTGTTTGGGTATTTGGTTTGTCGCAGGTGCTGCGGCTGCCTTCAACTGTTTGGTCGAAAAAGGGATTGACTCACGCATGAAGCGCACCGCCTGGCGCCCAACAGCCAAAGGTGAGCTGAGTGACCGCGATACCTTGCTGTTTTCCACGCTCATGTGTGTGGTGGGATCGACGATTTTGTATGTGTGGGTGAACCCGCTCACCATGTGGCTGACTTTCGCCACCTTTGTCGGCTATGCAGTGGTTTACACGGTTATCTTGAAACCCCTCACGCCACAGAATATCGTGATTGGTGGTGCATCTGGTGCCATGCCCCCAGTGTTGGGCTGGGCCGCGATGGCAGGCGAGGTAAGCCCCGAGGCTTTGATCTTGTTCCTCATCATCTTCTTGTGGACGCCACCGCACTTTTGGGCCTTGGCGCTTTACCGAGTGGAGGATTACCGCAAGTCCGGGCTGCCCATGCTGCCAGTCACGCATGGCAATGAGTTCACGCGTTTGCAAATCCTGCTCTACACCTTCGTCTTGTTCGCGGCTTGCATGATGCCGTTTATCTACCGTATGAGTGGCTGGTTCTATTTGGTCAGTGCGGTGGTGTTGAGCCTTGGGTTTTGCGGTTACGGTTGGGCCCTGTGGCGCAACTACTCGGACGAGTTGTCGCGCAAGACCTTTCGTTTTTCTCTCATTCACCTCAGCCTGCTGTTTGCGGCACTTTTGATAGACCATTACCTGTGATGATTCAAGCCACCCGTCGCCTGTTGTTTTCCACTTTGACGGTTCTCGCCTTGGTTGCGTGCAATGCGGACAAGCCCAAGTTCAATGCCATTGACATCACGGGTGCAGATTACGCCAAGGGCTTTACCTTGATGGACCAAAATGGTCAAAACCGGAGCCTGTCTGATTTCAAAGGCAAGGTGGTGGTGCTGTTTTTTGGCTACACCCAATGCCCTGATGTGTGTCCGACCTCCATGGCCGAGTTGGCCGAAGTCAAACGTTTGCTCGGAGCGGATGCTGATAAGTTGCAGGGGGCGTTTGTGACGGTAGATCCAGCGCGGGATACGCCAGAGATGCTCAAGGCCTACATGGCCAACTTTGATTCCACGTTTGTGGCCTTCATCCCGACGCCCGAGCAGTTGGCCGTAGTCGCCAAGGACTACAAGATTTATTACAAAAAGGTGGATGGCAAAACACCGACTAGCTACACCATGGACCACTCTGCTGGCAGCTATGTGTATGACACCCAAGGCAACTTGCGTTTGTACAGCCGTTATGGGGTGGGTGAGAAGGTACTAGCTCAAGACATTCAGACTTTGCTCAAAACAACACCCTGATGGCTCTGAGATCAAGGTAAAAGGGCCGCCATGCAAACCATGGCGGCCCTTTTGTTTGTGTGCTGGCGTTGCTTAGGCGTATTCTGCCAAAGTAGTTTTCATCTTCTTCATGGCCGCCACTTCGATTTGGCGGATGCGTTCGGCGCTCACGCCGTACTCTGCGGCCAAGTCGTGCAGGGTCATGCCGCCAGAGCCGTTGTCTTCTACCTTGAGCCAACGCTCTTCCACGATGCGGCGGCTGCGGTCGTCCAGCACATTCAGCGCGGCGGCAATGCCATCAGACGCCAATACGTCGCGCTGGTGCGCAGCCATCATGGCGGTGGGCTCGTGGTTGGTGTCGGTCAAGTAGGCGATGGGGCCAAAGGCGTCATCGCTGTCTTCGTTGGGAGTTGGGTCGAGCAACACATCGCCGCCAGACATGCGCATTTCCATCTCCAGCACTTCTTCTGGCTTGACGTTGAGCTTGGTCGCGACCACCTTCACCTCTTGTGGGTTGAGGGTGTTACGGTGTGTGGCATCGAGCGCGTCGGCCTTGAAACCTTGCTTCATCGACCGCAGGTTGAAAAACAGTTTGCGCTGGGCCTTGGTGGTGGCCACTTTGACCATGCGCCAGTTTTTCAAGATGTATTCGTGAATCTCAGCCTTGATCCAATGCATGGCGTAACTCACCAAACGCACGCCTTGGTCGGGATCGAAGCGTTTGACGGCTTTCATCAGGCCGATGTTGCCTTCTTGAATCAGGTCAGCATGGGGCAGGCCGTAACCCAAGTATTGGCGCGACACCGACACCACCAAACGCAGATGCGAGAGCACCAGCTTTCCAGCGGCTTCGAGGTTGTTGTCGTCTTTGAGTTGACGTGCAAACTCCTGCTCTTGCGCAAGGGTGAGCATGGGCAAGCGGTTGGCTGCCGTGATGTAGGCATCGAGGTTGCCCAAGGAGGGAACCAGAGCCCAAGGATTGGAAATAGCGAGAGGCTGTTGCGTCAAAGTAGTCATGTTTGTAGTCCTTTCGGATAACGATCACCTATATTAGCACTCATAAGGGTAGAGTGCTAAACCCTTCAAAGTTTGTGGGTTAACCCTTGGTCATGCAGGCTTATAAATACTGTGTTTTTTAACATATACTGAAAATAATCACAGTATTTAACAGGAGCCTGGTATGCCACCCATGACCTTGGAGCGAATTGCCGTGCAGTGCTGCAAGAGCTGCGCGCATGTGTTGAATTCAGATTCGTCTGAAACCCAGCTGCGCTGCGGTTTGGGCTATTTCATGCAGCCACCGCTGACGCGCAAGCAAGGTCGAATGGATAGCTACCCTGTGGTGGATGCGCAAGAGCGATGCGGTCAGTGGCGCGATAGCTTGAAAGGCGTGCTCACGCCCTGAAGTGCTTAGCCCAAGAGGGCATCGGCAAACTCTTGGGCATTGAAGGTTTCGAGGTCTTCCACCGCCTCACCCACGCCAATGAAGTACACGGGCACGGCAAAGCCGCCTGCTGCCACGCGGCTTTGGCCCCATAGCGCAATGGCGGCGAGTACACCACCTTTGGCGGTGCCATCCAGTTTGGTGACGATGAGGCCAGTCAAACCCAGTGTTTCGTCGAAGGCTTTCACTTGGGCAAGGGCGTTTTGGCCTGTGTTGCCATCAATCACCAGCAGCACTTCATGGGGTGCGGTTTCTTCAGCCTTTTGCACCACGCGTTTGATTTTTTTTAGTTCTTCCATCAAATGCGATTGGGTGGGCAAGCGGCCGGCTGTGTCGACCAGCACGACGTCTTTCCCGCGCGCACGGCCAGCCGTGACGGCGTCAAAACTGACAGAGGCAGGGTCACCGCCTTCTTGACTCACGATGTCCACCGTGTTGCGTGTGGCCCACACGGTGAGTTGCTCGCGTGCGGCGGCACGGAAGGTGTCGGCAGCGGCCAACAGAACCGAGGCGCCACTGTCGCTCAGATGGCGTGTGAGTTTGCCAATCGACGTCGTTTTGCCTGCACCGTTGACACCCGCCACCATGATGACGGTAGGTTTGTGCGTGCCGATGGTGAGTGGTTTTTCGAGAGGTTGCAGCAGTTCCGCAATGGAGGCAGCCAGCAGCGCTTTGACCGCAGCGGGTTCTGTGGTGTGGCTGTCTTTAACGCGGCGCTTCAAATCGGTCAGTAAATACTCGGTCGCCTGAACGCCGGCATCGGCCATGAGCAGGGCGGCTTCGAGTTCTTCGTACAGGGCATCGTCTATCTGCGTGCCCGTGAACACGGTGCTGATGCTTTGGCCCGTCCTGCGTAGCCCTTTGCCCAAACGGGCCATCCAGCTGGCGCGTGGACGTTCTGAGGGGATGGTTGCGGCCTCTGGGGCGGCATCTTGGGAGATTTTTTTCTTAAAGAAGCTAAACATGTGTGGGTGTTTCTAGAATCAGTCCATTCTATGAAAACTCGCACACCTACTCCCCCCCCCCTAGCCAAGCCAACCAAACCGCACAAAGGTGCAGGCGAGGTTCGCATCATCGGCGGCCAATGGCGACGCACCAAACTGCCTGTGGCGTTGAAGCCAGGCCTACGCCCCACGCCCGACCGTGTGCGTGAAACCTTGTTCAACTGGCTGGGTCAGTCGCTGTTGGGTTGGCGTTGCGTCGACCCTTTCGCAGGCACTGGCGCCTTGGGCTTGGAGGCTGCGTCGCGTGGGGCCGCTCACGTGCAGGTGTGTGAGATTGACACCGCATTGGTGACGCAACTCAGCGCCCAAGTGGACCGTCTCAAGGCGACCAACGTGCATGTGTTTCGCACCGATGGTGTGGCATGTTTGAAGCAACTAAGCCCAGCCAGCGTCGATTTGATTTTCATCGACCCTCCGTTTGATGGCGTGTTGTGCGAGCCCGCACTGCATGCTGCAGCCAAGGCGGTGAAGGCCGATGGCTACGTTTATCTTGAAAGCCCCATTGCGTGGACCGAAGAATTGCTCGCCCCGTTGGGTTTGGTTCTTTACCGCCATCTCAAGGCGGGCGCGGTGCACGCACATTTGTTGCGTCGGATCGCATGATCGTTTTTGTTTTTTAGAAGTACGCAGGAGTGCCCATGTCTAAACAAGTAGTTGCCATTTATCCAGGTACGTTTGACCCCATCAGCCTAGGGCATGAAGACATCGTGTTGCGTGCAGCGGCCATGTTTGACAAAGTCATCTTGGCTGTGGCCACGGCGCACCACAAGAAAACTTTGTTCACGTTGGATGAACGCATGGACATGGCGCGTGAAGCCATGGCTGCGCACCCCCAAGTGGAAGTCGTGCCCTTCACCGGCTTGGCGCGCGACTTTGTGCGCGCCCACCACGCCAACGTGATGGTGCGTGGTGTACGCACCGTGACCGATTTTGACTACGAGGTTCAACTCGCAGGCATGAACCGTGAGTTGATGCCTGAAGTGGAAACCGTGTTCCTCACGCCCAGCGCCAAATACCAATTCATCTCCAGCACCTTTGTGCGTGAAATCTCTTTGTTGGGTGGCACGGGTGATGGTCAAAACTTGGTGTCGCCAGGCGTGTACATGCGTTTGATGGCGAAGAAAGCGGCCGCTTGACCGACTTCTTACTCATCCGCCACGGCGAGACAGCGTGGAACCGTGAGCTTCGTTTTCAAGGTCAGTTAGATGTGCCGCTCAACGACATGGGTTGGCAGCAAGCCGAGCGCTTGAAAAACCGAATGACCCAAGCCTTGGTCGCGTGGCAAGCGCAGGGCTTGACGCCCACGCATTTGATCAGCAGTGATTTGCTTCGCGCCCAGCAAACCGCGCAGCCTGTGGCGGAGGTGTTGGGCCACACGTGTATCTTGAACACCGGTTTGCGCAGTGCAGACATTCAAGCGCGGCACCCAGAGGCGTGGCAGCGTTGGTTGGCCTTTGATGCCGATGATGCCGTCGAAGGCGCTGAAAGTATGCGGGACTTCCATGCCCGGGTGATCGACACAATGCAAGCCTTAGCCAATCAATACGCAGGCAAGCGCATCGTGGTGGTCACCCATGGTGGTGTGCTCGACATGATCTGGCGACACGCGCAAACCTTGCCACTCAGCGGCCCGCGTGTGTGTGAAATCCCTAACGCGGGTGTAAACCAAGTTGCTTGGATTGATGGCGGGTTGCATATTCAGTCATGGGCTGACACCTCGCATTTAGCCGATATGCCTGCGCAACCGGTGTACAGCCAACAGCGTTTGGGCTAACAACCGCGATCTGTGTGCGGTTGATGCCAAGCTGGGATAATCAGCTTTTCTTTAGCCCAGTGGCGGATCTTTTATGGCCTTGTTGATCACCGATGAATGCATCAACTGCGATGTGTGTGAGCCCGAGTGCCCAAACGAAGCCATCTTCTTAGGGCCCGAGATTTACGAAATCAACCCCGATAAATGCACCGAGTGCGTGGGCCATTTCGATGAGCCCCAGTGCGTGCAGGTGTGTCCTGTGGCCTGTATCCCTGTGAACCCACAACGGATCGAAGGACGCGACGCTTTGCTCGCCAAGTTCCGTCTCTTGCAGCAAACAGCCCGATAAACCCGTTCGTTAATTGGCAGAAGGCAACGCTTTGGCGTTGCCTTTCTTTTTGGTCGGTGCGCTCGGGTCTTTGGCCGTGAAGTACGGGTTGGGCGGCTTGCGCATGTGCTTACCTTTGCTTGGCATGGGTGCGCGCTCTGTCTCGTAGGGTGGACTTGTGCTGCCGAGGTTACCCGGTGCGCTGAGTCGCAACGCTGCATTCTGTCCGGCTTGGCGCTCTGCTTGCAGTCGCTTTTTCTCTAGGGCCTCAGCCTCTCGCATGTCGCGCATTGCTGCGGCGTTTGTGTCTTGCGCACTACTTCGAGGGACAGATGTGGTTTTGACTTCGACGGGTTGCCCACTGGGGCATTGGGCCAAGGCGCTGTAGGCGTCACCGCATCGGTAGGCAGTGTCAGCGCTGGCAGGGGCGGTGATGAGTAG
>Ga0007792_10000549_pt1 | contig 13500 bp, 12 predicted proteins | sample CryBogmetaGMA6M_FD_60371 | JGI IMG/M metagenome (GOLD analysis project Ga0007792, IMG submission 60371) | Freshwater microbial communities from Crystal Bog, Wisconsin, USA - MA6M | ecosystem: Environmental > Aquatic > Freshwater > Lake | place: Crystal Bog, Wisconsin, USA | collected 2009-07-06
ATATTACTCCAATAATAATCTTTTATTTCTACTGGATCAATTTTGATTTTAGCTTTCATTACCGCAAGAATTATCTTCTTGCGCAGTATTTTTTCTTCAATATCTTTTATCCAACCATCATAACTTATGCCAGCCTCTTTAAGAGTTTTTCTTGTCTCTTTTGAAGAATAATCAGGAGCAAAGTTTTCTAACTCTGTCTGTAATTCTTCATTTGAAAAATTTATACCCTTTTTTTTGGCTTGGTCAAGAACCATATAATCATTAATAAGTAAGTTTAAAAACTCCACAGCTTCTTTTTTTGTAGTAGCATTTAGACCATAGATTTTGGCCTTAAACTTAAACTCGCCAAGTTTTATTATATGCCCATCTATCTTTGCGAGTGGAGTTTGATCCTCCGCAGTTCCACAACCTGCCGCACATATAGCAATACCAAAAAGCAAAAATGCTATCAGAAGCTGTTTCATTACTGAAACTTTACTTTGTTTTAGGAACTGTATTTGCTGGTGCTTTAGTGTCTGCTGGTTTGGTATTTGGAGCTTTTGCAGGCTGTATTTGAATACCAGTTGATGCATCCTGCATTCCTGCAGCTCCTGGTGCCTGAGCAGTTAGAGCACTATCATTTATTTTAATATCAGCTTTGGCTTTCAATTCTTCAAGCCACTGCTGTCTTGCCAGAGATGTTTTAATCTCATCGGTTACTTTTGCCATAGGTTCAACCTTAGCATTTGGATTCTGTCTTTTCATGCTTGCTACATACTGCGCGTAGGACTGCTTGATATCTGCCTGTGATATTACAGCCTTTGTGAAATCCTTTGCTGCAAGCAGTTCTTTTATTACAGTCTCTCTCTTTGCTATAGAACCCGCTTTAGTTTTCTGTCTATTGAGATTTACAAGCTGTGTCTCTACTTCGGTCACAATAGATTTTTCATAATCCTTTATTTTTTTCTGAACATCTGCTTTAGCAAGAATTCCGTCTTTTTCAGCCTGCTGTATAAGCAATTCGCTGATGACCAAATTGTCAAGAATCTTCTTCTTCATTTCTGGGGACTGCGCAAACATCTTGTATTGTGCTGGTAATGACTCGATTTCATCATTCAAATCCTGCACTGTTATTACCTTTCCGTTTACTTTTGCAGCTTCTACTCCGCCTTTATCACAACCTATTACAAGAACCATTGCAAACACTGAAGCTAAAGCAATAACTAGTAATTTTTTCATTTGTTACTCCTTTCGAGAATTAGATTTGTAATAATTTACCACATGCCTAAACATAAAGCAACTTATAATTATATACCAAAAACTGCCAAATCGCTCACTTTTGCTTAATTTAGACGATTGAAATGGCTTATTTGTTTCATGTATTTATGCTTATTTTATAAAAAATATTTTTTTCAAACTTTATCGAAATCCACAAAACCCTTTTCTACATTGACACTAACCAGCTTTACTCTTACTTTTTGCCCCACATCCAAACCTATTAAACCACCGTCCAGTCTTCCTTCAACTGGCGGCTGAAAAATCCTTACATAAGTACCTTTATCTGAAGCACCTGTAACCAAAGCATCAAACTCCTGCCCTATTTGAGAAGAAAGAAGCAAAGCAGCAGCTGATTTTTCCAATCTGCGCTCAACTTTTTTTGCATCATTTTCTCTTTCAGTACAATGTTTTGCTATTGCTTCCAGCTCAGCATTCGTATAAGGAATTGTTTTACCCTCTATAAGTGTTTTTAACAATCTCTGTGTTATTAAATCAGGATACCTGCGGTTTGGCGCTGTGGAATGAGAATAATCCCTAACAGCAAGACCGAAATGACCTTCAGTAGTTGATCCAGGAACTTCAAGAGCATACTCTCCTGGTCCGAGGAGTTTGATTATACTTAGTGACAAGTCTGGGAATTGCTCTGGAAATGTTTTTTTCTGTAATACAAGAAAACTTTCCAAGGACTTCGCATCAGGTGTCTGAGGTAATTCAAAGTTTTTTTCTGCAGCAACTACTACTATGCGGTCCCATCTTTTAGGTGTATGTACCACTCTCCTTATAGAAGGAAAGTTATGTGCTTCCAAAAATCTGGCAGTGACACCATTAGAGGCTATCATAAAATCTTCAATAATATCTTTTGCTGTATTTTGCGTATCAAGCTCAAGACCTTTTATATCATCTCCTAAAAAAATCGGATGTGTTTGCAGAGTAGTCAAATGAAGCGCGCCTTGAGCATGACGAAGAGCTTTCATTTTTTGAGCAGTTATAGATTGTATTTTAATATTTTCATCAAGTCCTTTTATTTGCTTTACTTCGTCAGGTATAGCATTTTCTCCATCTAACCACGCAGCTAAGCTATTGTATGCAAGCTTTGCTTTATTTCTAACCTTTGCCTGATAAATATCAGAAGTGAGCAAAGACCCATCGCCTTTAAAAGTCATTTCTATTATTACAGCAAGTCTATCAGAATTAAAATTCAATGAAGTTAAATCATTTGATAATCTTTCTGGTAGCATAGGAAAAATTACTGCCGGAGTATAAACAGATAATGTATTTTGAAAAGCAAAAGAATCTATTGCCGATGCCTTCCCAGCAATTGCATCCACATTCGCAATCGCCACAAGTATCTTAACTTCTCCAGCAGGCAAGCTTATCGCTGTGGTTAGCTGGTCCAAATCAAGGGAAGAGTCATTATCTATAGAACACCACAAGAGCTCAGTCAAATCACGAACTGCTGCTGTATTACCTACTGCTGGACCTTTTATTTTTTGTAATTCAGTCATTACCGCAGAAGAAAATTGAGTTGCAAGACCAAGCTCATTCATAGCATCATAAGCAATTCTACGAAGCCAGTCCCTTTGTTTTACTTCGCTTATATCGGCCATAAAACCACCTTTTTATAATAATTCATAAATGAAATAAACTACTGGAGGTGTACTCGTTTCTATGGCCTGCCCAACGGCTAAAGTCACCTTAATCGGAGTTCTTTTTCTAAAGGTAAACTGAAAACTCACTCCAGCACCAACTCCATATTTGTAAGACCCATATTCTTGAATTTGATGAACATTTCCTGTTTTGCCACAGTCAACAATAGCAAAGGCCTTCAAATTGTCCAGCTTAAGCCACCACAATTCCCAACCTATCTTATCTGCAATCAAACCATCAAACCTTAACCTACCAAAAACTTTATAATAATCCTGAAATTGATTTAAACCATATCCAATCAATCGATCGAAACCACCCAAACTATAAATTTTCCATAAAGGCACATTTGAAGCGTCCAACATATGCCCTGTCTCCACATTAAATAAAAGATTATTTCCGTTTTCAAATCTCAAATTAGTAATTAAAGAACAATTAAGAAACATAAAATTATACGGAGAATACTTATGCGGTATGGCTTTATCTATATCGACATTCAAACGCATTTCATCAAATTCGTTTCCACCTTGTTTTCCAATTATTTTAACTTCCATCCAAGTATTTATTATAGAAGCAAGACCCTGCTGAACTTCCAGAGAGTTATTAAGATTGGCAAGATATGCGTTCTCGTTTCTAAACGCTTCCCCAAACTTCAATACAGAAAACAAAATTGGTGTCCCTACACTAATACCAAGTCCTTTGGTTCTTTGTATATATTTTGTATTATTATAGACCGCTTCAAACTCCAAATTATCATACAAACTGAGATACACTGGGAAATATGTTTCCAAACCGTATTTAAGCAGATATTTTATTTTATTATAAATGTAATTATATTCAGTCATGCCTTCTAAAATCGTATCGCCTATTTTTTGCTTCAAACCAAGATTTACATTTGCATCAGGCAGGGTGACTTTAAAAGATGGAGTTATAAATAAATGAAGCTCCTTAACTTTTATATTTATTATATCGTCATAATAGTCTGTACCTGTGGTGACCGTCAAAGAATCTGCCTTGGCTGTAATAGTCATAGGCATTTGCCCTGTTCCAGCAATAACAGTGACTATCCCAAATAAAATAAAAAGAGGCAGCAATATTAATCTTTTTGTTTTCGCCATTTTTCAAGCCTCTCCTTTATATTTTTTTCTGTTCCATTTTCTGTCGGAAAATAATATTTATTATCTTTAATACTGTCTGGCAAATGTTGTTGATTGACAAAGTGTCCTTCATAATCATGTGCATACTTATACCCTTTTCCATAACCTAAATCTTTCATAAGTTTGGTTGGCGCATTTCTTATGTTTAATGGAACTGGATCGTTTTTTGTGTTTTTTACATCTTCACTTGCTGCTGTATATGCCATATATGCCGCATTACTTTTCGGGGCACAGGCAATATAAATTATTGCCTGAGCTATGGCTAACTCACCTTCCGGAGAACCGAGAAAGTGATATGTATCCTTTGCCGCATTGGCAATTATTAAAGCATTAGGGTCTGCATTTCCTACATCTTCGCTGGCAAATCTAATAACTCTGCGTATGACATACAGCGGATCCTCTCCCGCTTCAAGCATTCTTAAAGCCCAGTAAATCGCAGCATCTGGGTCTGAATCCCTCATACTTTTATGTAGAGCTGATATTATATTGTAGTGCTCTTCACCGGCTTTATCATAAAGAAAAGTTTTTTTATCGGCCGCCTGTTTCACATCTTCTATGCTTATAGAATATTCTTCTCCTGTTTTTAAAGCGTCTATAACTTCCAGTATATTCAAAACAGTGCGTGCATCACCATTAGAAACAGTTTCAAGCATTTTAACTGCCTCTACTGCTATGTTAATTTTTCTTTTTCCAAGTCCACATTCCTTATCAGTTAATGCCCTTGTGATTATCTTTTGAATATCTTCTTCTTCCAATGCTTTTAAAGTGATAACTCTTGTCCGCGATAATAAAGCTGAGTTTACTTCAAATGAAGGATTTTCAGTAGTGGCACCGATTAGTATAAGCGTTCCATTTTCTACATGAGGAAGAAAAGCGTCTTGTTGGGATTTATTAAATCTGTGAATTTCATCTATAAAAAGTATGGTTTTCTTTCCTATGCGCACGCTTTGTTTTGCCTGCTCTACCACTGCTTTAACTTCTTTTATCCCACTTGAAACCGCCGAGAGCGACACAAAATCCGCATTAATAAGTTTTGCAATTATCATAGCAAGAGTTGTTTTACCTGTCCCAGGAGGCCCCCAGAAAATTATAGATGGCAGTTTGCCTTCAGCTAACATGCCTTTTAAAAATCCTTTTTCGCCTACAGCATGATGCTGCCCTGCAAACTCCGCCAAAGTCCGCGGCCTCATACGATAAGCAAGCGGTTGTTTTGAAATATCTACTTTTACTTCCTCATCATTGCTAAAAAGATCCATTGTACTCCTATAACATTTTTAATTAAAAACTTGTTAATATCAGTTCATTTTATTGATAAGCAATCCTGTAATTAATTTTGGCATAAAGTATGTGGACTTCTGTGGCATAACTTCCTTTTTTTGCGAAATTATTTTCACATCTTCCGTCGTGGCTGGCTGAACCAGAAAAGAAACAGCGAAACCATCTTTCATAACATAATTAATCGCTTCATCCATATCCTGCGTGTAAGTAATACCGCTGAAAATCTCTTTTTCAGGCACCCCGAGAAGCTTATCAAATATCAAGGTATGAAGTACGGAAGGACTCAACATATAATATTCCATAACATGTCCTGCTTTTAAGATTAATTTTTTGTATATTGCCTGCTTGAGCTCAAGCAAATATGCCTTTTTATTTTGAAGTATTCCCAAATATTTTTTTACTGTTTTTTTCATCATTACTTTTTTTAGAGCGGCTGGACTTGTAAGTTTTGTTACTTTAAAATATTTTTTCATTATGTCGCTCTTTGGGTCAAAATCTCTAAAGGTTTTGAAAACCCTGTGTGTCGGTAGTATGGATATATTAGAATGTTCCACACTGATTAAGCACATTAAGATTCTGTCATAAGGCGTCTGCTGTACCCCTGTCTTTTTTCTCATTTCATTCCTAAAGAACATGGCAGTTTCATACCTGTGATGACCATCGGCTATATATAGCTGCTTGTTTTTAAACATGGAAATAATATTTTGTATTTCTTTATCATTATTTATTTTCCATAATTTTACTTGAATTCCTTTTAGATCTTTAAACGAAATAAAAGGTTTTTGTTTTTTTATCCTTTCAAGCAATACCTTGTGTATTTTCTTTTCCTTGTCAGGATACATAGCAAGTATAGGGCTCGTATTGGAATATGTGCTGCGCATAAGCTCAAGCCTGTCCGCTTTTGGACCATCATGAGTGCGTTCGTGTGGAAGTATTATTCGCTTATCATATTCCTCTATTTTTACCGCGGCAAAGAAACTTATCATTTCCTTCTTTTTGCCGTCAGGCATTTTGTATTCCTGTGTATAAACATAAAACGACTCGCTATCATCGCGGTCAAGTATATTATCCATAATCCACTCATTCATAAAATCAGCAGCGCGCGTGTACTTATTTACCGCAGGATTATCGCCTGCTTGCGCAAGACCTTTATCAATTCTTATTACATTAAATGGATCATTTTCATAATAGCCTTCTACTTCCTTATCTTTTATTATGTCGTAAGGCGGCATTACCACTTTTTTCAAATCTACCTTCTCGCTGTTATAATAAATACTTTTAAAAGGTTTTATGTCTGCCATATTTCCTCCATTTTTCACAAAGCTTTTTTATCACCTGATGATTTTATTTTTTCTCGGCAATTTCATTTTTTGTATTTCTATTGTAATCATAAAAGGTAAATATATTAAATGCTACATTGACAGCCATAAAAGCACCTATGGCTATATAATATGTTTGCTGATTTTCAACTAATGAACCTAATTTCGGGGACCAGGTTTTCTCGTTTATAGCCTTAGTTAGCCATAGACCTGCAAAAGTATAGATAAAGCCAAACGGGATGGATTCTATAGCGGTAACTTTAATATCTTCTATCAAATCGTGCTTAGTATATGCCATAGGTTTAAATACAGGTTTTGAAGTATATTCAGCCGACGCTGTCAGTGAATTATAAAATGAAACATCATCTTGCATAGTCCACATGTCAGCGTCTGTTTCTGCTATGACAAAAGAAAATGCAAAAATAATAATTACCAGCACTGCTATGTATTTATTCACAAATATTCCTTTTTAGTAAATAACCTTATTTAAAGGATACTCGATTATGTCAACTGCTCCATTTTCTTTAAGCTGTGGCAATAGCTCGCGTACCTTTTTTTCATCAATCACAACTTCTATGGCCATCCAAGTTTTTTCTTCACCCAGAAGATATGACACTGTAGGTTTTTTGAGTGCTGGCAATATCTTTAATATGGCTTTCAAATTTTTCTTATGTAGATTTAATTTAAGCCCAACTTTTTCTTCGGCATTTAAAGCACCTTTTAATAAAAGCATTATGTTGCTAAGCTTTTGGGCTTTCCATTTATCTTTTAGAGATTTTTCATTTGCTATCATAACTGTTGTGGACTCAAGCAAAGTTTCTACAATGCGCAATTTGTTTGCACGCAAAGACGAACCTGTCTCAGTTAGCTCCACAATAGCATCAGCTAAATGTGGTGGCTTTGCTTCTGTGGCACCCCAAGAAAAACCTACATCTGCAGTCACACCATGTGCTTTGAGATAATTTTTTGTAGTATTTACAAGTTCGGTAGATATTCTTTTACCTTGTAAATCTTTTACTGTTTTTATTTTTGAATCTTCTGGTACGGCAATAACCCAACGGACTGGACGCAAGCCAACTTTTCCATAAACTAACCTATCTACTATAGTTACCTTTTCTCCACTTTCTACCATCCAGTCATAACCTGTTAGCCCAGCATCAAATACACCTTCTGCTACATAGCGCGCCATTTCCTGCGCACGAACAAGCGTAATTGCTATTTCTGGATCATCAATTCCTGGATAGTAGCTTCTGGAAGAAGAATTAATGTTAAAACCTGCTTTTTTAAAAATGTTAAATGTTGATTCCTGAAGACTACCTTTTGGCAAACCTAATTTTAATATCATTAAAGCCTCCTGTTTTGAAGTATTTTAAATAATATCATAAATATAGCGTCTAAGCAATACCATAAACAACAATACACCAAGCTCGTTTTCTAAGTTTATATTCAAAATAAACTTGTCATTTTCTTTCATATAATCTATAATCGTGTTAGAAATTAAGGAGGGATTATGACAAAAAAAACAATATTCAGTGCTTCAGCATCAGCAGGAAGACATTTTATAGCAGGTTTAATGATACTTCTGCCTCTTGTTCTTTCTTTTTGGATTTTGAGATTTTTACTTAGCAAGCTTGATTCTATTTTAGGCCCTTTATTTACCAAATATATCGGTTTTTCTATTCCAGGTCTGGGACTTATTTCTCTTATCGTAATTATTTGGTTCACAGGTGTACTTACCACCAACTTTATTGGTAAAGAGTTTGTCAGATTATATGAATCCCTTATTTCCAAAGTACCTATATTAAATACCCTCTTTTCAGGAATTAAGCAGATATCTGATTCTCTATTTTCTACTACAAAAAAATCATTTTCAAAAGTCGTTCTGGTGGACATTCCTCGTTCTGGCATTTTGCTCATAGGTTTTTTGACATCAGACCAAGTTGTTGCCTTGAATAATAATAAATCAAAAAAAGAAGTTTACCATGTTTTCATTCCCACAACCCCAAATCCAACTTCAGGTTTTATTATTCTCGTCGAAGCCAAATTTATTAAACCTGTTGATGTCTCCGTAGAAGATGGATTCAAATCAGTAATCTCACTTGGGGTATTTCATCCGAGCGTTTATAAAGTAAATAGTTCTATGATAAAATTAAAAGGAGTTAAATCATGACAGCAGAACGCTATTTGAGCTTAACTAAAAATATTTATTATGACACAAAAGAAAAGGTTATCGTACAACATTTGGGCAAAAGATATGTTTTCTTACGGCACGACAGGCGTTCTAAAGCCACCACAATAGCAGAAGGCAAAAGAACTGAAGATATAATAACTAAAGGATTACTTAAAGTACAAGGTACCTTATATTTTGATGCTCGCACAAAAAAGTTGTATAAAAAAACCAGCAATAAAATGGTTTTATTTACCAAAGACCGCAGAAAAATATCAACAAAGACTATAATAGATAGACGCAAAAAAGTTTTATAATCTAATACTCACTCTATCAAAATGCTGTTCTGTATAGTTCAAACTACTTATTAGCTATTTCCAAACTTCGGCAAGCTTCTTAAGCCCTGTTCTATGGCTGTTGCCTGAAGTGGTACATCTGTTAACTTGCCAGCAAGAAAATCATCATACGCAGCCAAATCAAAGTTACCATGTCCGCTTAGGTTAAATAAGATAGTTCTCTTTTCACCTTTTCTTTTGGCATCCAAAGCTTCTTCTATCGCACCCTTAATCGCATGTGAACTCTCTGGTGCAGGAATTATACCTTCTGTTTTTGCAAACTGAAGTGCCGCAGTAAAACAAGGATTCTGGTCATACGCGATTGCCTCAATTACTTTTTCCTTTAAGAGAGCAGAGACCAAAGGTGATGCGCCGTGATACCGAAGTCCGCCTGAATGTATGCCTGCAGGCACAAACTTATGCCCGAGCGTGTACATTGCCACGAGTGGTGTCATTTCGCCTGTATCACCAAAGTCATAAGCAAATTGACCTTTTGTGAGCGTTGGGCAAGCAGATGGCTCCACTGCCACAAACCTGGTATTTTTATGCTGCCCTTTTAATTTATCCTGAATGAAAGGAAATGCTATTCCGGCAAAATTGGATCCGCCACCATGACAAGCTAAAACTACATCAGGATAATCTCCTGCAAGTTCCATTTGTTTTTTTGCTTCAAGCCCAATTATTGTCTGGTGAAGCATTACATGGTTTAACACAGAACCTAAAGCGTATTTTGTATCAGGATTTTTTGCCGCTATTTCTACTGCTTCTGATATGGCTATACCCAAAGAACCCTGAGAGTTTGGATTTTCAGCAAGAATTCTTTTTCCTACATCTGTATAGCTTGTAGGAGACGGATGAACTTTCGCGCCCCATGTCTGCATCATCATTTTTCTATATGGCTTTTGTTCATAAGATATCTTAACCATAAATACTTCTATATCAATACCAAAAAGACTTCCAGCAAAAGCAAGCGAAGAACCCCACTGCCCAGCACCTGTTTCTGTTGCTATCTTTTTAATACCTTCTTGTTTATTATAATATGCCTGAGGTATAGCTGTATTTGGTTTGTGACTTCCAGCTGGTGACACACCTTCATATTTATAATAAATTTTAGCAGGTGTATCAAGTGCCTTTTCAAGATTGTATGCTCTATACAAAGGAGCTGGTCTCCAAAGCTTATATATGTCTATTACTTCTCCAGGAATATCTATCCAGCGTTTTGCTGACATTTCCTGTTCTATTAAAGCCATTGGGAAAAGTGGTGCTAAATCATCAGCCGAAAGTGGTTTCCCTGTTCCAGGATGAAGCGGAGGTGACAATGGTTTTGGAAGGTCTGCTGCAATGTTGTACCATGCTGAAGGTATATCTTTTTCCTGAAGTACATACTTTACTTGTTTTTTTCTAATAAACATGTTTTCCTCCTAAATAGTTAAATTCATTTTTTACATGAAAATAATATATCACGACTGATTTAATTCGTCTATAAGTAAAAACAACAAAAACGGTGGTCTTTAAACCGCCTTAACTTCGCTACCTATTTCATATTGACAAATACCTTCAATTCCATATAATAGTAGCGTAACAAGGGCCTTTGGCCGGAGTGGTGAAATGGCAGACACAGTGGACTCAAAATCCACCGCAGGCAACTGCATACCGGTTCAAGTCCGGTCTCCGGCACCAATAAATAGACCTGAAGTTTTTTTAGTCGGATATTAAATATATAATGGGAGATGACATGAAAAGAGAATTGAGAGAATACAGAAAACATCCCAGATATACCAAAATTATTGCCATGGAATGCAAAATTGAAGAGTTCCCAGAAGACATTTCAGGAGAAAAAGCCAGATTAAAAAAGGGCAATAATTTTAGAGCCACCACTATAAATGTAAGCGAAGCAGGCATCTTAATTAATTACGATTTTATCGTGCCAGAACGCACTCTCTTGAAGATTTCAATTAACGATAAAGCTTTGAGTCCAAAGAAAATAATTTTTTTAGCAAGAGTTACCTGGACAAAAAGAAATGCTTATAAAATTTTCGGCCGTTTCGCAGCAGGACTTCACCTTGAGAAAGTAAACAAGGTCGACTTAGCGAGGCTAATCGAGCACTTCAGTTGATTTTAAATGCGACGCATTAGAATATCCTCTTACTTAATTCCTATTTTTTCCTTACTTGTTATACTATATTTTTATTTAGCAACTATGCCTGCCTCTGTTTTTTATGGTGATGATGGCGAGACAATAAGCACGCTTTATACGCTCGGTATTCAACACCCTCCTGGCTACCCTCTACACACTCTCCTTGGCAAGCTTTTCACTTTCCTGCCACTTGGAGAACTCTCTTTTAGGGTTTATCTTTTCTCCGCTTTTTTATCCCTAATTAATTTCCTGCTGGTATATTTCTTTTTTCTTAGAGCTTCTATTCTTACTGGCATAAAAACGCACATACAACTTATGTCCGCAATAACAGGACTTATTTTTTCTCTTGGTTTCACTATATGGGAACAATCCGTGATTGCCAAAGGCGGAATATATAGCTTCAACATACTCTTCACTTTGCTCTTAACTCATATTATTCTTACCATATATATTAGCCCAAACCAAAAGACAAAATATCTTTATTTGTTTTCACTTGTTTATGCCTTGAGCCTTACCCACCATCATATGTCACAGGAAATACTGCTCCCACTTTATATATTTTTTCTTTTCAAAGCAGGTGCATTTAAAAACTTAAGTTTAATAAATATTCTATTTTCATTAATGTTCTTTTTTTGCGGTATATTTGTTTACTTTTACCTTCCCGTAAGAGCGGATGTAGCTTCCTTAAATTGGGGACAACCATCAACTTTTGATAATTTTATAAAGGTGATAACTCGTTGGCAGTATCTTCGCTCGGAGCTCACTCGCTCTTTTGCAGGCTCGCTTCAACAGATTTGGAAGTTCATTACTTCAATCTCTTTTGAATATGCGCTAATAGGTGTGTTTTTTCTAATTCCTGGTATGACGGCTATATACAAACGCGAAAAAAACATCTTTATTTATTTGACTGGTATTATCGTATTTTTTCTTATCATAACTACCGTTTACTTGAATCTTGCAAAGGACCGCCTTTTCATTATGGAAACCTACATTACACCAGTATATTTCGCTTTATCAATTTTCATAAGTACTGGTATTTACCATACTTGCCTTTGGCTTAAAGACCGCTTTAAAATCAATCCTTCTATTTTTATTTTACTTTTTTCTTCTGTGCTTATTTGTGCCCAGCTTTTTTATGCAAGACCAAAACTCGACAAAAGCAATTATTTTATGGCATACGACTACAATGTTAATATGTTTAATTCTTTGGAAACCAACTCCATGCTGTTTGCCACAGGTGATGGAATAGTTTTCCCATCATGGTATTTAAAATATGCAAAAAAATATAGAACTGATATTACTATTATTGGCTCTGCCGTACTCCCTATGAGATGGGTCCGCGATTCCATAACAAGACAAAATCCGACAATTTTTGTGCCGCAAATAAGTTCTGAGAAAATCGGTACCGAATCAATCGGCTACATAATAAACACTTTGATTAAAAAGAATTTCTCCACTTTTCCAATTTACTTTTCCTACAATAAACCTGAAGATAATGCTCTTGGTTCTGAATTAAAGCTCGTACCTCGCGGAATTGTTCAAAAGGCCTTACCAGTAGGCTACTCTGTTGCCTCTCCTCAGTATATTAAAATGCAGGAAAATGTATGGAAGTTCTATAATTTGCGTGGTATTTTCGACAGACACGCAATGTTTTTAGACGAGAGAGCGGTAAAACTTTATATCAATGATTATTCAGTATCTCTTAACTCTGCTGGCACTTTTTTCGAAGACCAAAACATGAATACTCTATCCCTAAAGTATTTTACCCTCGCGCATTATTTCGACCCAAGCAACCATGAATATTTATATAATATGGGAAATGCAAATTATAATTTAAATGACATAAAAAACGCAATCACTTTATATAAACAGTGTCTGGCAATCAATCCTGATTATGAAAATGGTTGGTTTAATTTGGGAGTAGCAAATTATAAAATAAATAATTATAAAGAGGCACTTGAAGCATTTAGGAAAGTTAAAAAAATCAACCCAGAAAGGGTTGATATGAATCCATATATATCAATCACAGAAAAATTAGTTCAATAAGTCATTTAAAACTTTAATATGTCCGTCTATCAACTAAGAGTTCACTTTTGACCATCTTTTGTGCATGCACTTTTAGTTCTTTTGCTAAATCCTCTACCTGTGCAAAATGAGAAAGCTTTCTCTTGCCGTTCCAAACTACACTTATAGACAATGTCATTAT
>Ga0007792_10000550_pt1 | contig 13492 bp, 9 predicted proteins | sample CryBogmetaGMA6M_FD_60371 | JGI IMG/M metagenome (GOLD analysis project Ga0007792, IMG submission 60371) | Freshwater microbial communities from Crystal Bog, Wisconsin, USA - MA6M | ecosystem: Environmental > Aquatic > Freshwater > Lake | place: Crystal Bog, Wisconsin, USA | collected 2009-07-06
GTCCATCTTAACCCAGACAAGGCCTAAACAAAAAAAATGCTACCCATGAGGTGATTATTCAGAGTACAAACCAGAGTAAGATTTAACCGTCGAGGCGACAACTAGATTGACAATTACCGCCAGCGTTCAGAAGGCGTTTGGGTATTAATGGCTGTATGCGACCCCAAAATTCATCTGAAACCTTTCAACTAGCCAACCTTTTCATAACATTACGATCCTGTCGGTGAAAATCGTAATTTTTTCATACACAGATATCTTTTATCAACTACTTATTTACGGATAAATTCTAAGTCCGCATGATTGTTCAATATACTCCACTAATTCATGGGACTACAGTCCGACGCGAGTATTCGGCAACCTCCACTGCCGCATTGTGCTATCGCTTCTGCATCGGCTTCCCGGCGTGAGCGGGCATTTCCGATTCCAAAACCAGAGCTATCTGCTGCAATTGCGCCACAGCTATATGCAACCTGGACCACAATCCGACACCCGTCCTCATTGCAAGCTCCTAAGGCTAAAGCCTCGGCTTGTGCGGGGGTGTCTTGGTTCCACGAATCCCCAAAATGCATTGTACCCCTATTAAATGCAATAGCTCCATAGGGACCAATAGCTAGAACTTCAGTCGCAGACAAAGCGAAAACTACTGCTACCATCCCAGCTAAAACACCAAAATTTGATAGTTTGTTCATATGTCATCTCCTTTTTTGTTACTGACTTACCTAAACTTCACGGATTGGTCCGAACTGTTGGATAAACGAAGGTACACGGTTTGTGGCCCCTTTACGGTGCGGAATAAGATCGAACATCGGGTTTTCAGGCGGACGATGTTGATTTGGCGGATCCTGTGGGTTAGGCACCAAGAAACGGCCAGAACCGCCGAGTGAGGGTTGATTGTGGCAAACGGTGCACTGGTCGCCGTTAAGCCGTGCACCCAAACCAGCCGAGTTCGTCAACGTGACAAAGTTTGCCTGCGTGGGTTCTGTAAAACTGCCGATTTTCTGATCTGCGCAGTCGTCGCACACGGCCTCTAATTGAATGGCGCGTTGCACCCCTTCGTTGAACAATTCCAATTCAATTGGAGTCAGTTTTGAAAATGGCGCACCCTCACCAGGAGATCCCTGTCGAACGCCGGGGGCATTTTCCGCCAGAGAGATCGGGGTGATAAATATGAACAGCGCCGGAGTTAATAAGCGAAAGAACTGCAATTTTTCTGAACTCATTGCCTTCTCCTTAACATATTAAGGGTAGTTGTAAAACATGTAATCATCTGTAAATATCAAGTCCAAACTCAATTTTAGTGATCAGAAATCCGATAACCGTATCATGCATCAATTCCAGCTTGGAAAAGCAAATTATTTTACGTACCAGACGTTTAATCCAAGTCCTAAAGTTTAGGTTTTTGCGTTCTATTTATCTGGTTTTAACTAAACTTTAGCGATACAACCTAAAATAGTATCAGCAGCTTTTTCCGCTATCATATAGATTGAGGAAACAATAAAAAAACCGGGTACCCTGGGGAATACGGAAGCATCCACCACCCGCAACCCCAATGTACCACGCACATTAAAATGAGTATCCAGTACGGCCATTTGGTCGTTATCATTACCAATGGCACAGGTGCAAGAAGCGTGATGTCCCCAGGCGTTATTTCGGACATAGTCACGTAACTGTTGATCAGTGTGGATGTGCTTGCCTGGTAGCTCTTCGTCCACTAACAACTTTAACTCAAACAAGGGTTTGGTTATTTTACGAACAAACTTAATTCCTTCGACAACGGCATCCAAATCTTGTCCGGATTTGTCGCTGCCTTCTTCAAAATATCGGAAGTTGATGTGGGGTTTGTCGCGCGGATCATTAGAAGCCAAGGTAACTTCGCCAGCACGGTTTAAAGTATGGGCTTTCAACACGGCCCAAGTTAAGTAATTGCTACTTTCTTTAATCAGTGCGGAATATTTCGGGAAATAGCCTCTAAAGTCACCCAGCAGAGCAAAACAAAACAGATCCGGTAACGGTAATTTTTCAAACGAACGCTTGATGACAGCTAATATGGCACCATTTGTGGTGTACACGCCTTTATGATGTATTAGCCATTCTTCATACTGAGTATCGCCACGGCTGTATGTTGCGCCTTTAAGCGCATGCCAATCCGTTCTCATTCGATTGACCACGCCGACTTCATAACGGTCTTGCAAGTTTTTTCCCACGCCAGGTAAATCAATTTTGACTGGAATCTGATGCTTGCTTAACTCTTCCTTTGGCCCTATGCCTGAAAGCATGAGCAGTTGTGGCGTGTTGAAAGCGCCACCAGCCAGTATGATTTCTTTGGAGGCATAAACGCTAAAGTGGTTACCAGGACTATTGCTGGGCTCTGCATGGGCTTTGTAAAGTTTTTCACCTTGTAAATATTCAACACCGATTGCACGGTTGTTTTCATCCAGGATAACTTTGGTTACCAGAGCGTTGAGTTCGATAGACAATCGCTCAGGGTATTTTGCTTGTATTTCTAGTAAACGCTCACGCGTACTGTGTCGCTTACCCTTTTTAGTGGCTAAAGTTGGCAAACAAAGGCCCTCAGTATTTCCTTGCACAAACCACCAGTCATTTGGATCTAGTGGATTGATTCGTTTAACCAACATAAACAAGAATGCTTTAAATTTTGCCCAATTGGTGGGTAATAACAGGGCGGCGTTTAGCGCGGAATATTTGATGACAGACACGAGTTCTTTATCTTTGTGTAGCGCCTTCATCGGCAATGCCACTTCAGTCTGAAACCAACCTTTCCAACCGTGACGGGAAGGATTAATGCCCAATTTTGCCAGAAAACGATCTAACCAGCGATAGTGGCAGTTTTCTATGCGCTCAAAATACTTACGCATGTTATCGGCTTTCCAGGTAGGATCTCCGGTTATCTCAGCAATGTCATCCCAATCGGAATTGTGTGGATACAGCGTCATCATGGCATTATGTGCAGTACAACCGCCCAAACAACCCGCTCTTGGATACAACACGCCTTTTTGTTCAGGCACATATTTCCAATCTTTTTTTTGAGTTTCTTCGTCACTGTAATGACGCACGAAGTAATCCCAACGCATAGCGGCGTTTTCAGTAGAAAAGGTGTGGAACACGGGTACATCGTAATCGTCAGGCAGGCGCTGTTCATCCGGGTAGGCCAAGTTATCACCTTGTAGCAAGCGCGGATCGCCCCCGGCTTCCAGTACCAGTACTTTTTTACCTTGTTCAGCCAATCTGGCAGCGACTGTACCTCCGCCAGCTCCAGAGCCGACAACGATATATTCATACTCATGCTCCATATTTTTCCTCCTTAAGTATTGCCATTAAATTGTTTGGCATCTTGGATTATCAATGCTGGGCTATTCGCGTTCAAACGATAGTGATGCTAATAGCCCGGCACAAAGCGCATCTACAATGTTTTCAAAAACTCAATCAAGGCTTTTTTATCGCTATCACTCAATCCAGGTTCTTTACTGGCGTTTTGATAGAAATCAGTACCAAAATAATGCCCACGGTTAACAACATAATCCGGGCATTTGCTGTTTTTAATCAGTGGGTCGATCAGGTTTTGAAAGACTTTGGAGGCTTCTTCATCACTGGCATTTTTCGGTAACGCCCTTAAATCAAGTTTAATTTTGATCAATAATGCTAACAATTGTTCATCGTGTTTTATTCTGTCGACAATGCCATCCCGCTTATCCAAATCAATATTGCTTAAAAAATTGATCGGAGTGCCTTTGGGAATAGGACCAATCTCCAAGCCTTTTTCGCCTTTAAATTTACCGTCATCAATAATGCCCAGCAGCTTATCCAGTAACTTGGGCAGATAAGCGGATGGCACTCTAAGGTAACTGGACTCGCTGGTTCTATCCACCCATCCAGGCAAAATTTTGCCATTGGCGGTTTGATATTGCAGGTTACCTTTGCGTTTTTCCGGCCATAACATTTGCTCAATAGCACTATTAAAGGATTGCAACCTGTCTTCAACTGCAGGGCTAGGATTAAACTCACCCACTGTATTATTGAGCAGGAACGGTGAGGTAGACCACACACTAATTAAAGAAGGTGGACGGGTATAGCCACGCCCTCCAGCAGGCATTTGATAAGTCCAAGGGTTGCCTGTAAATGGGTTATGTACGGTATATTGTCCAACTGACGGCAAACTTTTATAGGACTCGGAGGAGAAGTCATTCCAAATATTGCCTTCAATGGCATTGGTTGCCAATGGACTACAGGCATTGGTTTCCAATAAGGTCACTGGCACCCGCAATTCCGTGGATAAGTAATTATCTTTTAAGAAATCATCTTTCAAGACAATCTCTTTCATATCTTTTTTAAATTCATCAGTACCTGCGTAATCCCAGTATTTGTTCCAGCAAGTCAGGTAATCTTTACCAACACAGCCATTGGGAAAAAAGGTATAGGCTTTTTCCGGTAGCTTACTTGAATGGCAACGAGCACAGGTTTCGGCAAATACGGTCTTGCCACGGGATAATACTGCCGAATCAGACGACAGGTGCTTTTCACCATCAGGGGCATTTTTTAAATAATCCGGTTTCGCGGAAGCTAGAAAGAACAAGGCCAAATTAGGTGTTTGGCTTTCATTCGCTTGCCAATAGGTTGAGTTTTGACGTGAGGTTTTGATAAAAATGGGTGTAACAGGTTTGCCACCCAGCAACGGATTAAAATGCTCAGTCCATTCTTCACTAAACAAGCCAATATTTACATAAACACGATTCAAAGCCCCTAAAGCGCCAACAGAATCAGAGCCATCCTTGAGTATTGAGTACGCGTGGTGTAAACACGGTATCCGGCGCAGTAAAAAAGTCATTCAATGGACTGCCGGAGGGCGCGTATTCATTTAGCTGTTTATTGTCGACATTGCCGCCAACCAATTTTTCCATGCCAAACTTTTTTGCATTGGCCAATCTAGCCCCTAAATTGTAAACAGCATTCATGGTACGAGGGTTATTGATATAATCACTGGAAACTAAAGAAGTGTCCAATGCTCCAGGGCGTGAGGTATGAAACAATTGGTAAGGAAAACTGGAATGATCACCATCCCAAATAAAAATCCGATCTATCCAAAAATACTGCGCCCCTGGATTTGAGCTGAGATTTTCCCATTTTGGATGTTCAGGGTCTTTAGGCGGGTTGGTTGGGTTTGGGCCAACATGACAAAAGCCGCAAGACATACCGACACGATATGGTCTGATTAGGTTTTTGTCATTGTAATAACCGGGATCGTTATAAAATTTTTCAGGATCCCAATGTTTTTGGGCTTTTTCATCAAAAGCCGGATTGGGAAATAAGCGCAAGCCAACCACGCCAGTGGCATAGCCGTAATACGAACCTTCGGGAATATTTTTGCCTCTGGCGCCAATTTTTACGCCAGGGTATTTTTGTTCATTTTCAAACGGATCGTTTGGACAATCTTTTGCACGCACATCCAACCATAACCCAAACCGATCCGCTCGTGGCTTAGTGGTTTTTTCAAAACACGGCTCATTAACCAAACCTAGATAATGCCAGCGGTTATCCCGGCTAAACTGTAAACCGGGATGATTGGATAAGGATTTTAAAAAATCCAGATTACCACGGCTATCATAACCAAGCTTATCCCATAAGCGGTCATTTCCCGCTGTCCATACTATCCAGTTGTTACGGCCAATTGCCATGCGTTTAACCGCTTCTGCCGGCGTAATTCCAGGCAGATAGGGAGCCAATTCGACTGCGACTGCGGCAGGGTTTTTGGTAAAACCATTATCCATATCCTGAAAATAATCCTCATCGGCTGCCGGTAAACTCTCCGGTGTTCGACCAACACATTTGGCTTCGTCGATGACTTTTCCTACTTGCCCAAGATTGCAGGGCTTGGTATCGAAGGTAGCCCAACTGTTTAGGCTGTATAAAATAAGTCCAAGCAATAAACTGGCAGCTAAAGTTGTTTTTGTTTTCATTTCTGACCCTCTTTGAATAGTGATTCAATAATCATTACAAAAAACCCCCTAGGGAATAAAGGATTTCGGTGCATCTGTTAAAACAGGAACGTTGCGCTACCGATAAGGTCATACTTACAGTTTGTTATTGAAGCTTAGGTAACAAGCAGTTGTTCCATTTCCAAGGTATTAATACTTCATATCTAAAAATTAATTATTCAGCGAATCATCTGTTAGTAACCTATACTCAATCAAATTACTTGCACCCCACCAATCATCGCCTGTCCGTGAGAAAACCGCCTTTAAAATAAGGCGCGAAACACTTCTGAAAATAATGGCTGATTATTCCCTGAATCGTTCCTCTAAAACTAAATTATTCAAATAGCTCATCTCCTGTCGGTTCAATATGGGTGGTTTGGTTCATGTGCTGGCGAAATTTAGATAACTCAAAATACAAGCGGCGGCGCGCACGGTTTAAATTGCCCAACGGCCTATGTTCCGGCAAACAATGCCAGGGATTCATTTTTAGCCGTTTGGTAAATTCGATTAGCGCTGGCGATTCAATTTGCTGTTTTGGTATGTGCACGGTGGCCACGGGGAAAAATGGGGATAATTTTTCCGGCCAGCGTACAGAGCTATCTTCAATGGGCATTAAATGCGGATCGATCTGTACTTGCACCATCAAATCAAACTCCACATCTGTTTGACTCAACGTTTTGATCATGTTTTCCCGTAGATAATTGAACGGCACTTTGCCGAACGGCAAACCAGGGATGCGGGTTTCCACTTTGGTTTTGGGCACGAATGAATACATCACAGCCTGACCTTCGCCCATCAAATACGGTGTACAACTCCAGTACCGAACCCCTAGCGGGTTATATTGGGTTTCGTTATAAAGGCTTTGCATCATCATATCCCGAAAGTGATGGTCAAACGGGTTGATGAAATAATACAAGGCCATCCGTTGTAAGCTCCAATACTGCAATTTCACATTTTCGCGGCTGTTGGGTGTAACGAAGGTAGGTCCGCCACTGGTAGTGATAATATCCTGGGTAAATTTTTCTTCATCCCAAAGTTTTTCACCCGGCACACCCATTAATTTGACGGACATGCTTAAAAAACCGACGTCTTCAATATCTGATGGCACATCCGGCCCTGGCCCGGCGAAACGCACATAGGCTGGGTAAGTTTTTGCTGTGGCAAATATGCCTTTGCGTAAATTTTCTGGTAGATCATCACGAATGATAACCGTAGCTTTCACCACACCATGAGTTTTGGTATTGCCGCCTCTCTCATAGCCACCTGGTTTAAATCGGCTACGCATTTGGTCAGCCATTTGGTCAATAATTTTATCCAGACTTTCTTCTTCATCGGTATCAATATGCTCTTCTGCCAGTTGCAGGCCTTGATTTTTTCTAGTGAGATTGATTAAAAACTGCACAAAACGAACGCTGGGCTCTCGAAACAAAGCATTCCATTGCGGCCGAAACCAAGGTTCAAAACGGCGTTCGATGTGTAAAAGTTTCAGTAAAAACCAATGGATTATTTTCAGGACTCGGGTCTTGATAGTCATGACACTTTACCGCTCCCGTGGTTAGGTAAGGCTGCAAGGTATTTGATAGCACGCAGCCCTGGCATAAAAAAATATCCACCGCCGCGCACGGTAATAAATTGTGGCAAGGCACAGATTTTTTGGGTGAGTCCGGTTGGGTCGGGGCGATTAAAATGATTAGTGCTATCGCCATCGTATAATTGTCGCCGATGCCCCAACAACGGGTCTCGCTCCAGTTGTATTCCGCCGAATTTACTGTTCATAACCCAGGCGTTTTGCACAAATTCAAATTGACGAGATATATTGGCAACCAAACAGATAAATTGCAGGCCACGTTCAGCAACTGGTGCGTCTGGCTTTAGCGCCGCATCCGGTGATAACACTGGACCATAACTGCGACCGCGTCGTAACAATCGATGAAAACGGGATGAAGCCACTAAATCGTCATCCGGTCGTTTATTGCAAAAACCCAGGATTTTAAGAAATCGAGTTAGCCAGTTGCTGTGCCCTGGAGTCATCTCGCCAGTACGCGGGTTTGCTCTGCGCACATGTGCACTGATGGGACACTTCAAACCCTGCGCGTCATCATTGTAGGTAAACAGGTTGTTTGCGTCATTGCTGTCAATACCGGGAATATCGATTTTAGACTTTGCAACCAGAGGTGAACCGTCCAGATGCCTGCCCACCATTGCCTCCGCCAATTGTTGGCGTTTATCGGAATCATGATCACTAGCCTGATCAGCAAACTGCCAAAAGCCAAGTACATCCTGATCAAGTTGTCGCAGCACCAAATAGCAACCGTTACGGCCGAAATCCTTTAGTGCAGGCTGGTCTTCGGCATTTGGCAAAACCATTGCTGCGGGTTCTGTTTTTGGATTAAACAGTGGCCTTGGATTATATTGACTGTATTCGTTAGGATAACCCAACACAATCTCGCCGATGGCTAGTAGATTGGAATAACTATCTCGGTCATGTGCATCGGTACTTTGCTGACGAGTCCAATCGATTACTGGCTGACTAATGCCGTCGGCAAAACCAAAGGGTTCTGCATTACGAAAATCTGTAGTAGGTAGTTCCTTCAGCAAGGTAAAAGCTGTTGTAAAAAAACGGTCTTCAACGGTTTTACGCCAGTTGTTGATAGCGTTTTTTTCCGCATATAACAGCAATAAGACATGTGGTAGATTGTCGGCATCTCCACCCCATTGCCAACGAGTCGGTGCATTCTCATCGACATCGCCCAACCGACGAGAACGACTTTCATCACCGGACATCCCCACTATAAACTCGTCGGGAAAGCTCTCTATTACCGTATCAGTTAAGCCTAATTGACGCAGACCAGCCACAGTAAACGCAATGTGCAAAGCTGTTTTTGGCAAGGGATCGATAGACCCGGCATTACTGATAGGTGCATTGCTCAACCATTGTTTGGCCGCAGACGCATCGGCTATGTTCAACAACATAAAACATGTCTCAGGTAACTTGCCATAAGCAAAGCGCACTAACCCTTGTAAATCATCATATTCAAAATCACCGGATTTTCTCATTGCCATGACTCCTAAGCTTTAGATGAGACTTAACCATTCACTAATATCAGCATCACTGGCCTGACGGACTTCCAAACCGAGCCTGATTCGATGGTTTCGTGCTAAGTCTGTGGCAGTTAAATCCGGATATGCCTTGTACCAAACTTCGGAAGGAAATTGGTGTCGCCGTTGCGAATATTTAAATTGGTGCTCACGGGCCGCACCTTCTTTAATCAACCAACGCGTTCTGGGATAACCGATGCCGTTACCGAAAGCCAAGTTCAATCCCCAACCAACTTTATTAATAAAATCATCCATATAGCTTTCGTGGCTGCCATCGTAATTACTGGCAAAGTAAACTCGCTGGTTATCATCCAGAAACACCCATCGGGCAAAATGGATGGTTTTGATACGGGTTAGAAAGCCGTGTATATAAATATGTCTGGCGATATAGTTGGTGAGCAGCAGAATAAACTTGAAAGTCAATAATCTAACCAACCCGGGTTTAACATAACCAAAGACATTAAACTGATTAGTCACGTACCAATCTTCCTGTGCCGACAATTGCTTGATGTGCTCGCGGGTGGGACGAATGAACAACTCAGGATCGGATTGTTCCAACATCCGTATGCGTAACAGGAAAATGGGCGCAATCAATAAAAATAGCGGTAACAGCAACAACAAGACTAACGGTATACCGATTTTATGTAGTAGATTTCTTAACTGCCATCGACAAGGCGTGCATTCCGGTGCAGTTAAGATTAACCGACCAGTCTGTTTTTGCATTTCCACGTAGGACAGCAGACTTTGACGCAACTGCTGTTGCAAGCTTAACGGGCTAGTGGTGTTATGCCTAACTTCATCGACAGCTTGTGGCAGGTACTCAGCTAAACATCGATGTAGCGCTGCTTCCTCATGAACTTGTTTGACGGTACGACCCAGCCAGTTAACATAGTTAGCATCGGGTTCTACGTCATGAGTTTGCAGCCAGTGTTTTAGGGGGTTGCTGTTGGCATCCGGGAAGGCGATGCAAAACGAGAATATTTGCGTCAGCCCCTGCTCGGCCAGCTCAACTAGCTGATCAAAAAAATCATTTCTATCACCATCAATATCCCCTAGAAATGCCAAGGTGGGTGACCAAGGCTTGGGTTCTAACCCAAAGGCTTTGATGTCGTCGGCAGTAGTCGCTTCAATAATCACAAACCGCGCCACGTGTAGGTTAGGAAATCGACTAAATGGAATTAGCGAGTTATCGGGATTTACCAAACCGTTTTTTTTGTGGCTAATATTCATGCTGCGCAACAAGTCACGCAGGCTTTCCAGTTGACCTTCACGGACAGCTGCACAGATCATAAAAGTGGATTGAGGTTTCATGGTGGCTACCTCCAGTGTCGCATTAAAATGCGAATTAGTCAGTGTTGGTTTTGGTCAAAGCAAAATCTAAAATGTGTTTTTTCCCCCACCAAACCTTACCAAGATAAACACCAGGTTCGATCTCTCTTATTTCGTCACGGATTACTTTTGCAACGAACGATGTCTTAGAGTAGTCAATTACTATGGTGTCTCTACCATCCAGCCAGCTAATGTCACGGTAAACCTTGGCAATAATAAATGTCAGGCTGAAAGGAGTGATCTTGTTCACCAAGATACCGGCATCGCCTGTGGGACAAAACAGATCGAACACTTTACCTTGCCAAAGAAACGTGCGTGCCAGCAAGGCAACAATCTTTGAGAATAGAGATCCAGACAAAATGGCAATACCCTGGGTGTCGCCACTGGGTATGTTGCCAGGTCTGGCGTTACGATAAATTTCATCGAGTTCTTCACGGGATTTATTCAACCAGCTTGTAACAGTGTTATTCATGATATTACTCCTCAAGTTGATAAAATCGCCTTAGCTTAGCCGATCTAGGTAACACAGCTTCTAACACAATAACTGACTTGTTTTATTAGTAGAGGTTAAAGCTTTGACGACAGAATTAAAATTCTTTATTTAAATACACATAATTTGTTATGAATATCCCATAAATAGCTTCGCCAAATTCCTTGATGGCTAATTTCAGCATGGTATTCTTATTAGTTTCCAGTGCCAGGCCAATTGTTTTGCAGATTCATTGTGTCAAACATGCCGGCCTCCCAGTCAAAAAATTAGATAACGCCGGATGCCGGTTATTGGGTTCGTAAAGTTACTACCCGCTTGCCGCTATTTAAATTCAAGGCAAGGTTCTCAGCGTTGAATAAATCAGTATCTTTAAAAATTCCCGCTTGAAAATCCGATATACAACAATGTGCAGCGACTTGTTAAAGGGATGGATATTGGTCTGGCCCCCAATCAAAATTCTATTAATGTTGAAGATGAACTTAATATCGTGGAAATAACAATACGTAAAAATACCTAGTAGTTTAGTGTCATAGGATATTCAATTTTCGAACGGATAAAAGATATATTTATTGGTGTTCGCCCAATAAGCCCATGATGATGGCGGTAAAATTGGGAATCCTCAACGCGGGTAAAGTTTATATGGACGAAGGATCAAAACCTATGTAACTTTTGAATCATTTTCGACACAATTTATATGGATTTCTCGGTTATTGCAAGATAAATATCCACCCAAAAAAATTTAAAATCTGTTTTAAACAAACGCTTTTATTATCAATACCTAACCCGGACAAGCCGGAACCTAAATAGCAGCGATTCAGAGCATTCCTTAAAAAATAATTGGCATCCCTACGTGCTTTATTTGGAGTGCAAAATACCCTCTCCCTTTATTATCAGGAACTGCATTAACATCCAGCTTCAGTTCTAATTTATGACACCGCCTGGTAATAAAAATAACAACGTTCAAAACCTTAAATTCCGGAGTAAGGCATCTCCCTCATGTTTTAACTGATAAAGCGAAACTGTATCCGCGTCGCAGATATTTCTGCTAATCGGGCAGCTTTTATCTTTGCCCATTTCATTGCAGCATCCAAATCTTTCCACAGACTTTTTAGCGTAGGATGGTCTTTGTCTTTCATAAAGGCCGCTTGAAAAACGGTACTCTTCACCAACAATTGATTAATCAAATAACCCATCTGCATAAATTGAAAGTAGTTTTTTAAGGCTTGGTAACTTTTACGTGCCCATTTATGTTCCAGGCCATAGCCGCCATTTTTCAGTGTATTAAAACCTTCGTTCTCGATTTTCCAGCGTAACCGCCCGGTATAACTGCTGGCTGCAATATTTTTCTTGTTCAACGGCAAGTCGGTAATATGAACGAAGTGTTTTGTCTCTATTTTTATTTCCTCGCTACCCTCCGCATTTTTATGCGTCATGGTAACGGTTTCGCAGCATTCCTGCCAGTTGACCGAATGCCCCTTGTAGTCAATTTGATCTACCCAACAAAAAAGCTGTTCAGTTTTTGTGTTCCCATTTGCTGAATAAGATATTTCTGTATGTCGATTATTGGGCTGGAGTGGCTTTAAGGCCAGCACTTCTTCCCAAAATAATGTTGAATTACCTTTTTTAAAAGTAACCAAATAAGCCCATTGATTGGCTTTGCAGATAGTAAAAAAGCCCTCGTAGGGGTAAAGTGCGTCGGCCAAAATAATAATGGGAAGCCTGGGATAAATCTTTTTCAGTTTGGCGGCCAAGCGCGTGAAAGCCTTGCGTTCACAGTCTTGTTTGTCATACGCCTCATGTTCAGGGTTTTCGATCCATTCCGACGCAACCGAAATTGAAAAACCATTAGGCGTGATTAGACGCGCATCCAGTACTTTGTGTGAATAAGTCGTCTTGTCATTTTTTGAGGTTTGGTGCAGACATTGCTCACAATGAGGGTAATCAAAACTGACGACCCCTGTTCCATCAACCGCTATACGGTACCAGTGGTGACGGTACCGGCTTTTATGAAACACTTTGCGCTTAAGCAAAACCTGCACCATTTTTTGATTGAGCCGCTCAACTTGGGTTTCATCCAGCAAAGCAATAACATTGTGGACAGAATCCCCGTGCGGCATCGGAAAGCCAAACAGTCTCTTGAAATTCCTCTGAAACAGTGGCGCTTTACGCTTTTGATTATATTCGTTGCGGGAACCTGCTTTAAATATAAACATGGCGAGACAAGCGGTCAAATGTGCTGCCAATTTAAGCGGGGATGCTTTTTTGCGCGGATCATCCAGTTCACGCATCCAATCAAACAGCAGAGGAAAATGATGGGTGACGGTGGTATAAATTTGATAGATTAGATCGATTTTCTTTTCTTTGTAGGCACGAATTGCCGCTTTCTCTAACTTTTTATCATGTTTTTTGGCTTTTTTTAATCGACGTTGTACAGTTTGTGGGTCACAGCTTTTGGCTTTTTTTCATTGAGGGTATATTTAAAAAGTAAAATTAATAAAAATCGGCTATTGTCTTCTAACTAAAATAGCCGGACAAATATATTTTCATTCATTCGTAATCTATTGTTTTTTAGGGTGGCTTGAGA
>Ga0007792_10000551_pt1 | contig 13489 bp, 13 predicted proteins | sample CryBogmetaGMA6M_FD_60371 | JGI IMG/M metagenome (GOLD analysis project Ga0007792, IMG submission 60371) | Freshwater microbial communities from Crystal Bog, Wisconsin, USA - MA6M | ecosystem: Environmental > Aquatic > Freshwater > Lake | place: Crystal Bog, Wisconsin, USA | collected 2009-07-06
CTCCACGCGGGTTTCGGTTTTCTGAAGGGCGAGTGTGGCTTCGTCAAACGTGACGTACAACGACACAGCAGGGCAATCGCGCCCTTCTTGCAAGGTGTAGGTTTGCACCACCTCGTCGGGCAGCATGGTGATCTTGTAGCCCGGCATGTAGACGGTGGACAAACGGTGACGGCCCAGCTGATCAATCGGGCTGCCCGGTGTCAGTGCCAAGGCAGGGGCGGCAATATGGATACCCAGCGTGACCGTGCCTGTCCCTAAACCTTGGACAGACAAGGCATCGTCAATCTCGGTGGTTTGCGAGTCATCAATTGAATAGGCCTGCACGTTGGCCAGTGGCAATGCGTCCGCAATGGCGGGCGCTTGCAACGCTGGAAAACTGGTGCCCTTGGGGAAGTTGTCAAACAAAAAACGCTGCCAATGGAACTGGTAGGCGGAATTGATGGCCCCTGCTTTTTGCAGCAAGGCCAGAGGCGCGGTGTGGGTGGCGCGCGCGGCTTCGACCACTGCTTTGTATTCAGGTGCGTTTTTGTCGGGCCTGAACAAGATTTTGTAGAGCTGCGTCTGAATAGGCTCGGGGCAAGTGCCTTGGCTCAGGTCTGCCGCCCAGCTATCGATCAACGCTTGGATTTGTTTTTTCTTTTCAATCCCGGCCAGTGCTTGAGCGATCACTTCGGCAGAGGCCTTCTTGAAACGACCTTTGCCGGCGCGACGAAAGTAGTGCGGCGCTTCATAGAGCCGAAGCAAGGCGGCGGCTTGTTCGGTCAGCGTGGCTTGCGCGGTGAAGTATTCGCGGGCGAGATCGGCAAAGCCGAACTCATCTTCGGGGGCAAATTCCCAAGCCAAATCGAGTTCGATGGTGGCGCTCAAGGCGAGCGCGTCACGCATCAGATCGGCGGGCGAGGGTTTTTCAAACTTAATCAGCAAATTGGCGGCCTTGACCTTCACCCGTTTGCCAGATTCCAACTCGATTTGGGCTGAGCTTTCCGCTTCTGAGAGGATGCGGCCCGTCTGGAATTTTCCAGCTTCTTCAAACAATGCGTACATAGCAGTAATTGTCCCACGCGCGGCTCAAGCCGCCGGCTGTAAATCTAGAAATTCCAGCACCTGTGGCAGGTAGGTCTGGAAGTCGCTGATGGCATGGTCGCCACCCGCCATCACCACTTGGTGGGATCCTGGGTAGCGGGCTGACATTTCGCGCCAGTCCAAGACTTCGTCACCTTGGGCAATGAGGGCCCAAACACTTTCGGGATGCGGCAATGGACCGACCATCAAGGCGCGTAGTTCCCCTACAAATTCGTCAGCGAAGTAAAACCGTGCCGCAGGGTCATGCCACGAGGTTTGTTCGCCGATGTGCTTGGCCAAGTCGCGGGCTGGGTCGACGGCTGGGTTGAGCAGCACGGCTTTGCATCCGCGCTGTACGGCCAGCCAGGTGGCGTAAAAGCCGCCCAAGGATGAGCCGATGACGGCCATGCTGTGCGTGGGCCAATCGGCGGTGCCTTTCGCAATCAAGGCCGCTGCCGCTTGGGGCGAGGGCGGGAGTTGCGGGCACCACCACGTGATGTGTGGGAACTGTGTGGCCATGACGGCTGCCACTTGCTGGGCTTTGGTGGATTGGGGGGAGGAGCGAAACCCATGCAAATACAGCACGTGGGTGGTGGGGTTGGGGGCGGTCGGCAAGGTCATAGCGAATGCTAGCAGTCGCCTCCAGCGAACGCCGTGACAGGGGATAATCTGGTCATGTCCACTGTCATTCACAAACCCAGCCCATTTCAGCGACTGATCCCTTTGCTCAGGGGGTTTGATGGTCCGTTGGCCTTCGGTGTCTTTTTATTGGCGTGTGCGGGTTTGCTGACGATGTATTCGTCGGGCTTTGCCAATGGCGCACGTTTCTTTGACCATGGTCGAAACATGCTGATTGCGGGTTTCATCATGTTTGTGGTGGCGCAGATACCACCACAGCGATTGATGGCGTTTGCCGTGCCGCTCTATACCGTTGGTGTGGCGTTGTTGGTGGCGGTGGCCTTGTTTGGCCTGACCAAAAAGGGCGCACGCCGCTGGCTGAATGTCGGCGTGGTGATTCAGCCCAGCGAGATTATGAAAATCGGTATGCCGCTGATGTTGGCTTGGTGGTTCCAAAAGCGCGAAGGCCAGTTGCGTCCCCTCGACTTCTTCGTCGCGGGCATGTTGCTATTGATCCCCGTGGGCCTGATCGTGCGTCAACCAGACTTGGGGACCGCTATCTTGGTGTTGTCGGCGGGTATGGCGGTGATTTTCTTTGCTGGCTTGAGCTGGTGGCTCATCGTGCCGCCCATCATCATGGGGTTGATTGGTGTCGGCTTTGTGGTGTTTTTTGAACCCACTTTGTGTGCCGATGGTTTTCGCTGGCCGTTCTTGCATGACTACCAGCAGCAGCGTATTTGTACGTTGCTAGACCCGTCCCGAGACCCGCTGGGCAAAGGGTTTCACATCATCCAAGGCATGATTGCCATTGGCTCGGGTGGCTTCTGGGGCAAGGGTTTTATGCAGGGCACACAGACCCATTTGGACTTCATCCCGGAGCGCACCACCGACTTTGTGTTCGCCGCGTTTGGTGAAGAGTTTGGTTTGGTTGGCAACTTGATGCTGATCGTGGCCTTCATCTTCTTAATTTTGCGTGGCTTGGCAATTGCGGTGGAGGGCCCCACGTTGTTCGCCCGTTTGTTGGCGGGCAGTGTGACGCTGAGCTTTTTCATCTACGCGTTTGTGAATATGGGCATGGTCAGCGGCATCTTGCCGGTGGTGGGCGTGCCGCTGCCGTTCATCAGCTACGGCGGCACCGCGATGGTCACCTTGGGCTTGGGCTTGGGTATCTTGATGTCTGTTGCCAAAGCCAAGCAGTTGGTGCAGTCATAATTCCCGCATGATTTCACGCGAACCCACCCTTGAGCGATTGGCAATTGCCCGTCAACTGTTGTTAGAACCTTTCGGTTTGGACGAAACCGACTTGGCGAGAACCCTGGCTGAAATCAAAGCCCACAAGGTGGATGAAGCCGATTTGTACTTCCAGTACACCCGTTCCGAAGGTTGGAGTTTGGAGGAGGGCATTGTCAAAACCGGCTCCTTCAGCATTGACCAAGGAGTAGGGGTGCGTGCGGTGAGTGGTGAAAAAACCGCCTTCGCTTATTCCGACGATATTTCCAAAGCCTCTTTGCTCGACGCCGCACGTACGGTGCGCACGATCGGCGCCGCAGCCAAGGGCGGGCGCGTCAAAGTGCCGACGCGCAAAGTGGCGGGTAGTCGGTCGCTGTATCACGGCCTCGATCCGATTGCCTCATTGAACAGCACCGAAAAGGTGGCACTGCTCGGACGCATCGAACGCATGGCGCGAGCCAAAGACCCCCGCGTGATTCAAGTGATGGCCGGTTTGGCCAGTGAATATGACGTGGTGATGGTGGTGCGAGCCGACGGCACGTTGGCTGCCGATGTACGTCCTTTGGTTCGTTTGAGCGTGACGGTGATTGCCGAGCAAAACGGCCGTCGTGAAGTAGGCTCGGCCGGCGGTGGTGGTCGATTTGGCTTGGACCATTTTGACGACGCTTTGGCACAAAGCTACGTCGACGAGGCTGTGCAGTGCGCTTTGACCAACTTGGAAGCCCGTCCTGCACCCGCCGGCGAAATGAGTGTGGTGTTGGGCCCAGGCTGGCCCGGCATTTTGTTGCATGAGGCGATTGGTCACGGTTTGGAAGGTGACTTCAACCGCAAAGGCTCCAGCGCATTCAGTGGCCGCATTGGGCAACGCGTGGCAGCCAAAGGTGTCACGGTGCTGGATGACGGCACGATTCCGGATCGTCGGGGTTCATTGAATGTGGATGACGAAGGCAACCCAAGCCAGCGCAACGTCCTGATTGAAGATGGTATCTTGAAGGGTTATCTCCAAGACAGCATGAATGCCCGTTTGATGGGGGTCAAGCCCACAGGCAATGGTCGTCGCGAGAGCTACGCCCACGTGCCTATGCCGCGCATGACTAACACCTATATGCTGGGTGGAGACAAATCGCCGGAAGAAATTGTGGCCAGCTTGAAAAAAGGCTTGTACGCGGTGAACTTCGGGGGCGGCCAAGTCGACATCACGTCGGGTAAGTTTGTGTTCTCAACTAGCCAAGCGTTTTGGGTGGAAAACGGCAAGATTCAATACCCCGTCAAAGGTGCGACCTTGGTCGGCAATGGTCCCGACGCACTCACGCGAGTGAGCTTGATCGGCAACGACATGCAACTCGACCCAGGCGTGGGCACCTGCGGCAAGGAAGGCCAAAGTGTGCCCGTGGGTGTGGGGCAACCGACGTTGCGCATCGATGGTTTGACCGTCGGCGGAACTGCCTAATTGGCTGTGCTATATTCAAAGCCATGAATTCAGCCCGTTTCTATTTTGGTTATTTTTGGTTCTCACGCTTTACCGGCGGTCGAGAGATCTGAACGTACCCCAAACGATCTGAACTCCCAAACCAACCGCCGGCTCCCCGGCGGTTTTTTTTTGCCGATCTCCAAAAACATCTTTTCAAACTTCAGGACGAGACCATGAAAACGAACAGCAGTTATCCAAGCCACGTTGAGCAGACAAGTCAAACCGACGACCAACGTATCAAGGACATCACCGTGCTACCTCCTCCCGAACATTTGATTCGCTTTTTCCCGATTCAGGGCACGCCCGTCGAGAAGCTGATTACCAAAACCCGTAAGGCCATCCACAGCATCATGCATGGGTCTGACGACCGTTTGCTGGTCGTTGTGGGTCCTTGCTCGATCCATGACCCTGCTGCTGCGATTGACTACGCGCGTCGCTTGCAGCCCCTGCGTGAGAAGTACGCCGACACCTTGGAAATCGTCATGCGTGTGTACTTTGAAAAACCACGCACAACTGTGGGTTGGAAGGGTTTGATCAACGATCCGTACTTGGACGAGAGCTTTCGCATCGACGAAGGTCTGCGCATTGCGCGTCAGCTGCTGATTGAAATCAACCGCCTTGGACTGCCTGCTGGCAGCGAGTTCTTGGATGCCATCAGCCCGCAATACATTGGCGACCTGATTTCGTGGGGCGCGATTGGTGCGCGAACAACCGAGAGCCAAGTGCACCGCGAATTGGCCTCTGGCATTTCAGCGCCTATCGGTTTCAAAAACGGTACCGATGGCAATATCAAAATCGCCACGGACGCAATTCAAGCGGCCGCGGGTGCCCACCACTTCTTGTCGATTCACAAAAATGGCCAAGTGGCGATTGTCCAAACCAAGGGCAACAAAGACTGTCACGTCATTTTGCGCGGCGGTAAAGCGCCAAACTATGACGCAGCCAGCGTGACGGCCGCGTGTGAAGAGCTGGAGAAAGCCAAGTTGCCAGCGACATTGATGGTGGATTGCAGCCATGCCAACAGCAGCAAACAGCATGAGCGTCAGCTGGTGGTGGCGCGTGACATTGCTGATCAAATCAGCGGCGGCTCCAACCAAGTGTTCGGCGTGATGATTGAGAGCCACATTCACGGCGGGGCGCAGAAGTTCACACCCGGTAAAGACGATGTGTCTCAGCTGGAATACGGCAAGAGCATCACGGACGCCTGTTTGGATTGGAATGACTCTGTGGCCGCTTTGGACGTTTTGTCTGAGGCTGTGGCGGCGCGTCGCAAGCGTTCGTGATTCTTGGTTAAGCCAAGTCAGGTGCTGGCCGCTCTGTGTGCGTGCGAGCCAAGCCCTACGAACTAAGACTAAAAGCCGCCAACAACTTAGCGTGAATCCCGCCAAAACCACCATTGCTCATACAAAGCACATGGTCACCCGCCTGCGCAGCAGCCACGACCTGCGCAATGACGTCATCCACTGAGCCGGCCACAGACGCACGCGCGCCCATCGGTAACAAAGCATCCACCGCATCCCAGTCCAAACCTCCTGAGTGGCAAAACGCCAAGTCAGCATCTTCCAAACTCCACGGAAGTTGCGACTTCATCGTGCCCAGCTTCATTGTGTTGCTGCGTGGCTCAAACACCGCCAAGATGCGGGCGTTGGGGCCCACTTTGCGGCGCAGTCCATCGACCGTGGTGCGAATCGCGGTGGGGTGGTGTGCGAAGTCGTCGTACACCGTGATGTCACCGCCCGCGCGTGGCACGGTGCCGCGCACTTCCATGCGGCGACGCACGTTTTGAAACTCGGTCAAAGAGGCGGCGGCTTGCGCGGGCGATACGCCCAAGTGCTCTGCGGCGGCGATGGCGGCCAAGGCGTTGAGTTGGTTGTGCACGCCTGTGATGTCCCATTGGACGCGGCCTACTTCTTGGCCGTGGTGCAACACCGCAAAGTGATCGGGTCCGCCTTGCACAGACCAACCGTCGGGACCTGTGGCGTTGGCGCTCACGCCAAACTTGGCCACACCACTCCAGCAGCCTTGATCCAGCACCCGTTGCAAGCTTTCTTCATCTGCGTTCACCACCACGCGACCGCTGCCGGGTACGGTGCGTACCAAGTGGTGGAACTGACGTTCAATGGCGGCGAGGTTGTCGAAGATGTCGGCGTGGTCAAACTCGAGGTTGTTCAAGATCGCCGTGCGGGGGTGGTAGTGCACAAACTTGCTGCGTTTGTCAAAGAAAGCGGTGTCGTACTCATCCGCCTCAATGACGAAAGGCGTGCGTTTGTGTGCAGCCACGTCGGAGGCGTTACTCAAGCGGCCCAAGCGTGCGGACACGCCAAAGTTCATGGGCACACCGCCTACTAAGAAGCCTGGCTCCAAGCCTGCGGCTTGAAGAATCCAAACCAGCATGGCGGTGGTGGTTGTTTTTCCGTGTGTGCCAGCGACGGCCAGCACATGGCGGGGTTGGCTCGGGTGGTGCAACACGTGTTCAGCCAGCCATTGCGGCCCGCTGGTGTAGGTGGCGCCGCTTTCCAGAATGGCTTCCATCAACGGGAATTTGGGTGATCCATCGGCCAAGCGGGCGCGGGATACCACGTTGCCAATCACGTACACGTCTGGAGCGAGGCGCATTTGGTCAGCGCCAAAGCCTTCGATCAATTCGATGCCAAGGCTGCGCAGTTGGTCGCTCATCGGAGGGTAGACGCCCGCATCGCAACCGGTGACTTTGTGACCCGCTTCACGCGCCAACGCGGCAAGTCCACCCATGAACGTGCCGCAAATTCCCAAAATATGTATATGCATCCGCCCATTTTAGAAGGGTGTATCTGGGTGGTCTGAGCAGGCGTTTCTCTGGGGGCTGACAATCACGTCAATATGAATACGGTTCAAGAAGAAATTGCAGCGACCGCAGCGCGCATGGTGGTCGAAGATGGGTTGGAATACGGCCCTGCCAAACGCCGCGCAGTCAAGCAATTGGGTTTAACGGCGCGCGCCCAGTTGCCCAACAACGACCAAGTTGAGGATGCCGTCCGTGAGTATTTAGAGCTTTTCTGTGCCGATACTCAACCCGCCGAGTTGGCGGCGTTGCGCGAATTGGCTGTGGTTTGGATGGCACGTATGGCCGCTTTCAGGCCCCATTTGGGTGGATCTGTGTGGCGGGGGACTGCCACGGCGTTGTCTGATATTTATCTGCAGTTGTTTTGTGATGATTCAAAATCAGCAGAAATCAGCCTCATTGACCATGATGTACGCTACGAGGTGAGTACCGTGCGGGGGTTCCAAGGAGGGGACGTGGATGCCTTGAGTGTGCTGTGCACCTGTCCTGGTTTTGCGCAAAGGGTGTTGGTCCATTTGATGATTTACGACTTGGATGATCTTCGTGGCGCCTTGAAACCGGACAGTCAAGGTAGATCGCAACGCGGGGATTTATCTGCATTACGCAACTTAATCAAAGGGGTTGAATGACATTTAATGTAAATAAGCGTGCAGCCATGTATGCCGGCGTGGCCGCATTGGCCGCATTGGCAGGCATTGGCGTCGCTTGGAAGCGTGGGGATGTGGATGCCCTGTCCGCTGAGGCGATGCAGGCACTGTGGGCGACGGAATTCGACACGCCAAATGGCGAGTTGCTGCGCATGTCTGACTTCCAAGGACGCCCGTTGGTCATCAACTTCTGGGCCACTTGGTGTACCCCTTGCATTGAGGAAATGCCTTTAATTGATGCCTTTTACCGTCAAAATAAGTCAACTGACTGGCAAGTTGTCGGATTAGCGATTGATCAACCCAGCCGAGTACGTCAATTTTTACATCAGTTTCCGGTGGAGTACCCGGTTGCTTTGGCGGGAATGACGGGCACAGAGCTGGGCCGACAATTGGGAAATGATGTGGGGGGGCTGCCGTTCACGGTGGTTTTGGATGGCCATGCGCGTCTGATTCACAGAAAAGTAGGTAAATTGAATGAAGTTGAGATCAGAAACTGGGCGGCTTGATCTTTATTTCCTACGATTGGTCTGTAAATTGGTGTAAATTAGAGGCTTATTTACAACAAATAAGGTGTAGTTATGGATTTGCGAAAACTCAAGACGTTGATTGACCTGGTCTCCGACTCCAATGTGTCAGAACTCGAAATTACCGAGGCTGAAGGCACGGTCCGTATCGTCAAGAGTGCACCAGCGCCTGTGGCCATGGTGACGCAAATGGCTGCACCTGTTGCGGTAGCTGCCCCATTGGCAGCGGCCCCAGTGATTGCCGCACCCGTCGTGGAGGTTGTGCCTGTGGGCCACACGGTCAAGTCACCGATGGTGGGGACGTTTTACCGCTCCTCTAGCCCCGGTGCGAAGTCCTTCGCTGAAGTTGGCCAACAAGTCAAAGAAGGTGACACCATTTGCATCATTGAAGCCATGAAGATCTTGAACGAGATCGAGGCAGACAAGTCAGGCACCATCACCCAAATTTTGGCTGTGGACGGCCAGGCTGTGGAATACGGCGCACCCCTGTTCATCATCGAATAACAGGCGGGCTTTCATGTTTAAAAAAATCCTGATCGCCAATCGTGGCGAAATCGCCTTGCGCATTCAACGCGCCTGCCGCGAACTGGGTGTCAAAGCGGTGATGGTGTATTCCGAAGCCGACCGCGAAGCCAAGTACATCAAGTTGGCAGACGAGGCTGTGTGTATTGGCCCAGCCGCGTCTCCCCTGAGCTATCTCAACATGCCCGCCATCATTGCGGCGGCGGAAGTGACAGACTCTGAAGCCATTCACCCTGGTTACGGTTTCATGAGCGAAAACGCTGATTTTGCCGAACGCGTTGAAAAAAGTGGTTTCCAATTCATTGGCCCCACCGCTGAATCGATTCGCATGATGGGCGACAAGGTGTCGGCCAAGCAAGCCATGATCAAAGCGGGCGTTCCTTGCGTGCCTGGCTCTGAGGGCGAGTTGCCGGACGATCCAGCCGCCATCAAACGCATTGCTAAGAGCGTGGGCTACCCCGTGATCATCAAAGCCGCAGGCGGTGGTGGTGGTCGTGGCATGCGTGTGGTGCATACCGAAGCTGCCTTGATCAATGCCGTAGCGATGACCAAGGCTGAGGCCGGATCTATCTTTGGCAACCCAGCGGTGTACATGGAGAAGTACCTCCAGAACCCACGGCATATTGAAATTCAAATCTTGGCTGACAAGCACAAGAATGCCGTGTATCTGGGCGAGCGTGATTGCTCGATGCAACGTCGTCACCAAAAAGTGATTGAAGAAGCGCCGGCACCAGGCATTCCCCGCAAATTGATCGAGAAGATTGGTGAGCGTTGTGCGGCAGCCTGTAAACGGATCAACTACCGCGGTGCGGGCACGTTTGAGTTCTTGTATGAGAACGGCGAGTTCTATTTCATTGAGATGAACACCCGCGTACAGGTCGAGCATCCCGTGACCGAGTACATCACCGGCATCGACATCGTGAAGACACAAATCATGGTGGCGGCGGGCCTTAAGTTGCCTTTCGCGCAACGCGACGTGCAAGTGCGTGGTCATTCCTTTGAATGCCGTATCAATGCAGAAGATCCGTTCAAGTTCACCCCGTCGCCTGGCCGCATCACCATGTGGCATGCGCCCGGCGGTCCTGGTGTGCGTGTGGACTCACACATCTACACCAATTACTACGTGCCACCAAATTACGATTCGATGATTGGCAAGATCATCACGCATGGTGACACGCGCGACGAAGCTTTGGCCCGCATGCGCACGGCCTTGGCCGAGACCGTGGTGGAAGGTATCAATACCAACATCCCACTGCATCGCGAGTTGATGGTGGATGCCAAGTTCATTGCCGGTGGCACCAACATCCATTACTTGGAAGAGTGGCTCGCTGCTCACAAGCGCTGATGTTTGAACTGCGACTGATGTGCCCCGAAGACAGCGTTGAAGCTGTTTGCGAGGCGCTGGATGCACTTGACGCGTTGAGTGTGTCCGTCGAAGACGCGGATGCACAAACCGATGCTGAGCAAGCTTTGTTTGGCGAGCCCGGCATGCCCCCGCCTAAAGAAGGTTGGAAGCGTTCACGCATCGTGGCCTTGTTTGCGGAGCAAACCGTGGCGCAAGACGCATCGCACTTGTTGACGCTGCAAGACTTTTTTGCGACCAGCGACGTGTTGGGGATTCAACCCGTGGCAGATCAAGATTGGGTACGGTTGACGCAGTCGCAATTTACACCGGTAGAGATTACGCCTGAGTTTTGGATTGTTCCTACTTGGCACGAGCCACCGGCACAAGCCAAGCAAGTCATCCGCCTCGATCCCGGTCTGGCATTTGGCACGGGGACGCACCCCACCACCCGCATGTGTTTGCGTTGGATTGCCGCCCACGATGTGCGAAACCAACGTGTACTCGATTACGGTTGTGGCTCTGGCATCTTGGCGATTGGTGCAGCGATGCATGGCGCGGTCACGGTTGATGCTGTGGATATTGATACGGCTGCAGTGACCGCGACCGTCCTCAATGCCGATGCCAACAACGTGCGTCTCAATGCGGGCTTGCCTGACAAAGCGACAGGGCACTACCAAACGGTGCTGGCCAATATTTTGGCGACACCCTTGAAAGTGCTGGCACCGCTGTTGCGCGGCCATGTGGATGCTGGCGGACACTTGGTGTTAGCGGGTATCCTTGAGCGACAAGCCCAGGAGCTCAAAGACGCGTATGCGCCGTATTGCACTTTGCAAGTGAGCGACTCTGAAGATGGCTGGATTTTGATGACCGCCCACTGCTGATGAAAATCACCCACTGCCCCCAATGCGAGACCGCCTTCAAGGTGTCGCCCCAACAGCTTGAGCTGGCCAAAGGGTGGGTGCGGTGCGGTCGGTGTTCGCATGTGTTTGAGGCACATCTCTATTTTGAGGCTGCACCTCAGGCGGCGCCTGTACCAACCCCGAGCGCAGATGCACCGGCTTTGTTCAGAGCCGCCATGTCAGCAGTTTCTGCGGGCCGTGAAAGCACACCCAAGTTGGAAATGATGCCTCGTCAACAGCCACGCTTGTGGACTTGGGTTGCGGGCGTCGTCTTGTTGACGTTGTGCTTGCTTTGGCAGTTGCTGATATTGCAACGCCATTGGCTAGCGGCGCAAGAGCCGGCACTGCGCCCTGTGCTGTCCGCTTTGTGTGGTTGCGAAGTCACTTGGCCCCGCGAGCCAGAAGCGGTGCTGATTGAAAGCAGTAGCTTTACCGAAAACCCAGACGGTGGCTATCTTGTGAAGTTGCGTTTGAAAAACACGCAACACCATCCGGTGGCGATGCCTGCTTTGGAGTTGAGCCTCATTGACTTGCAAGACCAAGTCTTGGTGCGCCGTGTGTTCACGGTTGATGACTTGTCTGCCAAAGACCACGTACCGGCCTTGAGGGATGTACGTTTGACCTTGAGCTTTGAGCTGGACGATACGGTGAGCAAGCGCATCACTGGTTTCCGTGCCCTCGTTTTTTACCCTTAATTTCTAGAAAGTTTTTCTATGGCATCGCTGATTTGCGGCTCGCTCGCGTTCGACACCATCATGGACTTTGAAGGTCGATTTGCGGAGCAGATCTTGCCTGATCAGTTGCACATCTTGAACGTCTCGTTCTTAGTCCCCGCATTACGCCGCGACTTTGGGGGGTGTGCAGGCAACATTGCGTACGGTTTGAAAGCGCTAGGCGGTACGCCTTTGCCGATGGCGACTTTAGGGACCGATGCCGCTGACTATCTCCACCGTTTGACGAGTCTGGGCATCTCGACCGAGTACGTGCGCCAAGTGCAAGACACGTACACCGCGCAAGCCATGATCATGACCGATCATGACAACAACCAAATCACGGCCTTTCACCCTGGCGCGATGATGCAAGCGCACATCACGAAAATTGAAAAACGATTAGATATCAAGCTTGGCATCATCTCGCCAGATGGGCGCGACGCCATGCTTCAGCATGCTGAGCAATTCAATGCGGCTGACATTCCGTTCGTCTTCGATCCAGGTCAAGGTTTGCCGATGTTTGACGGTGCCGATTTGGCGCGCTTTATTGACCAAGCCACGTGGGTAACGGTGAACGACTATGAAGGCAAGATGTTGAGCGATCGCACGGGCATGACTCATGCAGACATTTCACGTCGCGTACAAGGCTTGGTCGTTACCTTGGGCGCTGAAGGTTGTGAGGTGTGGGTAGACGGTGAGAAAACTCTGGTGCCGCCTGTTAAAGCGACGGCTGTTGTGGATCCGACGGGTTGTGGCGATGCATGGCGCGGTGCCTTGTTGTTTGGTCTAGAGCAAGGATGGTCACTCGCGAAATGCGCGGCATTGGGCAACCAAGTGGGTGCGCTCAAAATTGCGCAGCGTGGGCCCCAGAACTACACCGTCGACGGGTTAGTCACCGCTTAAAGGGGCTTGCGCCTTGAGCGTTCTATTTTTCTAAAGCCGACCAGGTGGCTTTGGCGCAAACAGCTGCACTGACCCGCAGCTGTTTTCTTTTGGAGGTCTGACCCCGGATCAGTTCAACATTGCGTTTGGCGAGCCCCAATTCGTCTGCCAACCAAGCCATGAGCGCTAAGTTGGCTTTCCCATCGACAGGAGGTGCATGCAGGCGCACACGCAATGCCCCGTCATGCAAGCCATCGGCTTGTGTGCGCGAGGCGTTGGGGATGAGGTGAATGTCCACGATCACGTCGCCTGTTTTTTCAAGACGAAGATAAGGAACGTCAGGTAGCGTCATAGAGGGGTGAAGAAAAAGCCCGAGGCCTTGCGGCATCGGGCTTGAGCTAACGGTAAACCGCAACCTTGATCAGTGAAGATTAAGGCTTGCTTGCTGTTGGGAAAGGCCAAGCAGCTTGCGGGTTCAGCGTTGTCTGTGCGCGGGCAGCGGGTGCTTTCGCAGCTTTCTTTGCAGCAGGCTTTTTAGCGGCTTTTTTAGCAGCTGGTTTTTTGGCAGCAGGCTTTTTAGCAGCTGTTTTCTTAGCTACTTTTTTAGCAGCGGCTTTCTTTGCAGCAGGCTTTTTAGCAGCGGCTTTTTTGGCAGCAGGCTTCTTAGCCGCTACTTTTTTAGCTACTGGCTTTTTAGCCGCAACTTTTTTGGCAGCAGGCTTCTTAGCCGCTACTTTTTTAGCTACTGGCTTTTTAGC
>Ga0007792_10000552_pt1 | contig 13480 bp, 14 predicted proteins | sample CryBogmetaGMA6M_FD_60371 | JGI IMG/M metagenome (GOLD analysis project Ga0007792, IMG submission 60371) | Freshwater microbial communities from Crystal Bog, Wisconsin, USA - MA6M | ecosystem: Environmental > Aquatic > Freshwater > Lake | place: Crystal Bog, Wisconsin, USA | collected 2009-07-06
GAGCACCATTGTCCAACGATCCCATACACCCAACCCCCATGGAAGCATGGGCTTGGGTATCAAGATCAATTAGCAATACAGAACCGCGCTTGGCAAGTTCGCACGCGAGATTAACTGCCGTGGTCGTTTTTGCTGAACCACCTTTGCGATTACTGACGACTATGGTCTTCATGCCACTTCTTCTTCAGGAAGATTAACGGAATCAATGACCACTACGAGTGATTTTTTATACTCAACCACTCCCCTCGTACGTAAACACGCCCCCACTTTTACCTTATGGGCATAAGGCTTTATCTCTCCATCATTCAATGCAATAATATCTCGTATGCCATCTACTTTGATAGCAAAAAAACCTTCTCCACTTCGATAAATCAAAAGTTTCTGAGTTTGAGACGAAATTTCACTACTTTTTCGAACCATTTCCCCCAAAAGACGCATCGTTTCCATGTAAACACCGTTGAGAATCTCTTTGCGGTAGCATTCCATCGCAACTTCAACATCTCCGCTGCATTCCCCCAACAACCTTGCCCCTGTTTCGTGCAACTTTGCGTGCACCGGCAAAATAGCACGAATGATGGCGAGCACTTCAGGATCGTGTGCTTGGTACGAATAAATCCATTTTCCCAATCGGCATAAATGGGGATCAAGAGCAAGCTTAAACGGTACACCATCGCGTAAAGAGGTTTCCAATGCAACAACCCAATTTTGATGATCTTTTATCACTTGGTTAAACAATTCCAACATCTGATTTTCATGGGTTTGGAGGTTGGTCATTTTACGAAAATTAATAACCTTTGCCGTAAGACTTTGATACGTCATCAATCCATCAATAAAAGGATGGGCATTGGGCATGGGGGTTAGATGCGGAACTTGGTCTATGCGATCAATATTGCCTACTTCAAGAGCATAATCGCTCGCCCCAATCGTAAAAATAATATAATCCGACATCATCTTAATCCTTTATGCGCAGTGCGCTTCGCTGATGTCAAAACCTTCACATACTTTTTGGTACAGCTTTTCATACGCTCCAAATCGATATGAGGCGGTATAAAGTTTTTTGTATGCCAAAATCAGTTGCAAGATTCCCAAATGGACATCATCGCACTCACTGAAATCAAAAAGGATTGGCTCAGGGGAAGAGAGTTGCAAGTAATCCCGCAGTGCCGAAATCTCATCTTCATACGTCACCCCTGTAAAAACTACCGTATAGTTTTCCATCACCATTGCCATTATGCTACCTCTTTTACCGGCATTGAAACCGATTTTATCACATTAACCAGTCGTTCACCCATCTCAACGACTCCGGATGTTTCTAAAAAATCTCCGAGATTGTTGGTCGAATCCACCGACTTAATCATTGAGGGCTCGATGCGCGCTATGTCGTCAATTCCGTCTACTTTGATGGCAAAAAAGCTCTCTCCCGCTTGGTAGATCAACAGTTTTTGCATGTGCCCTGAGATGGATTGAGACATTTCTCCCATTTTGTGTATTTCTCCCAAGGTTGTGGAAAAAATCGACACAATCTCACGTCGTGCTTGATCCAACGCCTCAGTTGGATTTGTTTCACGCAATGCCAAGATCTCACGTCCGCGATCATGAAGTTTCGCATGAGTAGGACGAAGAACTTTTAAAATCGCCAAAACATCTTGATCGTGGGTACTGTAGTTATCCAACCATTTTCCAAGACGGCACGCATGTGAATCGGTGGTCAGGGCGAAGCCTGTATTGTTCTCCATCGCCGCCATAAAAGTATCGACCCACACTTGGTGATCATTGCCTACGCGCTGAAACAGGGTATGGATTTCCTCTTCATGTGCCGTCATCGCCGTCATTTTACGAAAATTAACCACTTTCGTCACCCGTTTTTCATACGACATCATCCCATCGACAAAAGGGTGAGCATTAGGAATAGCTGTGACGCTTGGCATCTGGATAATCCGCTCGACATTGGCGACATTGAGTGCATAAAAATTTGTTCCGACCGTAAATACAATGTAATCTTCCATATTAAGCTCCTTTAGCTTGCGTGTTGGTAATCGTTTTGAAGGGTATGGGAAATTTCCAACATCCCCAGTGGATCAATTGCCATGATAATTTGACCATTTCCAAGCAATGCCGTACCGCTGAAGATCGGGTGCTGTTCCATAATTCCCTCAAGTGGTTTTTGAACAACATCGATTTGACCGATGAGCGTGTTGACAACGACTGCCAACAAATTGCCTTTTATGTTGAGCACTACTACTGGAAGGGGTTTGTTGACTAACTCTTTTTCATCCAACATTTGACGTGCAAATAGAAGCGGGATAACTTCTCCGCGCAGATAGATAAACGGCTCATTTTGCAAATATTCGATTTGAGAGGACTCGATTTTGACCGTTTCAGAGACACTGTCCATCGGGAAGCCGTAGTGAACACCGCTCATCATGACGTGCAAGAGTGACGTTACCGCAAGCGACATCGGGATGGAAAGATAAATGGTCGTCCCTTGATTGGGGACTGTTTTAATGCGAATGCTTCCGCCAAAGGATTCAATCGATTTGCGCACAACGTCCATTCCCACTCCTCTACCGCTGTATTCGCTGATGGTCTCTGCTGTAGAAAGCCCTGGCAGCATTACCAGTGCTGCTTTTTCATCATCATTCATCGCATCGATTTGATCCAAGGTCAAAAGCTCTTTTTCCAACACTTTTTGAATGACACGGTCAATGTTGATCCCCGCACCGTCATCACGGATTTCGACGATGATCTTGTCGCTTTGCGGATACGCATTTAGGATGATTTGACCCTCTGGATTTTTCCCTTTTTGGACACGTACTTCTGGAAGCTCGATACCGTGATCGAGAGAGTTTCGCATAATGTGAATCATCGGATCTGCCAGCATTTCAATCATGTTCTTATCCAGCTTCGTCTCGCCACCGTCCATCGTCAACGTCACTTTTTTGTTCAGGTTTTTCGAGATGTCCCGAACCAGTTTAGGATAACGGTCAAATACGTAGGAGATAGGGAGCATTCGCATTGACATAATCAAATCTTGAAGCTGTTCCGTGAGGCGGTTGATAAAGGTGTATTTTTCCATTATCGCCCGTTTTGTCCCTTCGTTGGTCATCGCATGAACGCCATCGGCAAGATACGGCAGAGAATTTTTTGCCACCAGCAGTTCCCCTACGACATTCATCAAATTATCAATAGACTCCTGCTCAACTTTGACCGTTTTACCAATAACTCCTTTTTTCGCTCCCACATTTTGAACTTCCGGTTCTAATTTTGGCTCAACTGCAATTGGTTTTGTTTCTATAACCAGCTTTTGTACGATAGGAGCAACAACCGCTATGGGAGCAATAATTTCGACTTCCGGAATCGTAAGCTCCAGCACACTTAAGATCTCTTCGTCTACGATTTCCTCTTGCAAAGCATTCTCTACAACTTCGTCACGAGGTTCTAACCCCAACTCTTGACGCAGCCATGTCATCACCTCACCCGCCGTTGCCTCTGAACTTGGAAGGGTCCCTAAATGCTCACTCAATATATTTAGCATTCCCATTACCCGCTCAAGCGTTCCCGCACCTTCTACACTTTCAAGGGTTTGAAGCTGTTGGGTCAAAATAGCATTCAATCGTTGAAGTGCAACTTCATCAAGGGGCTCTTTTACCACTGCTTCGTCTATAATAATAGGTACGATGTTAGAAACCTCAACAGAAACTTCCTCTTGTATCTCTTGTCCGTATTCATAGACGTGACCTTGAGGTAACAAGGCAAAAAAGGATTTCAACTCTTTTAAATCATTTTCCGCCATGCATCCCACAACCTCCAGCGCTCGATTAAGCTGAACGCTTTGAATGGTGTCTTTGCCGATAAGGGGTAAAGTATTAAGAATGCGTTGAGAAATTTCGAGAGGATTTTTTGCCTCTATTTGCACCTTGCACTCATGGCTTAACTCTTTGAGAACATCCAGCGTATGTCCGCGTTCACCCTCATCCACTCCCAGCAAGGTGACAATATCCAACGGCATAAATTCAAGCTCATCGCTGAAGTTAAACAACGCGTCACTAATCTCTTCGTATGTGGCGTAAATAAAGGCAACCATAGAAAGTTTAAGCAACAATCCATCCGGATCATCAAATCCGCTCAATACCGCAGTAGCACCGTTGTCACTCATGCAAGAATGAACACCTAACACTTTGTCAGCAATAAGTGATAGGGTATACACCGGATCATTTCCATACACCATACACGATTCATCAATGTCAAAAACAACCGCATACAACTGCTCTTTTGCACACACTGCTTCATCAATGCTCCCGAGCATAAAAGGAATTTTCTGATCAAAGGAGCGTAAAAATGGCATAGGGAGATTGACGATTCGATTGACATCTCGAACGCTTCTAAAAGGGCATGACCATGTTTGCACTTCGATGGTTTTTCCCATCAAACCACTGAGTTCTTGCGCAATTTCATCGATTCGCGCTTCATCCGCAAGAACAATATCGCCACTCTCTTCTGCTGCTTCGATGAGATTAACGACTTCATCAAATGCGTTGTACAGTGACTCCACCATTCTCTCTTGAAAATCGATTTTACCTGAGCGAAGCATATCCAGTAAATCTTCCGCATGGTGAGTAATGCGCTTAACCGCTTCAAATCCGACAATCCCTGAACCGCCTTTAAGCGTATGGGCGGCACGAAAAACTGAGTTCAAAAGCTCAGGGTCATCCCCGCCGATTTTGTCAATATTTTGATCGATGAAGGCTAGATTTTCTCTGGCTTCAAGTAAAAATTGTTCGAGTAGCGCATCCATTGTGTGTCCCTTAGAGTGTGGCTTTGAGCAATAACTGAAGATACCCTTTGAGGGCATCGGGTTTGATCGGTTTGGTCTCAAAAAGACTTGCACCCACCTTGAACGCTTCGAGTTTATCGGTAACGGCTTCTTGCGTTGTAATCATGATGACAGGGGTGAGCTTATGAGAGGGCTGCTTTCGCAATTCACTCACAAAAGAGTATCCGTCCATCACCGGCATATTGACATCAACAAGGTAAAGATTTACCTCATTATCCAACGTCTTTTCGAGTGCTTCCATCCCGTTTTCGGCTTCAAGGACATTCACCCCTAAATCCCTCAAGATTGAGCCGTGATAACTTCGTACTGTTTTTGAATCATCGACTACCATAACTGTTGCCATCTCATATCTCCTAAAAAAACTCTATACCGTCATCATCTTGATGCTGTATTTTTCCGCCAAAAGCTGAATGCTTCTCACGCGCCCGATCGAGCGCTGATGTTAACTTACCGTGCATTTTCTCTAAATTTTCAGCTGCGAGTGAATCATCTTCACTAAACGCGCGTGTAAAATACTGTAAATGTTTTTGTGCGCTTTCGATTGCTTCGATGGTTGCTCCGAGTTGTTGCGCAATAATATCTTGATATTGCATCACTTCTAACGTTTCATCATCAAGAAGCAATCCCTGTTTTTCAATAAAACGAACCACTTGAAGCTGTGCTTGTTGGGTCAGTTCAATCGTCTCACGCTCTACGGATTTAATGTGTTCCAACAATCCATCCAGTGTGTGTAAAAACTGCATCATTTACGCCAAACGTAATACTCGCGCAATCGCTTGCTTGAGCTGTGCTGGGTTAAATGGTTTAACAATCCATCCTGTCAATCCCAACGCTTTTCCCTGTTGCTTTAACTCATCACGGGTTTCAGTCGTAAGCATCAAAACTGGAGTACGCGCGGTTGCGGCATGAGCACGAACCCCTTGCAAAAACTCAAATCCGTTCATCACCGGCATGTTCATATCGGTAATGATCAAATCGGGTGTCATTCCAGCTTGAATTTCACGAAGTGCATCGGGAGCGTTCAAATATTGTTTAACCGTGATAGGCATCGTGTCTGTCACCATCCGAGTGGAAGCTAGAGCGGTTTCGCTGTCGTCTACAAATATAACTAATGGCATAATATTTTCCTTTTACTTTTGATAAATGAGGGTTGAATCGATTTTTTTTGCTTTAAAAACGGAGGTAATTCGACTCATATACTCCGCATGACCTAACAACACATATCCACCAATATTGACCATATCGTAAAAACTCATGGCTACCTCTTTACGGCTGGCATCATCAAAATAAATCAGCATATTTCGTGAAAAGATAATATCAAATTTGCCCAACTGACGCATTTGGGTTTTATCAAAGACATTGGCAACTTTGAAATCGACCGTTCCGACTAAATCATCAATCAGATCAAATCCAAGTGTCCGTTTTTTGAAATATTTTGCCAACACTCCGGCGGGAATAGCATGAATGGAGCGCTCAGAGTATTTGGCTAGTTTTGCTTTGGCAATGACGGTACTGTCAATGTCAATTCCCACCACTTCAATGTCTCGCTCTTCAATCAAACGTCCCTCTTCGAGCAAATGTAAAATAACCGAATACGGCTCTTCTCCCGTAGAACAAGGAGCACAAAGTATCCGAATCGGAGCCGATTTTGGTTTTATCGCATGAAGCTCTGGCAAAATTCGATCCACCAAAACTTCAAATTGCTCTTTTTCACGATAAAAATAAGTTTCATTCACCGTGACGGCATTCATCAATTCTTGAAATTCGCTTCCGTCTTTGTCTTCAAATCGCAACGTATAAAAATATTTCCGAAATGAATCTGCATTAATCACCTTGGCTCGAGCATCAATGTATTTTGCCAGCTTGTCAAAGTGTTTGTCCATTTCCAAAAAAATCCCCGTCTTACGGTAGATGTAATCGGTCATTTTATGGAAACTTTCATCGTTTAAAAGATAGACCATACGCTACCCCCGAATACTGCGGATAGCATTATCAACCGCAAAATCAACATACGGATCGTTAAAACGTCCTTTTACACTGCTCAAGAGTTCTATGTCTCGAATTTCTCCGATTTCTGCCATGTAATCTACTGCCGTCATTGCTACATTGATGTCGGACTCGTTTTCCAAAAGCTCCACCAGCATTTCGCGTGATTCGGCAAAATTAACATCTCCCAAAACGTTGATGGCAAAAATACGCAAATCGCGATCATTTCCGATAAGAAATTTCACAATGTAGTATTTGATGGCATCTCCATAACTTTGCAGCGTTGTAATTCCAAGGTTTCGAATATACGCATTTCGTACTTTTAACAAATCCATAATCGCTTCAATAGGGGCGCGCTTAGAATCCATTGCGGTAAGCAATGAGGCAATATAACTTGCCATATCTTTGTGAATGTGCGGATCATCTACCAGTAAATGAACCAACTTTGCACCACCTCCATCAAAAGAGGCTATTTTTTCTGCCGCATACGCTTGAGCATCAAACGTCCCTTCGCTGGAGTGATAATACGCCATCGCTTCAGGAAGTGTCTGTAATGGTGGAAATTCCTCAATCACAGGTGCGGTATGTTTTTTTAGTAATGCCATAATATCCCCTTTAACGCAATGTTTGCAGTGCGCGCACTATTTTTGGAAACGGTAATTGTTGGGAAACACCGCCCCGGTCATACGCCTCTTTTGGCATGCCGTATACCGTTGCTGTCTCTTCGGATTCTCCGATGGTAAATCCGCCCGCTTTTTTGATCTTTACCATCCCATTGGCACCATCATCCCCAATCCCCGTTAATAAAACAGCAGTGATTTGGTCACCTGAAAACACCCCTAAAGCACTCTCCATCATCTCGTCCACGCTGGGTTGGAAAAAACGGCCATTTTTATTTTTCTCTTCACGTATGACAAACTTGCCCGTTACTTTTTTTGCAAAATGCAGATGCACACCGCCGCGTGCGAGATAAATCACTCCACTTGAAAGCTCCATATGGTCTTTGGCTTCGATGACAGGCAATGTGCTTACTTTATCTAATCGCGTTGCAAATGCTGCAGTAAATTGCTCCGGCATGTGCTGAACAATGCACACGGCATACCCAAATCCGCTGGGAATTGCTTTGCAGATTTGCTCGATGAGACCCGGACCGCCCGTAGAAGCCCCAATGAGTAAAATTTTGGACACATCGACAAATGCAGGACGTGACGCGCGCTCACTCACTCGTGAAACTGGAGCTCTCTCTCGCTGCAAAGGTCGTCTGGAAATACTCTTTAGACGACGTGGAGGGATACGGCTAAGAGAGGTAACTTTAGAGAGAATATCTTCACGATTTTCCGATTTACCCACATTCATGGTTCCCGGTTTGGCAATGTAATCGACTGCCCCAGCATCCAACGCCTCCATCGTAATCCCTGCGCTTTCGGTCGTAAGAGAACTGATCATCAAAATAGGAGTGGGACGCGCTTCCATAATACGTCTAACCGCAGTAAGCCCATCCATCACAGGCATATTGATGTCCATAGTGATGACATCGTATTGCGTTTCTGTAGCTTTTTGTACTGCTTCTTGCCCGTTACGTGCGGTTTCAATTTCGAAATCCAAGGTTCCGATGATTTCACTCAGCTGTTTTCGAACCAAAGCGGAATCATCGGCTATCAATATTTTTTTCACGATTTTTCCCCTCGAATAAGCTTAGATACATTGGGATGGAACAGCATAACCAACCGTTTTCCGTCATTCAAATGGAGAACATTCGAAAATATTCCCTCTTCACCCTCATCTTTGCGCATGTGCTCATGAGAAATTGCCATCACATCACTCACATAATTGACAAAAAATCCGATCCGCGCACCTTGAGCATGACAAATAATAATCTTTTGATCTTCTCTAAGGGAAGGCTCAATTCCCAATCTTCGGTGCAACGATCCAATCGTCACAATTTGTCCTCGGATGTTGATAATCCCATCGACCATCTCGTGAGAATCCGCAACAGGAGTAATGGGAGTCATATCAATGATCTCCGCCACTTCGTCAATCTCAAACGCATACTCTTCATTTCCAAGCTGAAAAATGACGACTTCCGTAGATCCTTCGTGCGATGTACTCGCAAGCATTTGCGTATTGCTGACAAGAATTTCTTCATTGCGCTTCATAATAGAGGCAATAAGCTCCTCCCCAAGCAAGGAAATCAAGGTATCTTTGGTTTGAATAATGCCCGATATTTGATTGTTATGATCGCTACTTGCATCAATATCCGAGGGAGAAAACTCATGAATATCAACGATCTCATCGATTACCAGTCCCAACGTTTTTCCTTCACGCTGAACAATCATAATTCTATTTTTATCCCCAAAATCAGGCTGATAATGGTAATAAAGACGCAAATCTGCTACCACAATCAACTCATCTCTCAACGACATCATCCCTTGAATCTCAGAGTTAGATCCTGCAATGGCAGTAATCGCCACATTCGCATTTAAAATTTCACGGAGGCTGTCAATCAACAACGCGTAAAGAGCACCGCCCATTTTAAACACAAGATAACGCTCGTCTTCATTGGCTTTAACCACGTGTTTAACCGTTCCAATATTTTTATCATTAATCAAACGGGGATTTACCGAAATTTTATGAACACGCTTCACAGCATACTCTAAATCAATCACTTGAATCAATTCATTTTCATGATGGATGATTGCGGCAATGACCTCTTTGTTCGTTTCCAAATATTCAATTTTTTCAGAATCTACCGTAATCGAGATACCAACCTCATCCACAAGCAAACACAAGGCATTCCACGGTTCATTGAGGGTAATAACACGATTTTTTGGTTCATGTCCATCACACGAAGGCAATCCCAAAAGGAGATTAATATCAATCACCGTAGCAATATTACCCCCCAAGGCACACAATCCTCGAACTTCGTTGGGGCTTAATGCCAAAGGGGTAATATCAGGAACACGAAGAATTTGACCAATAAAAGAGGTGGAAATACCAAATGTAATCTCACCGTGCCTAAATATCAAAACTTCTTCGAAATTCATAAAAATTATCCTTGTTGAAGTTCATCTGCCATAACGGCCAACTCTTCAACTCCCTCAGAGATATGACTCACCGTTTCGATAATCAACTCGCTTGCTTTTCTTGATTCTTGGGCATTGCGCGCAGAGAGCTCAACCGCTTTTTGAATTTCACTGATTCCGATGAGCCCTTGATTAAGCCCTTCGATGTTTTGGTCATTGATGGATTTGAGACCCGTAAAACGATCCAACAAATCAATCAACATCGTTGTAATCTTGTCAATCTCATGAATCAATGCCGTAATCTGCTCTTTTTCACCTTCTTGATTGACGAGCAGTTTTAGCCACTCCGTACGCACAGTATCGATTTCAGCGTTCATTGATTCAATGGTATCGTTGATTTTTTCAGTATTGGACTCAGAGTCTTTTGCAAGATTACGGATGTCGGCACTAACGACCGCAAACCCTTTTCCAAAATCTCCTGCACGCGCCGCTTCGATAGAACCGCTGATGGCAAGCATGTTGAGTTGAATGATGCTGTTAGAGATGCTGCCCACTGTTTTATCGACGTTACGTGTCTCTTTGACGATAACATCGAGTTCGCTGCTGGCACTTCCCCCCTCATTCATAGACGCGGTAAAGTCGTTGCTGATTCCGCTCATTTGTCCTTTGACGTCCGCAAATGATACTTTGAGCAAATCAAAATTTCGACGTGCAATTTCGATGAGCTTGGAGATGTCTTTGGAAGCGCTGACACCGCTTTCAAACAACTCTTTATTGGCAATGGCGCTTTGGTTTGTTGCTTGTGATGCGGCTTCGATTTGGTTCAGTCCTGAAGTTACCTCTTTGAGAGAGTTTTGAATGTCTTCCATTGATGAGCTGATTGCGTCTGCAGAGGCGGCAATCTCTTCGGCAGATTTCATCGTATCGGTGGAGTATTTGAGCTCTTCGGAGAGATTATTAAGTTCTTTGATGTCTTCTTCGGTTTGAACCAAAGAGTTGCTTTGCATTTCGATGCTGTTAAGGGTTTTTTCAACCGAACGGGCAATTTCGCTTGACGCATCGGCAATGTCTTTGGAACCGTCATTGATCAGGGTGATGGAGTGGCTAAGGCTTTGAGTATATCCGCTCATACTGCGTGCTGCTTCGACCGAATAAACGGCGATTTTTGTGAGTTCTTCCATTTTGAAACTCAGTGCCGATCCGCGTCCGCCGGTTTGCTCGATAATGTTCGTTGTCGTATTGATACTTTTAATAATACCATCAATACTCTCTTGGATTTTGTTCACCAAACGAGAGATAAAATCGGCATTTTTTTCGGATTCTCCCGCAAGAGCGCGTGTCTCATCCGCAACCACGGCAAACCCTTTTCCATGCTCTTTGGCACGGCTGGCTTCGATGGCGGCATTGAGGGCTAACAAATTTGTCTGATCGGCAATTTTTGCAATAAACCCGACCGCTTCACCGATATTTTCAGAGGATAATTTTAACTCTTCGGATTTTTTAGACGACGTTTTAGCGACATTAACCGCTTTTGCCATCCGCTCTACGGAAGTATTAATCGTCCCGACTGAACTCATAATGTTTTCACCCGCTGCCAAGGTTGAGCTGATTACCGTATCAATGCTGGTCGTCATACGCGTAATATTCGAACTAATAGAACGAACATTTTTAAGCGCTTGCTCGCTTGCTCCGCTGTTTTCTTCTGCCGCCGTTGCAATTTGCTCCATCGAACTTTTTAACTGCTCAATAGCACTGACGCTCTCTTGAGCATTGTCCAAAATTGTGGTTGCAACTCCTGCAATACTCTCAGAAATCTGCTGTTGTTTTGCCAATGTACGCTGACGTCGTTTGTCCGGTCCTACACTCCCACCCATTGCTACGGGTGAACTCTCTGCTCGTCTTACTAATGCCATGTTTTCTCCTTAGTCTAAAGTCGCGTAAAGCGCTTCTGATTTTTTGATGTCATCACGTGAAGGTTTGATACGAATGGAAACATATTTAACGCTTCCATTTTTATCGGTGGAACGTAAAACGGTGGCATAGACCCAATAAAAGCCACCCCCTTTACGGGCATTTTTAACAAATCCTGTCCAAAAACCCTTGGCTTGGACATCATCCCACAATGATTTGAATGCAGCACGTGGCATATCAGCATGTCGAACAACATTGTGAGGCTGTCCGACTAAATCCTCGCTTTTCCAGCCTGCCACTTTGGCAAAAGAGTCGCTTACGTAGGTGATAATCCCTTTTTCGTCGGTTTCGGACAATAAATACAAATCGTCGTACAACACCTCACCATCATCCAAAACTGTTAGCCCCTCAACCTTGGCCGCATCATCTGTTCTTGCCATTGCTTTCCCCTCCATCGTGAACCTTATATGTCGGGTAGCTTAACGTTAGATTTCTAAATATTAACTGAATAGCATATTCTTATACTTAGGAGCATTACAAGCAAAAAAGTGTATTATTTTCCTAAAAAAAGTCTTTCAAAATGAAAATTTTATTTTTACTCTTTTTTACTGCGTATTTCGCACTGGCTTATGAAGTTGGAAATGGAAAAGTGCTTCTTCTCCCTCTAGGCTCAGCTAAGGGAGTCGTTACGCTCAATGAGGTCAATAGAACCGTCTTACCTCAACCCCTAAATCCTGAGCTGGGGTTTGTTCTTCTTCCCATTGATTATTATGCACTACCTTCTTTGATTCAGGGACAATGGAGTACGAACGATGGCAATCTTTCTTTGAGCGTAGAAATTTTAAGAGTTCCCTATCCCACGGAAGTTCTTGTCGTCGAAAGCTCAAAAGTTACCCCGCCTCCTGAAACATTAGAGAGGATTGCAACCGAAAAAGCCGAAGCCGAAAAAATCTATGCTACCTATAACCCGATACGTTATTGGGACAAACCCTTTATTCGGCCCATAGAATCCATAACTACAAGTGAATACGGTTCAGCTCGCACCTATAACGGTGTTTTAAAAAGTTATCACGGAGGAGTTGATTTCAGAGCCAAAACCCCCTTGCCAATACTGGCTTCCAATGATGGTGTCGTCGTCCTCGCCAAAGATCGGTATTACTCAGGAGGAACCGTAATCGTTGACCATGGAGAAGGAATTTACACCTGTTATTTTCATTTTAGCCAGCTGGATGTAAAAGTAGGAGATAAAGTAACCCAAGGGCAAAGTATCGGATTAAGCGGGGCAACCGGACGTATTACTGGACCGCATTTACATTTTGGGGTGATGGTCTATGGAGTGCAAAGCGATCCCATTAATTTTATGGAACAAATCAATTCACTTTTTAAACGATAACGATTCTTTCTTGCGCTACAATGTCCTACTATAATCGAAATATAATATTACAATAGTAGGTCTCTATCATGATTAAAAGACACATTATCCTCTTATTTTTGGGGATATTTTTTCTCCCTTCATCCCTTTTTAGCAAGCCTTTAGAAGCAGTTACTCTTCAACTTCGATGGCTTCACCAGTTTCAATTCGCTGGATACTACATGGCAAAAGAGAAAGGATATTACCGCGATGCAGGTCTTGATGTCACTATTTTAGAAGCCAACGAAAAACACCCGTATCCTGTTGAAGAGGTAGTTTCGAGACGTGCACAGTATGGTATTGGTAATTCAGGAC
>Ga0007792_10000556_pt1 | contig 13453 bp, 10 predicted proteins | sample CryBogmetaGMA6M_FD_60371 | JGI IMG/M metagenome (GOLD analysis project Ga0007792, IMG submission 60371) | Freshwater microbial communities from Crystal Bog, Wisconsin, USA - MA6M | ecosystem: Environmental > Aquatic > Freshwater > Lake | place: Crystal Bog, Wisconsin, USA | collected 2009-07-06
GTACAACCCGCTAAAATGTCATTAACTATAGCCAGTCCATTTTCAAAACGAGGATTATCATCAGTGACAATCACATGATCTGCCCACTGCTCGGCAATACGCCCCATTTGTGGACGTTTACCCTTGTCCCGGTTGCCACCACAGCCGAATACCACCCATAAGGCCTGACTGCAATGTTTCCTCAAGCTGGATAAAACCTTATCCAGTGCATCGGGTGTATGCGCATAATCTACAAAAATCAGTGGCTGTCCAGCACCGCCAAATCGTTCCATACGTCCTGTAACCGGCTTTATAAACGGTAATTTTTTTACCGCCTGAACCATTGATAGCCCCATAGCCAGCATCACAGCCAGAACGGTTAGGACATTCTCGGTATTAAAATCACCATAAAGCGGTACGTTTACCCGTTGACAGTCTTCCCGCCAGCGAACGTCAAATTCAATACCATCCACTTTATGCACAATAGCGCCTGCCGTAACGCATTCGCAGGAAGCCACGGTTTTTCCTTGAACGCTAATACCCCATAAAACAATACCTTCAGGTACTGCGGCAATAATCCGGTCGCTATAATCATCATCCAGATTGACCACCGCAAAAGCCAAGCCAGGCTTGTTGAGTAGCGTCAACTTGGCTTGCAGATAGGCTTCCATAGTGCCGTGATAATCTAAATGATCCCGGCTAATATTGGTAAATACCGCGCCTTTAAAAGTAACGCCATTAACCCTGCCCTGCTCCAAACCATGAGATGAAACCTCCATCGCTACTGTTTTTTTGTTATCTTTTAGTAATTCAGCCAGTATCCTTTGGGTTTCCAAAGCATCAGGCGTGGTATTAAGCGTTTTACTCAACGCGCCCCACTCGCCCCAACCCAAGGTGCCGATTATTCCGCACGCATCCAGCATCTGGCTTAAAAACTGACTACATGACGTTTTACCATTTGTTCCGGTGATGCCAATTACCGCCATAAAGCCGGAAGGATTGCCATAATAACGGGCGGCTATATCACCCAACTTCAAGCCCAGATTGTCTACCGCAATCATCGGCACCTGATTACCCAGCTCTACCAGTAGCTTACTACTCCCGGACGGGTCAAAAACAACCGCACAAGCTCCCTTATCAATCGCTTGTACAACATGAGTCAAGCCATGCTGATTAGCGCCCGACAAGGCAATAAATAAATTGCCCTCGACGATCTTCCTGCTATCCAACGCCAGGCCTGTAATGAGCACATCGCCGATCGCTCCCAAGCCTGATTTTGGCAATGACACCATTCCGTCCAACAGCTCTGTCAGTCTCATCAGTCGTATTATCGGCTTTTTTGCGTTAACAAAACGGGCATCGTTTCTTCCTGATCAGGGGCAACTTCCAGTACCCTCAAAGCGCCAGCCATCACTTTAGAAAAAACTGGCGCTGAAACCAAGCCACCGTAGTACTGTCCCGCAGAAGGTTCATCAATCATAACAACAACAATCAAACGCGGATCACTAGCCGGTGCCATTCCGGCAAAAACAGCAAAATAATTTTTCTCGGTATAACCTCTGGAACCGGAAGCTTTTTTTACAGTCCCGGTTTTACCGGCTGCCGTGTAGCCATCGACTCTGGCTTCATAAGCGGTACCATCTTTCATCAATACGGTTTCCATCATTTTTCTGACGCTTTTGGCCGTTTTAGCTGAAAATACCCGAACGGCATCATCATCTTCCTCGCGCTTCAGCAAGCTCACTGAATGCAAAATACCGTCATCTGCCAACGCCGTATAAGCTCTTGCCAACTGCAACGCCGAACTACTCAGGCCATAACCGAAGGACATAATCGCGCGATCAAAATCACTCCATTTTTTATAATCCCGCATGGTACCACTGGCTTCACCCGGAAAACCTGAACCCGCTGAAACGCCAAAGCCAAGCTGATGGTAAACACCCCAAAAATATTTCGGCGGCATTTTCAGTGCCATCATGCTAACCGCAACATTACTGGATTTTTTTATGACATGCGTTAAATCCAGGGTCCCGTAGTTATGTACATCTTTAACCGTATTGCGTCCGATTTGATACGATCCCTGCGTAGCAAAAGTTGCATTAGGACTTACGTAACCACCGTCTAAAGCGGCTGCCACCACAAAAGGCTTAACCGTTGAACCCGGTTCAAATATGTCAGTAACAGCCCGATTTCTGTATAAACTTTCCTTCAAATTATTTCTGGTATTCGGATTAAACGAGGGCTGGTTAACAGCCGCCAGGATTTCGCCATTTTTTGCATCCAATACCACTAAAGCACCTGATTTTGCTTTATTGGCAGTAACCGCTAACTGTAACTCCCGATACGCCAGATATTGAATGCGCTGATCAATACTTAACTCAAGATTTTTTCCTGAAACAGGTTCTTTTATATTTTCTATATCGGCAATAATACGACGCTGCCCATCCCTGATGACCCGTTTACTGCCTGCATTTCCTTTTAATAGATTTTCATAGCCGGATTCCATTCCTGCCTGCCCGATATCATCAACATTGGTAAAGCCAACGATATGCGCCGAAACCCCGCCGGTAGGGTAAAAACGTTTGAATTCGCGTTCAAAATAAACGCCTCCAAGCTTTAACTCCTTAACTTGATCACCCAGTTGCGGATTAACCCTGCGTGCTATATAAAGAAATTGTCTATGTGAATCTTCCTTAATCCATTCAGTGACTTTACCCGCAGGCAAATTCAACAGCTTTTCCATCGCCCTTAACTGGTCTTCTTTTGCAAATTTAAGCTCTCGCGGATTTATCCAGATAGACTCAACAGGCGTACTAATTCCCAAAGGATCACCATTCCTATCTTTAATCATGCCTCTGTATGCAGAAACAGAGACTTCATCAACTTGCCTCATATCGCCCTGAGCTTTAAGAAACTGCTTGTTCAGGACTTGTAAATCAATTGCACGTCCAGTCAATACCAACATGCAAACCATCATAAAAACAACCAAAAATTTTCTTCTACCTGAAAAATTGTCGGTTGGTTGTTTTGCCGTACTTCTAACTCGAAAATCTAACATTTACGGTTTTATATAAATAATTTTTTCTCTTAAAGGCATCACCAACTTCAATTGCTCGCGTGCCACTAGCTCGACCCGATTTTGTTCAGCCAACATCGTTAGCTCCAATTGCATCTGCCCCCATTCAACTTCATACTGATCCAGTGCTTTTTCCTGTTTTTGGATCTCGATAAAAATCAAACGTGAATAGTATTTGCTATAAATAACCGCTAAAGCCGATAATAAAAGCACAATGCCTGCGACACTTAAAAGCCGATTTATAACCACTTAAACTCTCTCGGCGACTCGCATGACCGCACTTCTGGCTCTTGGATTTTGTCTGATTTCCTGGGTATCCGCTTTCAATGCCTTACTCACCTTCTTTAAAATACCTTTGGCAATATCCACTTCCTTTATAGGCAATTTCCCAGGGTTATATTTGGCCCCGGATTCATTTCTAATAAAGCGTTTAACAATCCTGTCTTCAAGTGAATGAAAAGAAATAACTACCAAGCGTCCTTCCGGCTTCAAGACTCGCGCGGACTGCTCTAAAACAACCTTTAATTCTTCCAACTCCCCATTAATTTCAATACGTATTGCTTGAAACGTGCGGGTTGCAGGGTGCTTATGCTTCTCCCTGACGGAGATTGCATCTTCAATCAGTAACGCCAATTGCCGGGTTGTTGTAATAGGTGCTTGCGCCCTTTGTTCAACTATCGCTCGCGCTATGCGTCGTGCAAACTTTTCTTCACCATACTCAAATAAAACCTTGACCAGATCTTTCTCGTCAACACTTGCTAACCATTGCTCAGCCGAAACCCCCGTACTGCCGTCCATGCGCATATCCAACGGGCCATCCCGCAAAAAACTAAAACCCCTTTCCGGATTATCGAGCTGTGGCGACGACACGCCCAAGTCCAGTAAAATACCATCGATTTTTCCGGCTAATCCTGCACTTTCGACTATATTTTCCAATTGAGAAAAACAGCTATGCTTTAATTTAAAGCGCTCGTCCGCAAGCATGGCTTGCGCATAATCTGAATTTATCGCGTCCGAATCACGATCAAAAGCCAGCAATTGTCCGGTTGGACCCAACAAATTCAGAATACCCTGACTATGCCCGCCACGTCCAAACGTACAATCGAGATAAATACCGTCTTTTTTGATCGCCAACTGCTGCAGGGCTTCTGCATACATAACGGGTAAATGCTCCACCAACAATCTCCCGTAATTTAAAAAGATAAAGACCCTAGCTCTTCCAGACCTTCATTATCATCACCATCCAGCCATTCTTTCTCTTTGGCTGCCCAGGCACCTTCATTCCATATTTCAAACTTGTTAAGCTGACCGACCAAGACAATTTTCTTGTCAATACCGGTAAACTTCCTAAGTTTTTCCGGCAATAGCAACCGACCCTGCCCATCCATTTCGCATTCAGACGCGTTACCTATAACAAATCGTCTTAACTTGCCGGCCATTTTATTTAAAGTCGGTAATTTACTGATGGTAAGCTCGAGTTTTTCCCATTCAGGGAGTGGATAAAGCCATAAACAGCCATTTTCTCCGATACAACGTTCGTCTACTGCAACCGTTACCACCATTTGACGCTCACAACAATCCTGTAATTCTTCCCGGTAACGGGTTGGAATCGCAAGACGTCCTTTATCGTCTAAATTGATTGAACTGATACCACGAAACAAAATACACCCCAAAAAACTCTAAAAAAACCCACTTTTCACCACTTTTTTACCACTTGGAAGCACTATAAATACCAAACAGCTCTTAGTCAAGGATGATTTTCATTTAAAGTCTTTCTTTTTTGACAATGACTTACATCACTTTCTTAATGAAGGCACACCGCATAAAACACAGCAAAATAAATTCTATGCTTTATCAGATGGTTAATTGATGTTGCTAAGGTAATACTTTAAGTAATAGCCCGTGGAGTATATTGAATTTTTTTAATGCAAAAGGAGATTTTGAGGAGGGATATTGCCGCACTATTTACCCGGCAATTTTTAAATTATTAAGTTCAACACCTAATAATTGGCATCAAACAGTCACAATGAGCCCAACAACTCATTGATATAAAAATAAATAAAGAAAGAGTCAGCCTGTAAGCCGGGTTCTGTCGAGAACAGTCATTCATCTAGGCTGCAAGTCACCCTGCAGCTCAAGCAATCTACCCAGGAACCGCGCGGGCCACGCGTCTGTCCCTCTATTTGATCTTGCTCCGGGTGGGGTTTACCATGCCACTTCTGTTACCAGTTGCGCGGTGCGCTCTTACCGCACCTTTTCACCCTTACCTGCCATAAATGACAGGCGGTTTATTTTCTGCGGCACTTTCCGTAGGCTCACGCCTCCCAGGCGTTACCTGGCACCCTGCCCAATGGAGCCCGGACTTTCCTCCATTTTATCATGATGATAAAACAGCGACTGTCCAGCCGACTCTTTCAAAGCTTAGTATACCGTATTATCATCCCAACGCCAATCCGATAAATTAAACAACTGCTCCAACGTCATTTCATTTTTGCAATATTTATCTGTAAAAATATAGAAAAACCGGGTTTATTTCTCATATATTGATAACATAAAAACTAAGCGTCTTTTACTTTATCCATTTCCAACGCAGCCTGATACAAAAGCTTTTTTCTAACTGAAGTCAGAGTAAAGTTAAATACCTGACTCAACGCTCCAGTATTTTAGAGTCGCACTTAAATTAGCACGACTATTTTTGCTGAGTATGGCAAAATTAGCCAGAATTTTTAAAGTAAGAGCGTAATTTGATGCCCGTCATAAGTCGATTTCTTGGAATAATCATTGCCATGTATTGGGATGACCATGCACCCCACCTCATTTTCATGCAAAATACGCCGAACATGAAGTTACAGTAAATATCCTCACAGGTGTAATAGAAGGAAAATTTCCAAAGCGTGCGTTACGTCATGTCCTTGAATGGTATGAATTACACCGGGAAGAGTTAATTGAAAACCGGGAACTCTGCCAAAACGATGAGCCCCCAAAACTATAGAACCGTTGGAGTAAGTCTATGTTTCTTCACATTACTAATGCCAGATACCTGGAAGATTATAAAGTGGAAGTATCTTTTAACAATGGTCGAAAAGGGATAGCAGACTTGGCAGATGCCTTGAAAGGGACAATGTTTGAACCGTTGAAAAATAAGTCTGTATTTTCACACTTAGTCGTTGATAAAGAACTGGATACCCTTGTTTGGTCAAATGGCGCTGACTTGGCACCCGAGTATATTTATTTTCAAGCATTTAAAAAAGAACCGGAATTACAGTCGCAATTTAAACAATGGGGCTATATAGCCTAACCAAATGCTCAACAAAAAAAGAAAAAGGGGACTAGGTACTTACACAATCAAGTAACCTGCGCACTGGATTACCGGTACACCTTCTTAAAAATACAAATTAACCATGCCCAAGCTATACGAATATTTTGGCCTGATTGTAATGTTCTACGCCAATGAGCATCAACCTATCCATGCTCATGACAAATGCCAAGGGCGCGAATCCCGAGTAGAAATCATCTTGATTAACGGCATGATACAAGAAATTTGCTATACCAGTGTTGCAGGACGTGCTCCACTTGATATCAACGAGATGAGATTTTTTCAAGAGCTAGTCAGCAGCAAAGCCAATGAAATAATCGCTAAATGGATAGATTTTTTGTATTACACAAATCCATTACACCTGAACGTATTACTCGGAGGCTTAAATGAATGGCACCCCCATCAATATCATCTCGGCAACACAAATCGGGGAATATCGCATTCGGCTCGTTTTTGATGACAACACCCTACAAGAAATCGACTTCAAGCCATTTCTTGTGCGCTCACACCATCCAGACATTCGCGCTTACCTTAAACCAGAGTATTTTTCCGGATTCAGAGTGGAATATGGCGAGTTGGTATGGGGTGACTATGCGCTTTGCTTTCCTGTAATTGACCTTTACCGAAACACGATTGAGCACGCCTCATCAATAACCGTTACAGCATAATGCCTTGCTGCCGATCCGGGTTTGCAACCCATACGCATCAAGCGGCTACCCACCTTATCCGGAACAAGAAATTATAGTTAACGCCGTCATACCGGCAAGGATGCCGGTATCCAGTGCCATGGATGGTAATTTTACGATAACGTTGCCGCATGATTTAGGGTCTATGCCAAACTACAGCTTCACATCCGTGTGACTGGATTCCGGCATCCCTGCCAGAATGACGGACTTTTTGGCACTTGGCGAAGCATTTTGCTGTTCAGTGTCCCATCTTGGTAGCCAAAACCGGCATTGCTCCTTCAAAGCATTTATATACAAATCAGCTTTGTTTTAGCATAGTTTAAAAAACCATAACGATAAACTCCCATCAAATCATTTTCAGTCTCTGTAGAAAATACATATAGGCTCATGGTAAGTATTCACCTCCCCCTTTGAAAAAGGGGGAATGGGGGGGATTTATCTAATAAAATCTCCCCTAACCCCTCTTTTTCAAAGAGGGGGACTGAATAAGTAGAGCTCATGCGCTATCGTTTTTCAATTCATGACGTACTTGCTCAATAATCTGGTCAAATGATTTATCACTGACACCGCTTTCTATTCCAGCAGTAATAGCCGCTTGTAACATCTCTAACTTACTGTGCTGATGTTGATCTTGGCGTATTAAGTCGCGTACATAATCGCTCGTATTTGCATAAGTCCCCGTGTTAACTTGGGATTGAACCCAATCTTTCATGGGGTCTGGGACGGAAATGTTCATTGTAGCCATAAAAGTTCCCTTATTCTGAGAGCAGTAAATTGCTGATTATGGTATGGATTGGCAATCTTTGCCAATTATTTTTATTGATGACTTAATAGACAAAACAAGGCAGTAATCCGTAGGCCGTCAATAGCGTAGCCTGGTAGGGGGCAAACAGCTTTATCGTTTGCCCACATTTGCCGATGCCGTCATGAATGGTGGGCAGTTAAGCGTTGCCCACCCTTAGCTCTTTTTTAAAGAGGGGGGACGGAATAGTTACAATAAATTGAAACTGTGAATCGGTAGTAGTTTAGATGCATTCCCAAGCTCCAGATTCCAGTCTAGCGAAGCCAGAGCTTCGACCTCTGGGCTCCCAATCTGGAGATTGGGAACCAGCACATCCGCGTCTCGCTTGAGCAATTCCAATTCGGTATATGGCGCTTCGCTTATACACGCGCTCGATTCCGCTTTGCTGCATCGAGGCTACTTGCTTCATTTGATTAAACATATTCTTCATTAACAAAACTTTCCTGATAATCCTTTTCACTTAATACTGTGTCGAACAAACCAACATCTTCGCTTTGGTGTTTATTGATTCCAATATATTCCAGGCTTGCGTCTTCATAACGTTTAAATTTATAAACAGCATCGTTCATTAATGCACTGTTAAACACCCCAAGACTTACCAATAATTCAAAATCTTTAACCGATAACCCGGTTACCTTTTTAAATAAGCTAGGTTCAAGTTTAGTAATAATATCTTTCAAGCATCTTTCCCGATAATCAGTTAGATACATAAACACCGGCACACGAGTTGCAAACTTGATAAGCTTTTCTTGAATTTGCTTTCTCTTACTTTTATATTCTTTTTCTTCGGCAGTCAGTTCTTTCTTTTCTTCTTTAGTTAAGTCTCTTTCATTAGCTTCTTGCTTCGCTTTTTTAACGGAATCGGATTTGTTGATGATAGTCTCAATGTCTTGATTCAAAGTACGAAAGCCTTCAATGCTCATCAATGCGTCCATTGCTTCCTTGCTATCCATTAAACGTCGCAAAGTGTTATTATCAACATTTACAAGTAATGCGCTTTCCCAACGCCTTGCCAAAAGTGTGGCAGTGGTGCCACTCATTGCCATATCCAAAATGCCAGCGGCATCCACTTGTTTCATTGAACTACCGTCATAAGCCAGTACCGGCAAGAAGTGAATAAACTCTTCTACTTTCTTTTCCGGGTTATCTTCGTTCAAATTTAAACGGCAACTGTAGTCTGCAATCTGTCTTAGTGCCCTGTCGGGAGCAAAGTCAAAAACATAACATTCTTGTTTTATAATTTCTTCTTTGTTGGGTGAGATACTATCCGGGTTCTTTACTGTCCAAGGCGTTTGAACTCTGAAAGCGGCTTGAAAGTAGGTTTCAGGGCTTGATGAGTTACGTAACATAAAAATACCAGTCCACGGTTTAACCGAAACACCGGTTGTTAGCTTGCCACAGGAAAGTGTTATCGTTTTTGATTGCAAGGGGTTATCCATTGCAACTTGTACTGGCGGCAATGCTTCAATCCCAATACCTGCGCTTGGGCCTGCCGCCACGACGACAGTATAGTTTTGATAAAATTTATTTTGTTTTTGTTTAATTAAATTTTTCATAGCATGGCAAGATGCTACCGTTGGTAAGAACCAAAACGTATGCGATAGGACATTAAGTAATGGGGCATGGGAAAACGGGAAAGGCGGTTTTTTTGCACCCATCTTTAAATTATCAATAGTCGTTTCAGAAAATGAACCACGAATTAAATCCAACCATTTTTGAACCTCATTTTCGTAAATAAATTTAGCGGATTCACCAACTCCATCGGCACTAAAAAAAACGTTCAAATCAAATTCATTAAATTCACCACCCATTGCTATCTCACGAATAGCATCAGGTAATTGATAGGTCAGCATTACCATTCTTGGCAAGGAAGCATAAGGATTATTTTCGCCTTGCCATTGCTCTTTGGCCTTTTGTTCGTCTGAATAAGTCCAGTTGAAAATTTGTTCTTCAATAAACTCGCCAGATGAAATAGCCCGGAATGGAGTGCCTGATAAATATAAATAACTATTGGTGGTAATAGGCATATTGCTTTCATCAAAATAATCGATGCCTTCACCTTCACCAAACTCTAATTCTTTTTTTCCTTCCGCCTCAAAAAGTTCTTTTGCACTTTCACGCCAAGCACCGTAATGATATTCGTCAAATATTACGCAATCCCAATTGGTGGTGTGTACCCATTCATTACGTGCTTTAATGCCACCGGCATCATTTTTACCTAAATAATCTTGGAATGATCCAAAACAAACAAAAGGTTTATGTTTATCGATTGCTTCAAAACTTAAACCATTTCTGGAGATAAATTGCCAGCCTTCAAAATCAATGTGCGTTTGTAAATCTTCTTCCCAAGCACTTTGTACAGCGGGCTTAAATGTTAAAACCAATACCTTTTTCCAGCCCATTTCTTTGGCTAACTGATAGGAGGCAAAAGTTTTACCGAAACGCATTTTGGCGTTCCATAAGAAATGAGGTGTACTATTTGGGTTCTCATTGTTGAAGCTTTTGAAGTAAGCAATAGTTTTCTTGATCGCTTCTTTTTGTTCAGGCCGCATTTCAAAATCAAGCGTACGATTATCTTCGTTTTTTACGCCGCTTTTAATTGCAAGTAATGCAGCTTTAACATCATTAACTGTGCATTTAAACCATTCACCGGCGGGATTTTTTATACCACCTTGTTTTCTTAAATAACGATGAACATCGTGATCGGTAAATGCACTTCCGTCATTTCGCATTGCCGATTCTTCAAAAACTATTTTATAAGGTAAAGCACCTGGGCGTAATGTTGGATATTGTTGTGAAACTCGTTTTTGTACATCAATATTAGTAAAACCAACTTTTAGCAAGCCCTTGTACTGAGAGCTTGTATCTTCGTAGGCATAAATAACTGGGTTTAGCTCAGGTTTTTGCGGAAAAAATTCGTTACTCATCATTTAAATCCATTGGGCGAACCATTGATTCAATGAACTCAATTTCTTCTTGTGTTACACCATATTTTTTATACAATTTTTCATCTGTCCAAGCCTCATCAAAATTTTGTAATGGCACAAATGAATACACTCGCGATGTAGCATCCTGAGTATTCTTAATAAGAAGTACGAGAAACCTAAAAAATCGTGTACTTATATAATTAGCTAGATTTATTGCTTTATGTTTATCTTTATAGACACCTGCAATCATATATGTTTCTGTACAAGCGCTTTGCGGATCTACAACAAATGGCCTGCCTAAAATGGAGTGAGGAAAAGAATCGCTTCCGCTACCTGCGCGGGGAATTAATACTTTATAGTTAGAAACTAAGTCTGCATTTCTAGGTATCTGGTCTATTGAAATATAACCTTTCCCACCATTTTGATAAACTGTTATCGGCTTATTTATAGAGCTGGCAGATCCTTTGAATGTGGTATTTAACCCAAAAGGTTTTCTTGAGCTTATTTGAGGGCGAATAGATGGTTCCTTAAAGGATCTGACCTTATTGAGTATAGAGATAGCCTCGTTATATCTGATAAAAGTTTCGCAATTATCTTCTAATAATGTTCGTACCATTTCAGATGAAATAATATTACCTTTATGTGTCGATATCTTACAATCGCCTTTGCTATCCCTATTCCATAAAAAATAGCAAATACCACCCTTTATTTGAACGCCTGGAAAGCAATCTGTTGCTACTGGGTAATCATGAATTTCACGTATCCTATTATCGTTAAGCATTTCATCTCTGAATTCATCCAACCCTTTTCCACCAGAAAACCAGCGAGACGGAATAATCATAGTTAAATACTTTGGTTTTAATTTTTTTGCTTGGTTAACAAATTTTTGGTAAATAGGTGAGGCGCTAATACCAAAACCACCATCACTTAATTGATAAGGTGGGTTTCCAATGATTACGTCAAATTTCATGTTGAATATTTTTTCTGGTTTGTCTGTATGTATAAATTGGTAGGCGTGTGTTTCTAAAGAAACATCCCTATCATGAACTTCTTGACCTGCACCACAGTATTTGCACTTACTGTTTAGCCAGCTATGTTCAATTCGCTTAAAAATAATATTACCTTGTTCATTAGCAAATGTTTCACAAATTGAGTATTTGCCATTAGCTGTTTTAGAACAATACACACTTCTACGTGAAAGTAATGAGGTAAGCTCTGTAATGGCTATTCCATATAGCTGATTTTTGAATATATGATTGATGCGCTCTTGTTTATCAGGTATTTTTTCTTCTAAGCCTGCCATTAATCGTTTTGCAATTTCACGAAGAAATACACCGGATTTACTTACCGGATCAAGAAACTTTGAGTCTTTATTAAACCAAATTTCTTTAGGTAACAAATCCAATATTTCGTTTACTAGATTGGGCGGTGTAAACACTTCGTCATTGCTTAAGTTGGCAAGACAAGAAAGAACATCAGGATTATAATTAATCTCCAAAATCAGCACCTAATTTCAAAAAATGTATTGGCGGGAACTCTTTAACAGGTTCAGGTATATTTACCTGATTACCTTCATCGCTGAATAAATCATGTTGATGACATTTGTCTATTAAATAAGAAAGCATAAAATCCCTACGTTTAAGCATACTGCCATTGACAGCACTCCATTCTGAAAAAATGATTGGCTTTGGATTGTCACCTGTTGTTTTTAAGCTTAAGGCATCGCCCCACAAAATATTTCTACTTAGGATAAAACGAATAGCCTGCCTACATTCTTCTTTACAGTGGCTTTTAAAATGCTGGGTGTAGTGTTGGTCGAATATTTGGAATAATCTTTCTATACATTCTTTAACATTATCCTGCAAGATATCAACGCCATAAATGCTAGAAACCGCTATTACGGCATATCGCTCCCATTCGAGTTGACTTTTTTTGTACCGACTTTCAACAACGGCTAACTTTCTTTTAAGTATTTCTGCTAAAAAATTACCGTTCCCACAAGCTGGTTCCAAAAAACGAGAATCAATTCGTTCCGTTTCCGATTTTACAAGATCCAACATTGCATTTACCTCACGTTGAGACGTAAACACTTCGCCGTGGTCTGCAACTCTACTCTTAGATTTAACTTGTTTATTCATACTTAAATTTATACTTCATAGTTCCGTAGGTCGGGTTAGTTATAGCGTAACCCGACCATTTATGGGCTTCGGTGTGTCGGGTCACGCTATGCTTAACCCCAACCGCTCGGCAAGGGGCTTTTGATAACTATGTCCCTCCCCGGCTATCCGTTGCCCAAGCTGGATAAACACATAGCTTTGCATCGATTTTCCTCGAAAAGTACACAACAACTGCACTTTACGCCTACCGGTGCAGTAATGTAAATAGACAACCTCTTCCAATGATAAATGAGTATGAAGGAGCGCTGTATTTCTAACGGAAAATGAGTCTGACAAACTCTTAAATCACGTTCATGATAGAAGAATGCTTCAAGTATAAAAATCATTGGGTGGATGCGTTACGAATGCCATGCATGGCAACTTGATCCCGGCAGTCCATGCCGGGATGACGGCTTGGACGTTTTTAGCTACTGATAAGATTTGTCAGGCAAAACCTGACCTCCCGTGTTATTAAGCAGGTACAGGGTGCCGTGCTTAAGCACCCTGGTTT
>Ga0007792_10000558_pt1 | contig 13359 bp, 7 predicted proteins | sample CryBogmetaGMA6M_FD_60371 | JGI IMG/M metagenome (GOLD analysis project Ga0007792, IMG submission 60371) | Freshwater microbial communities from Crystal Bog, Wisconsin, USA - MA6M | ecosystem: Environmental > Aquatic > Freshwater > Lake | place: Crystal Bog, Wisconsin, USA | collected 2009-07-06
CAATAATGCTTTCAGCAATTTTTTGATATTCTGCTCCTTCAGGGGCAGCTATACCGGGAGTGTCGATGATACGAATGTTATGCCATTCATAAACTCGGTTCAATCTGGTCGTATTTTGTTTACCTTCACCTATTGCATCCCAACCAGTACCAGTCATGATAGCGTGAAGTGTGCTTTTCCCTGCTTTGCTTTTCCCCATAAAAGATATTGTGAAGAAATTAATTGCATGACATTTTTTATCTTGCAAATCAATAATTTTTCTTAACTGACAAGATGTTTCTGTGTTGAGTGTATCTCTATCTTTTTTCAGATGTTCAAGAACCTCTCGCGCAGAACCTGTTGAAATCTCTCCAATTTTCTTAGTTATTTTTTCAATAGCCTCTCCAAGCCCAGCTTCAAGCGCTATAAGAGCAAGTTCGGTTTGTGCAAGGCATCGATCTGCCACAGCGATATCCTGCTCGCCAATTGTTCTACAAATATTAATTACGTCTTCATATTCAGAACCGGATAGAAGTGCTTGCGTTCTATAGTCATTGACTCTATTTTTAAAATTGCCTGATCCAACTGTGTTGACAACAATGTTAACAAGTCGAGTTGAGAAAATTGAATCAACCCCGCGTAAAATTATTGCAGCTCTACTTATGAAGGCTTTTTGCTCGTTATTTTTGGACTGCTGTCTAACAGTGTTTGCTTCAGCTTTAGCGAGGAGAAAAATAGACTCCCTGGTAGTAGAATCGATCCTCCAGATTTTTTGGATACGATCAATCAATTCTAGTTCGGCTTTATCAATGTATCCATCTATGGCAGCCAAATAACAAATCAGGTAAAAAGCTCGCTCGTATTCGAAGTGATTAATCCTTTGGATTACATCGTCGACCAAAAGATGCTTTGAAGATTGAGACAAAATCTCCTCCATGGCATCCCACGTTGAGCTAGGGATCTTTGCTTCTTGCCCAAGCGCATGAAGAGCATCAACCTCATCCTTATGAATCTGGCCGTCAGCACACACCATATGCGTTGCTAAAAGAAAAAGATAATTTAGCTCTGCATCCTCTGTATCTTCATGATTCTTTTTGTTGAAGGTGTCCATCATTAATCCAGGCCTAAAATTTGTTTGATTTCAGAAGATAATCTAATTTTTTTATAGATCGCCTTTTTTAAACGAGCCGCTCTTTGTCAACTGTTCGTGCTTTAGAGTTTGGAAAGCCGATGAATGTTTATAAATAACAAAATCACAACCGCATTTATTTGCCGCGAAGAGTATCTTGGAGAAAAGTCAGTAAATTTGCAAACACACTCTCTAGTTTTCCTGTAGAAGTGTTAGAAATGTGAATGTGGGTCAATTTCTCGCTACCATAGCGCTAACAATTTCGTGGACGGATAATCGCATCGCTACGGTGCTTGATGACCACGCTCCAATCACAAGAGTCACATGTTGTTTTAAATTCACATTTGAGTTGGGATTTGGCGTGGTTTCTTGCACACTGGGCAATAACAAGTATCAAACTTCGACCTTTTTTTATTCATTGCGTATTTTTCTGCTGCGAGTATCGCTTTTACTTTGTTGCCAAATTGTTTAACCAAATCCTGAAAGTAGGAATTATAAGCTACCTGCGGTATTTTACTACCCTTTGCCTGAGATTAAGCTTTCATTTCTAATGGCTAAACCCAAATCCCCGAAACTTCAAAACAAAAACATCGGTATTGAAGTGAGTCATTTATGCGCACTTTTAGTTAATCCCGGCAAATGATTTTCAGAATGATCCCAAGCCTACATTAAACATTTTCCAGCAAAATAGCATGATCTTTTATTAACGAGTTTTTATTGCGTTTTAGGCCAATAATTCACAAAGCTAAAGATTGTATTGCCGAATGTTTTACTCGTCTTTACGGGTATATAAGGTGGCTAATTTTGCTATATTTGATGATTAGGTTAGCTGTATTTAAAATAATATCCCTGCTAGCGTCTTTCAAAAATTAAATTGCCAAATTCATCAGTTAAAAGTCTTTCAGATTAATTAAGTTTGGTACGATAAAGGGAAGTAATTTATTTGACAGTCTCTAGCTGTTTTAACTCGATTCATTGATTGTCTCAATTTGCTATATTACTATCAAACGCCATATAATTGCTCTTGTAAAAATCAATATCATCTTTGCAGAGTTACTGAAATTTACAGGATATAAGGTTGTTTAAAGAGGTATCCCATGGAAAAGCTAATACTGCAAGTAACCCTATATCATATTAATGCACAGGAAGGCTCTTTTTATGCGATTCTAGGCTAGAAAACAAAAAAGGTATAGGTATCTATTGCTAAATAGCTTTCTCGTCGTTAAGGTGGCTTAAATTGGCTAATTTTGCCATTATTGATGGGTATGTTAGCTGCAATCTAAATAATATCCGTATTAGCTGTTTTAATAGGGTCTATAGCAGACTTATCCCCTATTCACTATTATTTTCAAAAACCAATAGTATCTGGTTATTCATTCACCAGATAAACTTTGCTTTAGTAAATGCATTTAATTGGCAGCAGCAATTACTTAAACAAGCGCTAAAGCACATTATTTATAGGAAGGCCGTTTTCATGCGATTCTAGCCTAGAAAACAAAAAGACTTAGGGAGTCATTACTAAGTTGTTTTCTCGTCGTTAAGGTGGCTTAAATTGGCTAATTTTGCCACTTAAAACGATTAGACTAGCTGTAATAATAAGGCTATTGATAATAAGCTGTTTTAATGCAAATGAAAAGCAGATATTATGAAATAATCAAATTGTTTTAATTAAAGCCAATCCAGGTAATTGATAGCAGACTCATGAAAGAAAACAATGATGAGAAAGTATGCATTTACCTAATGCAGCTAAAACAGAGCAATGTTCACTGGCTGTACTAGCCGTACTACCTGACCTCCAGCCTAGCTAACTCTAACCTGAATTAGCTGATGTGATTAACCAGAAACTACCAGTCCTAATTTAAATTAATTTACTAATCCTACTCCTACCTGTAGTAAATTCACTGATGGAAAGAGACTATCAGAAGCATTTTTAAAGTAAGAGTAAATCTCAATACTAGAACCAAGGAATGTTAAGCAAATGACCAAGCAAAGTATTCAAGCATGATTTTACTAATTAGTTCTCCAGGAATGATTATCTCTAATCTCATTACCCGCATTTCTCATTACCAGTTTGAATCCTAATAGCTGCATTATTTCCAGTACAAATTCACTCATTCATTCATTCATTCACTCATTCATCTATCCATCCAAGCTAATTCAGATAAGTCATCGTTAAAGCTAGCTATTTAACAATGACTCAACTAACCCCTGCTATTCAATGTAAGAGTAAAGATCATAATCCAAGTAATAATTTATCTCATCAATAGCTCAATAGTCATAATCAATATCTATCTAATATTTTAATTTCTCTATTGCTTTCATGAGCTATGGGTCCTAAAACCCATAGCTCTGTTGCTCTGTTAGCTATTGATTTCTATTTATGTATTATTTTATTAATTAAATATTCACTACAGTAAGCTAATGATTGATTGATTGATTGATTACTGCATAGCTCAATGATAACGCATTACTGTTTACTGTTTATTAATGATTGTATTTATAGCTGTTGATATAAATTAATTGATTGATATTAATTAATCATATAAATAACCAGAATTAAAAACAGTATAAATAGTAAGACTGAGTTATTACTTATCCGCTAAATACCTAAGGTTATTTAATGGATTAATAATAAAAATTATCCTCATTATATGTACGGACTTAACCTCTGAAATTCCAATCCTATCTGACCTTAAAGCAAAGGATTTGACAGGGTTTTAATTAAGTTAACTCCGACATCACCAGACGTTTATTGGGTAAAGGCTTAACAGTATTTGTAATGGTTAATCTGATGATCCGCCTACCCGTAATACGTTCACTCAACGCAGCTGATTAATCAGCGATAACACCGATCTAATTTGACTTGAGATTCTAAAAACCAGAACGCTTGGGATCTCGGCTTATTAGATCTTTGCAATGAGGAATAGCTATGAACAACTATGAAAAAAAACATCAACCAGATACCGCTTTTTCTGAATTGTCTGGTCAAAGGCTTTACGATTCAGCTTATGATCATATACCACTCCAGAGCGCTACGTTTAATTCTAAATACGACATGTCAGATTTAGATAAAGTGGAGTGCTTTGTTAATGATGTGCTATTAACTAATGAGTTGCCCATCCGGACATATCCTGGCGCTGAAACTGGGAAATGGCACACCCCCACATCGCTGGAAATTGAATATTTTCGATCATTTCCCGATTTTATTGAAGTCGTCAAGAGATTGCCATCACAGTATGAATACAGTGAACACGTTAATGCCATGATTGATTGTTGTCAGTCTATGGGCTTGCTGAGTGAGCATTTTGACTGGAAACAAAACTGGGATGTTGATCCTGAAAAAACCTATCCTTGCTTTGGCTGGCTTTGCTTTGAATGGCTTTCAGGCGCCGACATATTCAATACGCTGGTCAATACCCTGCGTTGGGATTGGAAAATAAACAATCGCCAGGCAAAAGTCAATGCCAGGATAAAAGAAAACATCGATCGGTATGCGGAGTATTGCTATTATGTCGATTCGCTCTTCAATGCTAGGGCCAGACAAGTGGTAGAGCGCCTTGATCTGTTCTATCAAAAACAACATGCCAACAGCATCGACGTTTTTGATATGACGAATGACTTTGACCGTTTGTTAAATAATGCACGTCGCAATTCTCTCTTTGATTTCATGACCGGTTATATTGCAAAACTGGAATACGGCATCGAAAAAGGACTCCACTGGCATGTCATCTTGTTCTTTGATGGTTCAGAGAAAAAAGGGTATAGCCATATTAATTTGGCAAAAGAAATTGGTGAATACTGGGTTACGGTCATTACCAAAGGCCGGGGGGATTACAGGAATATCAATAATAACGCAGATCACTATGACAAATTAGGACGGCTTGGTATCGGTGTCATCAATTGGCACAACACTGAGTTGCGATCAAATCTTAAAAAATATGTTGTGGGATATATGTTTAAAGGGGCTCAGTATTTCAGACCTAAATGGGGTCCCAATGTGCGACTATTTCGCAGAGGCGATTTTCCTGAAATATCTGATATCAGGCTTGGCAGGCCGCGCAAAGTGGTAGAAAGTTCTGACACACCACCGCGCTAATTTCCCACCTGGCTGGGGGTAAAGGGTTTTGTGAATTTACAGTGGCGGATTATTCTATTACGATTAGTACTTTGACTAAGCTAGAGTAAATAGGCGGAAGTTAGCAATGGACACACTTAAACAAGACCCCAACTACAATGTGGTACTTCGATTAATGCGAGGATTGTACCAATATAGTAAACGAGCAGCAGAGCTTGAGGAATTCGGAATTGACCTATACAAACTCGCCCCCATAACGGAATTAATGCAGGCAACCTATCTGGCAATCGGTGTGCCACCCGAGGTAACGTCAGATGAGTTAATGGCACCTGGTGAACATTGGGATTGGGGAGGTGTACTCTATGGTTTATACGACGAGACTGACGGCAGCGACGAGGAATTTTTGCAGATTGCCGACGAATTGCGAGAAGAATATCAAAAAGGCTTGATTGACTCAGATGACGATTCCCTATAAAGTTTAAAACGGAATGCAGCATGCGAGCAGAAAGCAATCATTCAGCGACCGCCATTGAATGATTGCGAACCACAAGCGACATTGGAGCCAGATTTCCGAATGGCAATTTCCCTACGAAAAGCGGATAGTTTAGTGAACCAACTGGCACTTCCTGCCAGGAGCGAGCCTTCAAATTTGATGCTAGACAATATTCGGATGCAACCCAGCCAAGCAAGCCCTTGAGCCAGTATTTGTTTCGCGTGGACATAACGGCGGACGCACAACCCACATGATTCGAATTGGCTGACTTGTTTGGATTTAAATAGGCACCGATATCAAAATCCAACTCAACGAGGAATAATAACAATGAAAAAACTTGGATTCTGTATTATTATGCTCAATGATCCCATAAAGGCCCTTGCAACTGACTTAACCTCAACGCTTGTATAAGGGGGATCCGCTATCATGAACAAATCTGATCTGATAACCGCTAATGCCTTTAAAAAGCTCACTTTGATCCCTACCTAAACAACCTTAATTAATGGATAGCCTTATGTGTGTTAAACCTAAGCCTTTCACTTATTCATGTCCTTCCTGTGGATGGAAAAAATCTGTTTTCCCTGATAGTGACGTTTTGTTTCCCGGAGAATATTATGATTGTTGCCCAAAATGCGGTGCTGGACCTTTAAACAAAGAAAAACTTAAGGGGATCACTGAACTTGGGTTAGGCTTATTAAACAAGTTGTTTAAATAACGCTTTATTTGCTAAGCACAATCTAAAAGTCTTATTGGAACAAATAGACTTTTGGAGCATTTTAGATAGGAGATTTTAAAATGCAATCCTCTACAACGACAACCTTATTTCCTCAACAACAACGTATTTTGAATAAGCTACCTGAAATACAGCAGCTATTAGAAAAATACCAACGCCCCCAAGAGTGGTTAGAATCTGCCGAAAGTAACACTCGCCATTTTATTGTCCGAGTTCCATTGATAGGTGCGTTTAGCTCGGGTAAATCGACTATCCTGAATGCCTTGATTGGCGAAAATCTTTTTGCGACCAATATTGACCCAGAAACCGCTGTCCCAGCAGAGTTAGGTTACAGTTCAGATGAAACGTTTATAGCTTGTTACCCAGATGGCAAACGTGTCGATTTAAGTCGTGATGAAATCACAAACAATCAGTTAAGTAGCCTGCATCCGAACGGTTGGATAGAAGTTTTCCTTTCCGTAACTGAGTTAGCCCAACTCCCCCATTTACGCTTGGTTGATATGCCTGGGTGGGGCTCAGGTAATAATAAACATGGTCGGGCTATTGATAATTATTGCCCTCGTAGTTTGGCTTATTGTCTGGTAGTTAGTACCGATGAAGGCACCTTGAATGAAAGCACGCGTGCGGCTCTTAATGAACTGAGACTCTATGATATGCCTGTTATCGTCATCATCAGCAAATGCGATAAAAAAACCTTTGATGATGCCAATGCTATTACCCAACAGGTGAGTGCAGAAGTTGAAAAGTTATTGGGTATGCCACCCTTAGCTGTTGTGCAAGTATCGGCTAGAAAATATGAGTTGGCGGATCTTAGCTCAGCCCTTGCAAAATTAGAAAATCAAACAGAATCTTTATTTGTTCAAAATGTTGTTAAACCCCTTGTGTCGGAATTACAGTTATTTTCTCAATTTCTTAATATACTGATCAATAAAGACGACCTGACTAGCGAAGAGATTGCCGCTGAACGTACGAGTAAAGCGAAAGAAATGCAGGACTTCAACAGAAAGCTTGAAGAGGATACGCAGCGCCTTGATGCCAGCTTACCCACGGTGTTGTCCAATATCCTCAGGCACGTAAAAGATCGCCTGACAGAACAATTGGACAGCCTTACCAGCCAAGCCGAAGCTGGCCAAGATTTACACAATCCCATTGAATCTATCGTACGCCTTGCAGTCACCGAAGGCATCAGAGACGAATTTGACCCCAAAATACGAAGTTACTTTGAAAAGATCAGTAGTGATTTACCTCAAGATCTCCAATTGGATCTTAGATTACCCACAGGTCGTCAAATTAATACCGATGACTCGGACGATAAACTTAAAAAATCAATATTGTATAGCATTGTTTTTCTTTTAACTAAGTATCCTATTGGTCGGCTACTTATTCCGTTTTTAATGCCCTTATTAGATGAACTATTTAATTTATTTAGAAATAAAGCGAATAGAGAAATTGAAGATGCACAACGTCGTGAAAGTATTCGTCAAAGTATTTTGGGAATGATCCCGCAAATTGTGGGCAACGTTGAAACCAATTTAAGTCTTTTATTAAAACAGAATGTAGAAAATGCCCGGCTCGGCATAATCCTGGCGGTAAAAGATCAAAGAGCGTCCTTAGATACAGCGTTAGTAGAGCTTGATAAAAAACTCCAGGAGGGACAAGCGGCTTATGCCGCTGCACAGCATCAATATCAGGCTGACCAGCAAATCATTCAAGCAAATATTAATTTATTTGAAAACGTATGATTCCAGAACTGACCTTTGATGAGCTGGCTAGCCGCTACAGCCTTTTATGCCGTGCAACCCAAAACCAGCCGGATAACGCGAGTACATTAACCCCTGTCAACGAAGCCTTAGAGATACTTAATACCTTGCTTAAGCAAGATTTGTTAAAACTCGCCAGAGAAGGTAGTCCTGACGATTTTGCTGATATTTACTTTGCCTTAGAGCAAGAGCTTGAACGATTTCGGGAGTTTTGTGCGTTTCCGACCTTGGCGCAAAAAGTAGTGATTGGCTTTGGTGGTGCGTTTAGTGCGGGCAAGTCTACGTTGATTAACACGCTGCTAGGTGAAAAATTGCTGGCATTTGAAGTGGACCCAACCACCTCACTGCTCACCTATGTCTTGCACGGAAACGAGGATGCACTGTGTGCACTTAATCTTTTTCACCAACGCGTTGAGTTGTCACATGAGGAGTTTTTAAGTCTTACCCATGATGAAATACGAAAATACGGGAGCAGCGTCGGTCGATTACTAAATGCGGCGTTTATTACCCGAACCAACTTTCCTTGGCAGAACCTCGCCTTGATTGATACCCCTGGCTATTCCAAACCCGATGGTGAGTTCTGGGGCGCACGCACTGATGAGCAGCTCGCCTTAGCACAACTTAACACTTCGCAAATCATCGTCTGGGTGATCGCTGCCAATAACGGAACCATCTCTGAAGACGACATTAAATTCCTGGCTAAATTACGCCCAGAAATTCCTCGTTTAGTCGTGGTGAGTCGTGCCGATAAGATGTTAGCAAAAGATGTGGCTAGCGTTGTCGAGGATATTCGTAAAACACTGACTGAACGTAATCTCCCAGTCCTGGATATTATTCCCATTTCAGCGCGTAACAAAGTCGATTATCCCATCGAGCCACTGACTGCTTATTTTCAAGAGTGGAACAAAAAAGGCCAGGAATTACGTTTTGCTTATAACTTTAAGCGCCAATTCACCCGATACGCGCGTTTTTTGCAAGACCAACAAGCGCATGCCAAGCTACACCTTAACCGGCTCAATAAAATTCTGACCTTGGCAGACAGCCCAGATATTCAGCTGGATGCCAAAGAGCTAAAAGATTCTGCACTGGATGAACTCAACCGTTTAAAAGACATTACTGATCAGTTACAGATATTACGCGGTCAATTTTTTTTGCAGTTGAAAACAATTGGTGATCGGGTCGGTATTCCACTGCCAGAACCCGCTGAAATTGATTTAATCGATATTCACGGCTTTGATTTACTGGGTTTACTGCGTAAAGAACGTGAACAACGCGGCATCAAGAGCAATGACTATCGGCAGCATTGGCGTGTATTGACATCCCAGGCAACGCCAACCAACTTGTCGCGCTTATTAAGGCGTAACCCCGATTATTTTATTGATCCTCAATCGGTATTGTCAAAGGAGTCAGCCCGTCAAGGTTTAACGCAGTTGTTACGCCAACGATCAGAAACGAGTAAGTTTAAAAATTTGTTGCCTTAGCACCTGTCGCCAACACATATTAAGGTTTAATTTTAATGACCACTGTACCCTTTAATTTGCAACGTCTGTTACGAGAAGCAGATTCGCTTAAAGCTGAGTTATTCCCCTTACCAACACATTTTGTAGCGCGTTTTGATGAGCATACCCGTGAAAGCTATGCGGCCTTGCTTGCCGCTATGTTGTTGGCCGGTGGCGAAGTGAGTGCCAATGCCAGTCGTTTGTTTGCTATGTTACTAACCTCTCTGGGCCTTGGACCTATTCAGGCATGGTTATTTGAGCAAGCAAATCAATTGGATCAGAATCAACTCAAGCAGTTTTTACGAATAGCCACAGCTGAGAAATTAGCCCTCTGTTTCGTTTTAGATGTTCTTATCCTCAGTCGTCTTGATACACCCATCAGTGACGCTCAAAGCCTACTGTTATCTGAGTTAGTTGCGTTGTTGCTAGTGCCGGAAAAAGAGCTGCCGGTATTATCTTTTTTTGCGTCAAAAGTACTGGGATTGCCGTTTGAACATGAATTACCAGAAGACAGTCTGACGGCTGTTTATTGTGTTTTTAAAATGATGTCAAATGAAATAGATCCTGGATCAAGAGTGACTCCAATTAAAAGATATTCTGCACCTAAAATGATATTGGGGTTTGATAAATATACTAGAAATACTAGGCATAAAATTGAATATAAGGCAGTGTATGACGTCGGGAATGGAGTTAGAAAGTACATGCTGATGCTGTGTTCTAAAGAGTTTGATAATCATCGGTTACTCATTAGGGAGCGACTGGAAGCCGTTAGTCCGGTAACAGGCATTGTTTATAAAACCTTATTAGCCAGTCACTCAACGGCGTCTGAAAACACGCTTGCCGCCTGGGTTGTGCCCTTTCCTGAAGCATTTCAGGTTTGGTCTGAACTGTTGGGTATACCTCCCGCTTTAAAATAATGGGTAACACTCATCAGGTAAGCAAGCAATCCGATGAACACTTCGTTAAAACTAGAAATACCTAAATTATTGAGCGATCTGGATGCCTTAAAGTTAGAACGCCTGCCATTGCCTCTCCACTTTGCCAGCAACTGTGATGAGCACAGCCGAGAAACTTACGCTACTTTGTTGGCGGCCTTACTGCTGGCTAACGGTGCAGTCAGCAAAAATCAGAGTCGTTTGTTCAAAATGCTACTGGCCTCTCTACAACTGGGTCAAATACAGGCTCGGCTGTATGAACAGGCTCAAGCATTGAATCAGGATAAATTGCGTGAGTTCTTTCGAGTAGTTGATAACAATCAACTGGCCCATAGTTTTTTTATGGATGCCTTGGTGTTATGCCGTTTGGATCAACCCTTGGTAGAAGCACAACATCAAATACTCTCTGATTTAGTTGATTTGCTGTATCTGCCAGAAAAGGATGTTCCTACTCTTGCTAATCTGGCAGCCGTTGTCTTAGGGCTGCCCTGTGACGCGGATTTTGCTTACGATTTTGACTATGCACGCTATTGCGTTTGGGGGGAGTTCTTATACCGTACGTTAACAGTTGAACAGTTAAATAAAGGTGTGCCGGATGGACGTTGGCAAGTTACTGAGCCTTTAGAGCTAACGAGCGGCTGGAAGTTGGAAAATGTGACCTTACGCTTTTCAGAAAGGGGAGGAATAAAAACTAAGGGGGAAGGTAATATCGTTATCCGCAATTGCCATTTAGACAAACCTGTGATGCAGTTTGAAGGTGCATTGTCATTTTTTATGAGGGAATCAACCATCAGCGGCAACTATCGAAGTGAAGATAAAATAACGGCTCTGTCTTTTAAGGCAGCAACAAAAGCTGGATTTAACAAAGTTGTTGTTTCAACCCATCAAGCACGCTCAATTTTGTTGTTGGATACGTTGCTTAGAGTTAATCAATGTCAATTCAATGAATGTGGTAACGAAAAACTCAATGGTGGTGCGATTGCCTTCAAGTACTCTTTGACCAGAGATTATAAGGTTTCACCTATTGAGATAGCGGGTAGTCATTTCAGTGGCTGTGTTGCCCGATTAGGTGGAGCGATTCGGCTGGATCAGTTAAGTCACGAGAATATGATTATCAATACTGGTTTTGAGGACTGTACCGCCTTTGCTTATAAAGATGCCGATGAGGTGCATGCGGGGTTTGGAGGAGGTGCTATTTTTGCCGATGCGGCGAATGGATTTAATTTTTTTGGAGATAAATGTTATTTTATAAATTCTTCACTGAACTTTGGTATAGTCATTTGGACCTATAGTAGTGCGGGTTATATTCAGAGTAGTTCAACTTTAGGCCGCACAATTGATACCAATAAATTTAAGGTTTTTGTAAAAAAATATGATATTTTGACTTGGGTTGTTTCGGAAAATACATTTTCAGACATGGACTTAAGTTATAAGAATATTAAAGGCAAAAATGAAGAATCATGGTGGCAGGACTATTAAATAATGGCTCACCCCATCACCCAATTTTTCACATTAAACCTGTAGAACCCCATGACCGATAACAACATTCAAATCCAAACTTTTTCTACTGTAGTCGGTAATTTATGTACTGATTTAATGAGTTGGCAAGACTCTTATCTTACTCAGCAAGAGAACAGTGTTCAATCCACTGAAACTAAAAACCTTAATTGCCCCTTTCAGCAAGAAATAGCGAGCCTGCTAGAGTTGAAAAAGGATTTTTCTCTACGAAAAGCGCATTATGAAAAAGAAGGCCAACAATTGAGTATTGGCATCATAGGACAGGTTAAAGCCGGTAAAAGTAGTTTTTTAAATGCGTTATTGTTTGATGATCAATGGGTTCTTCCTGTGGCGGCGACACCCAAAACAGCTAATTTAACGCGTATGACTTATGGTGCAACGCCACTCTTAAAAGTCAGCTTCTACACACCACAAGAATGGGCGGATATAGAAGCTAACGCTGCCAGTGCGGGTCAACATGTTGAAGCACGAATAGCACGAGAACTGGTAAAAATGGCTGCCGAGGGTGTTGCTAAACACGGTATTAATATTACTGAAACACTGGCTCAAGGTAGTCATGAAATTACAACAAAGGATGTTGCGGGTTTAATGGGGTTACTCAATCAATATGCCGGTGAAGATGGGCAATACACGGCTCTGGTTAAAGCGACTGAATTATATTTACCGCATGATGAACTTAAAGGTTTTGAGGTCGTTGATACCCCAGGGATGAATGACCCCGTGCTCAGCCGTACGCAAAAGACCCGAGATTATATGGCTAAATGCGATGTGGTCTTTTTTCTTTCACGTTGCAGTCAATTTCTTGATCAGTCAGATATGGAATTGCTCGCGCTCCAACTCCCCAGTAAAGGTGTTAAGCGCATGGTGTTGGTTGCTGGGCAATTTGATTCAGCCATTTTAGATGATGGTTTTAATCGTGATTCTTTAACTGAAACAGAGACCAATTTGAGAACCCGTTTGGGCAGACGCGCTAAAGAAGAAATGGGCAAATTGGCTCATGCACAGCAACTTAGAGGTCAGGACTATGTCGAGTTGGCTGACTTACTGACGGCTTGTTCGACTCCTATTTTTGCAAGTACCTTTGCACATGGTTTTGCCACCTATCCACCTGAACGTTGGGGCGAGAGTATGCAGCATGTTTATGGGGAGTTTGAAGATTTAGTTCAGGATCAATGGAATGGCACTCAAATTACTCAAGAAGATTGGTTAAGGCTAGGTAATTTTGAGGCGTTAAGAGC
>Ga0007792_10000559_pt1 | contig 13350 bp, 22 predicted proteins | sample CryBogmetaGMA6M_FD_60371 | JGI IMG/M metagenome (GOLD analysis project Ga0007792, IMG submission 60371) | Freshwater microbial communities from Crystal Bog, Wisconsin, USA - MA6M | ecosystem: Environmental > Aquatic > Freshwater > Lake | place: Crystal Bog, Wisconsin, USA | collected 2009-07-06
AATGAGTTAGGCATAACTCGAACTGCAGTTGGTATGACAGAAGTACGTGCGCTTAAGAAGTTTAGAGAGAAGTTTTTATTGAAGTTTAAGAAGTCTGATTTTATTTAACAGGGAGAAGTATATGAAGAAATTAACTAACACCGCAAGAGTATTACGATATGTGCAGAAGCGCCCAAACGAAAAAGCAAGCGTAGTCGCTAAAGCTTTGAATGTAAGCGTTCAGACTGTGTATCAGGTAATACATCGTCGCAAGAAGGATATGGCTTTGACTATGAGTGCATCACCAGCAGTCTTGCTCAAGTACCCAAATAAGACTTCATCACCTAGAGAAGTCAAAGATAACATTAACCATCCAGCACACTACAAAGCGGGCGGGATCGAGACTATTGATTTCATCGAGGCAAAGTCTCTTAACTATAACCTCGGTAATGTAATGAAATATATTACTCGTGCTGACCACAAAGGTAATAAACTAGAGGACTTGAAGAAAGCCCAATGGTATCTGAATCGTGAAGTTAGTAATCTAAGTAAGTAAGTTTAGGGGGGTTCACCTTACGGTACGCTCCCCATTTTTGTATCTATTAAACAGGGAAATTTAAATGAGTGATGAAAAACAAGGTATACCTCTTGATGGTATATGTGGAGGTGCAGTCGGCATCGTCTTATCAAGGATGGACTCACACCCCGATGAGTTTTTTGCGGAGTGTGACAAGTGGAAGTTCATCTACAAGGATTACTTTCGTGATGCGATGAGTGAGACCGAGAAGGGTATGATTTTTGACAAGATTAAAGCTATCCGCATGAGCGAGTTTAGTCAGAAAGTATTGACGACTCTCGTTGAAGAACAAGAAGAGTATGAACATGAGAGAGACAACCCAGCTTTCGGTAGTGCGCCAATCAAGCGTGAAGGCACAAAGGTGAGGTATTGATATGAATACAGGTGTGGAAATATTATTAAAGCGGATACAAGATTGTCCTGATGATTTTCAGTACAACATAAATACAGACACTTCAACTAGATGGAATAAGTTGCTAATGGAAGCATTGCGTAGCGATGTTATTACTGAAGAAGAAAAGTCAGCATTAAAACATGAAGTCACAGAGATGGGTCGTGCTCGTTTTACTGAGAGGGTGATGAGAGAACTTGCTGGTGTAGAGGATGAAACGAGTGAGCAGGGAAAGTCACCTTATCTAGTTCAAGGTACGCTTTCGGCTGGTCAGACCCTCGGACATTCTAATACTGCACTTGGCTATCAAGCGTTACAACAAGCTACTACTGGGCATATGAATACTGCTATCGGTAATTCAGCATACTTAGATGCACAGAGATACCAAATCGAGCAAATGAAGTTACACCTTGATGCACACAGAGAAGCTATGAAGCAAGAAGAATCAGCAAAGCGTTGGTGGAAGAAAACAATACCCGAACTATTAGGAAAGAAATGAGCTTTATTACGCTAGACTTTGAGACTTACTACGACAAAGAGTTCTCTTTGCGTCGGATGACTACTGAGGAATATATCAGGGACAAACGCTTTGAGACTATCGGTGTTGCGGTGAAGGTCGATGATGAACCCGCGGTTTGGAAGAGTGGCACTTGTGAGGAATTAAAACCTTTCCTGATGCAATTCGACTGGGCTAACTCCGCTGTGCTTTGCCACAACATGATGTTCGATGGAGCGATTCTTAGCTGGAAGTTTGGCATCCTACCTTATATCTACATGGACACGTTGTGTATGGCTAGGGCGGTGCATGGTGTGGATGTAGGCGGTTCGCTTGCGTTCTTGGTTGAGAAGTATGAACTGGGTGCGAAGGGAACTGAGGTCGATGATGCGCAAGGCAAGTATATAACTGGTTTCTCGGAAACAGAGTTGGCTCGCTATGGTGACTACTGCATAAACGATGTTGAGATTACGAAAAAGCTTTTTGATGTTCTATCAAAGGATTTCCCTATGGGGGAGTTTAAGCTAATCGACATGACACTACGGATGTATACCAACCCTGTGCTTGAGGTAGATGATGCTTTGCTGATGGAACGCTTAGATGAAGTGCGCAGCGAAAAGAGCCTATTACTCCAATCCTTAATGGAAAAGCTAGAGTGTGATACTGAGGAAGCGGTACGCAAGAAGCTAGCTAGTAATAAGCAGTTCGCTGGTCTGCTCATAGAGTTTGGAGTTCATCCACCGATGAAGGTCAGTAAAACGACAGGCAAGGATACCTTTGCGCTAGCTAAAAATGACGAGGGTTTTATTGCGCTAACTGAGAGTGAAGATACTTTTATTCAACAACTGTGCGCAGTTCGTCTAGGCACTAAGTCAACTATCGAGGAGTCACGCATTGAACGCTTTATCGCCATCGGGGCTAGGAACAAAGGCAAGCTACCCATCCCCCTTAAGTATTACGGAGCGCACACAGGTCGGTGGGCTGGCTCGGATAAAGTCAATTTTCAGAACCTTCCGTCGAGGGACAAGAAGAAAAAGGCTCTTAAAAATGCGGTGGTCGCCCCTGACGGTTTCGTTGTCATTAATTGTGACTCGTCACAGATCGAAGCGAGGGTACTTGCATGGCTTTCGGGACAAGAAAATTTGGTCAAAGCCTTTGCGAATGGCGACGATGTTTACTCCCTATTTGCGTCGGAAGTTTACGGCAAGCCCATTACCAAAGCGAACCCTGTTGAAAGGTTCGTGGGTAAAACCTGTATCTTAGGACTAGGGTATGGGACTGGCGCAATAAAGTTACAGCACACGCTCAAGACTACACCGCCAGGGGTTGAGATAGATGAGTTTGAAGCCAAGCGCATCGTTGATTTGTACAGGCTGAGTAACGACAAAATCACTGATCTGTGGAAGGACTGTGAAGATGCGCTACTAAGTATTTTCGAGGGCGCAAAAAAGCCGTATTATCTAGGTGTAAACCGTTGCCTGACTGTCAATTCGGAAGGGATACTTTTGCCCAACGGTTGCTATATCCGCTATCCAAACCTCACAGTTGAGTTTGAAAACAATAAAAAGCAGTTCATTTATAAGTCTCGTAGGGGAGACATACATCTATGGGGCGGGGCCGTGGTGGAGAACGTCGTTCAAGCACTAGCCCGTTGCATCGTAGGTGAGCAGATGATTGCTATTAACGAAAGATACCCAGTTGTTCTTACTGTGCATGATGCGGCGGTATGCGTAGTCCCCGAAGAAGAAGTTAATGAGGCTACTGTGTTCATCGTTGAATGTATGTCTAAGACACCTGATTGGGCAACAGGATTACCCATTGCCTGTGAAGCCCATTATGGTTATAACTATGGAGAAATGAAGGAGTGGAAATGAACAATGAACCAGTAGCGTGGATTCCTAAAGGAATGACACTAGCAAAACCAAAAGATTTAACAGACTGTATTCCACTCTACACCCATCCAGCAAAAGAACTACACCTATCACTTCAAAAAAGCAAAGAAACAGGTGAACTGCTAGCTGTTACTTATACAGATGATGAGCATAGGATTGTGGAAGTGTTATGGAAAAAACCACCAGCAAAGACACTAACAGACTTTGAAATCAGGGGTGTTATGGCTTTAGACGAATGTTGGGTTGGTGAAGATTGCAGTATCCCTAATATGATTGCGTTTGCTAGAGCAATACTAAGAAAGGCACAAGAGAAATGAAGTCGGATAAGAAAAACATAAGCCAAGATTCATTGGAAAACCTATTGATTGTTTTGATGAATTGCAAAGATGAAGATGGTTTGTTGTTGAACATAAACCCAGCCAATGCGTTTCAAGACTGGTTAATTGATATGTATCCTGAGTCTATGCGTCAGCATTGGTTTAATTTACATAGGTATGTAAAGGAACAAGACAAATGAACGATGAACCAGTAGCGTGGCTAATAAATGGCAAATTGTTTGAGGAATATTTTAGAACTAGCGAATTGGACAAGATTATTCCACTCTATACCCATCCAGCAGAACACGATTTAGGCATTGCTGAGGCTATTGGGTTTGAGAAGGGCTATCAAGCTGGACTGAGAAAGGCACAAGAGAAATGAATAATCAGCAAATATATCTTACAGTAGTTATTACTGTTAATTTAATTCTTTGGTTTTCTACTTTGGTTGTATTGCTGGGTGGTTATTAAGAAAGGCACAAGAATGAATACTCACACACATTGCTGGCACTCAACAAATACTATGCTTTGCTCTATGCCACCACAAAGGGTAGAAGTCTGTTGTGTTTGCGGAGAAAAAAGAAATTTAGTAATTAGGGGCATGGAAGATAGCCCTGACGGACATGGTCAGTTTCATCCAAATGCAATAAGAAAGGCGAACGAGAAATGATTCCAGAACAAGATATTTACGAGTTTTACATGGCTAAAGCAACTACTCCAATACCGAATCGGTTTCAGAATTACTTAAAGAAGTTTCGTAAGATAGAGAAGTTTATTAAGGAGCATGGAAAATGACAACATTTACAAGTGAAGACAGAGAGAACGCTAACAGTTCACCACCACACATTGTTGATAGTGGCGCAAGCGTAGATAAAGAAGACCGTGAGCAGATGTTGCGTGACCAAATACATATTATGCAAGCGGAGATTCAACGACTAAAGAAAAAACTAATGGATGCAGGAATTTATGAATAAATTAAAGATACCACCACCATCAAAACCTAGACCCGTAGTGCCATACAAACCAGCACCACACCCGATGCAATATAGGCTCGATGAATTCAGAATCATACCGTCGGTATGGACAGGACCAAAAAGAGAGGAGTAATGATGAAAAAGTATCTATGGTTATTAGTTTTAGCGATAGGAAACGCACAGGCTACGGGCGTAATAGCTCAAGGGTACATGGGCAACATAACTATTGCGCTGACTGATGCACCATGTGAGATACCAAGAACTGCCGTTGCGTATGCTTATTACCCTGATGGTAGGGCTGAAGTAGGCTGTTGGGCGGCAGATGAATCAAGAGTTTTTGTAGGTTTACCAAGAGGGAATTTACGTTCCTTCCCATTAAGTTTTTTTGACAACAAGGGAGCATTAAAATGAAAAAAGTAATATTAATATCGGTAGTAAGTATGTTGAGTGCTTGTTCACTCTTTAACAATGACCCAGCTTCTAGGCTGGCAAATACAGAAGTCATAGTGGATAAGAATACCTATGTATTGACACGCAATGAGATGGTTAATGCCATTATGGATTGCGAAGCGGCTGGTACAAGACCCGTAGTAACGACTACCCGTCGTAAGATTAATGGTTTTTTAGCTGAAGCCCCCGTTGATGTCACTTGTATGCCAAAATATATAAAGTGAAACTCAGTTAAGGAATAGTTATGTTTACATGGTCATACTCAGCGCTTAAGGATTACATTAATTGTCCGAAGCAATACCAAGAGGTTAAGGTTTTAAAAAACTATCAGAAGTCTATGACTCAACAGATTCTCTATGGAAACCAAGTCCATAAAGCTCTGGAGAACTACATAAAGAACGATGAACCCCTTGCCGAGAACTATAAGAGATTCAGTCCCTTGATGGATGCCTTAAAGGAAATACCAGGGGAGTTTCATCCTGAGCTTCGTATGGCACTTAATTACGAGAAGAAAGCCTGTAAATGGAGCGCGGAAGACTGCTGGGCTAGGGGAATAGTTGACTTCCTAGTAATTGCTGGTGAGGATGCCTATATCGTAGACTATAAAACAGGAAGTAATAAGTATCCTGACGTAAAGCAGTTAAAGCTGATGGCATTGATGGTTTATGAGCATTTCCCTATGGTGCGTAATATTAAGGCAGGTCTAATGTTCGTCATGCATAACAGTTTTATTACAGAGGAATATCAACGGGATCAAATAACACAGCTGTGGGATGCGTTTCTTCCAGACCTTGCTCGATTGACACATTCGTACGAAAATGATGCTTGGCAAGCAAATCCCACCCCCCTATGTGGTTGGTGTCCTGTTAAGTCTTGCACTCACCATAAGGAAAGATGATGCCCTACGTTAATAAACCTAGACCCTATGCAAAAGAATACCAGCAAGAAAAAGCCCGTGGCGAACACGAACGTCGTATGGAGCGTCAAAGAGCGAGGCGGTCGCTGGACAAAACAGGAAAAGATGCCAACGGAAACGGTAAAGCAGATAAGCGTGAAGGCAAGGATGTAGCCCACGTTAAGGCTTTAGACAAAGGTGGTAGCAACAAAGATGGATTACGTATTGAAAGCGCAGCTAAAAACCGTAGCTTTAAGCGTGATTCAAAAGGCAATTTAGTATCAGAAATAAGTAAAAAAGAACGTAAAAAATAGTACAAACCCGTATTACCTTTTGTAAAGTCTTAGTGTAAAGTATTAGAAATACCGTTAGACATGAGTGGGTATTAAAAAGCTCCTTCACACGAGTAAACCATGTCAGTTAGATTTGCCGCTTTTCATCCCTGTTGGGTGGTAAAAGACTAACCGACTAACCCCCGTAAGGGGTCACAGTTAAATTTAGTTAAGGAATGTAATGCAGATAGTAGACGACACAGCAGTTCGCTTCTCAGTACCCACGGATTTAGTTCCTACGGTGCTTAATAACATAGAGAAAAGTGAACTTGTCAATACCAACGGAAATATTTCAGAAGTATTGGTTTACTGGGGGCTTGATGAGCTTACCTACTTAAACCGCCTTATCAAGTTTAATAAGCGTTTACCTTCGCCTATCACTAGAGATTATCATTGGCCTGGGTTGTACCAACCATTTGACCACCAACGCACTACTGCTGAGTTCCTTTCTATTAATATGCGAGCCTTTTGTTTTAATGAGGCTGGTACAGGTAAGACTTCTTCTGTGATTTGGGCAGCTGACTATCTAATGAATCAAAAAGCAATAAAGAAAGTATTAGTTATTTGCCCTCTATCAATTATGTATTCAGCATGGCAAGCAGATATATTTAAAACTGCTATGCACAGACGTGTAGCTGTAGCCTATGGAGATGCAACTAAGCGTAAAAAGATTCTTAGCGGAGACTATGAATTTGTCATTATTAACTATGACGGTATCGGTATTGTGTTCAATGAATTAGATATAGCAGGGTTTGACCTAATAGTAATTGATGAAGCAAACGCTTATAAAAATGTTACGACCAAAAGATGGAAAGCACTAGCGAAATTAATGAAGCCTAATACGAGGCTATGGATGTTAACAGGGACACCAGCTTCACAATCTCCAGTAGATGCGTTTGGGTTAGCCAAACTTGTATCGCCAAGTAATGTTCCACGCACTATGACTGTGTGGCGGGATAAAGTTATGCACCAGCTTAATCGTTTTAAGTGGGTCCCAAAGTCTGATTCAAAGACCAAAGTATTCGATGCGCTTCAGCCAGCTATACGCTATACGAAGAGTGAGTGCCTAGATTTGCCTGATGTGATGTATCAAACGAGGGAAGTACCCTTATCCCCACAGGCTTTGCGGTACTACAACGCTCTTAAGAAAGATATGCTTATTCAAGCGGCTGGAGAGCAAGTAACAACAGTAAATGCGGCGACTAATCTTAATAAGTTGTTGCAGTTGTCAGGCGGTGCAGTCTATACCGATGAGCGTGAAGTAGTTGAGTTTGATGTTGCTCCTCGTAAGAACGCATTGCTAGAAGTAATAGAGGAGACTGAGCATAAGTTAATTGTATTTGTGCCCTTTACTCATACTATTCATCTGGTGCGTAAGTTTCTATCAGCTGAGGGTATCTCTAATGATGTAATTGATGGTAGTGTTTCAGCAATAGAAAGAAGCAATGTTATTAAGCGGTTTCAAGAAACGTCTGAGCCACGAGTTCTTGTGATTCAACCACAAGCGGCTAGTCATGGTGTCACTTTGACTGCTGCGAATACTGTAGTATTTTGGTCACCTGTTACTAGCGTTGAAACTTATTTACAATGTATAGCCCGTATCGACAGATATGGTCAGAAGAACAAAATGACAGTAGTTCATTTACAAGGTTCACCAGTAGAAAGAAGGATGTATGAAGTGTTGCAAAGTAAAGTAGATGCCCACGAGAAGTTAGTGGATTTATATAAGTCAGAACTCGGTCTAGGAGATTAACAATGAACACCGATCAGTTAGTAGAAACATTTATTACCTTACGAAATGAGCGTGACCGTATGCGTAACGAGTGGGAAGCAAAAGATTCAGAAATAAAAGAAGAGATGACTACGTTAGAACAAGCGTTGCTATCAATTTGTAATGAAACAAATGCGACGAGTATTAAAACAGATAAAGGTACTGTGATTCGCAAATTAAATGAACGGTTCTTTTGTTCGGACTGGGATAACTTTAGGGACTATGTGCTTGAACACCAAGCATTAGAACTCTTAGAGCGTCGCATCCATCAGGGGAACTTCAAAGAATTCATCGCTGAGAGACAAGACGAAGGTCTACCTCCTGGTGTGAATGTAATGCGTGAGTATGGCGTAACAGTTCGTAAGCCAACCAGCGTTTCCTAATAGTAACTATATATAGTGGAGTTAAAAATGAGTAATGAATTATCAGTAATCCTACAAGCCAACCCATCTTTAATGGGTTTAGATGAAGACACCTTAGCAGTTGCTGGCGGTGGCGGTGCAATATCTAGTGGTAACAAACGTATTTCTATTGCTGGCGGTGTATTTCGCAAGATGGCTAACGGCAAAGAAGTTGGTGCGATTGAAGATCGTCATATGAACATCATCTTTGTGAAGATGGCGCATGACCCTAGTCGTGCTTTCTATGCTGAAGCGTACAAAGAAGGTGAGAAGGTATCTCCAGCTTGCTGGTCATCAGATTCTAAAAAGCCTGATGCAGATGTACCTAACCCACCATCAGCTACTTGTGAGACTTGCCACAATAGCACCAAAGGTTCGGGTACAGGCGGTCAAGGTACTTCATGCCGTTTATCTTGGAGAACTGCAGTTGTTCTTCCTAATGATCCAAACGGTGACATCATGCAGTTGGTTATTCCAGCTACGTCAGCTTTCGGTAAAGAAGATAATGGTCGTTGGCCTTTCAAAGCGTACATCAATATGCTTGCACAGAACAACGTAAGTGCTGGTCGTGTTGTTACAAAGATGCAGTTTGATACTAAGACTAAGTATGCAAAGGTCTTGTTCTCTCCAGCATCAGCAGTTTCAGAGGCTGACTATGAGTTTATTAAGACTCAGGGCAAGAGTTCCTCCGCAGAAAATGCAGTGAAGTTAACTGTATTTAAGCAAGATGGTGGTGCTCCAGCATTAGAAGCCCCAGCAGAAGTCGCACAGCCTGACGTATCTGAACCTGTAAAGCGTGAGAGTACGGCAAAGCCAACAACTAAGACTGAAGGCGATGTGACTGACATTGTTAAAAAATGGTCTAAGAAGGACTAAGGAATAGAGATGCCACGAAGCTACAGTAATAGGTTTTTATTAACCCTAAGTAAGTCCGATGCGTTTATGGATGGACAGCTATTAGCAAAGGTTTGTGTCAAAGCAAATCTTCCAGCTAGTTATGTCTGCAAAGTATTTGGCATATCACGCATGGCTTTACACACTTGGTTTCGTGGCGGTCCTATCCGTAATAAACGCATGGAGCTTGTTAACGCTTTTATATCTTTAGTGAACAAAGACTTAACTGCTGGAGTATTACCAGCCAAGAATTTAAAAGAAGCTAAAGCCTATATTGAGGACATGCTTAAAGAAGATTAAACAACGGGGGGTACACAGCTGAAGGTCGTTGTACTTAAATAAGTATCCTAAATACTGCCCCCACCCATTAACCGAGCCGAGGATTTCTCGGCTTTTTAGACTACGCCATATATGTTAAAACAATTTTACGAGAAAGCATTGGCTACGCAGGGCATTTATTGTGCTACTGGGATAGAGCCAGGTGAAGCTGGCAAAGCAAAGGTTACGAATAAGTTTGCGGAGAGTATTGATGATTTATTAGCACACGTTGAGTTTATTAAAAAGAAAGGTTGGAACGCATATGTTGCGTTGGGTACGTTTGAGGGATATAGCCGTAAGAAGGATGGTTGTATATATTTCCGTTCATTCTTTGTTGACCTCGACGTTGGTGAGGATAAAGCTAAAGAGGGTAAGGGCTATGCTTCTAAGAAAGATGCACTTGAAGCGCTAGATAAATTCTTAGCTGAATCTGAACTACCACCTCCTATCCGTATAGATTCGGGTACGGGAATCCATGCCTATTGGTTACTTGAAGATGAAGTAGCTATCTCTGATTATTTACCTTATGCGGTGAAGTTCAAAGAGTATGTCTTGGAGCGTTTGCTTGCAGACCCAGCAGTAATGGCTGAACCAGCACGAATCATGCGTTGTCCTGAGTCACTTAATTACAAGACAGACCCACCATCTCCAGCTGGATTTATTGATACAGAGTTCCATACCTATTCTTTTGAGGCTTTTAAAGACTTTCTGGGACCTATCGAAGCGTCTGCCAACAATGTATTAAGTCTTATACCAAAGGGTTTGGACGAAGAAACGAAGAAGATGCGTAAGCTAGACAACTTCGTAAACAGCTTTCCAAAAATCCTAGAACTAACTGTCGAAGGTAAGGGTTGCGCACAGTTGCAGTATGCGTTTGAACACGCTGAGCATTTGGAAGAACCTATTTGGCATAGCGCAATGACTATCGTTGCACATTGTGAAGACAAAGAGAAGATGGCGCATTTGCTGTCTAAAGATTACGTTGGCTATTCTGCCGAAAACGTCGATAAAAAATTGGAGACTATATTAAGTGTCGAAAAAAGCGGTCCGCATACCTGCGCTACTTTTGAAGCGCGTAACCCAGGAGTCTGTAACGGATGCCCCAACCGTTATCTTGGAAACCCAATCAAACTCGCAAGAGTCCTTAATATTGCCAAGCCAGATGACGAGCCAGATGAACCAGAGTTTGACGAACACGACGAAGAAGGGGATGAGGAGAAACCAATTCGGAAGGCTACGAATTCCAAAAAGGTTCCTGACTTCCCAGAATACTTAGCGCCTTTTGCCCGTGGAGTAAATGGTGGTATCTACTTCCAGCCTCCTGCTAAGTTTAATAAAGAAACCAAGAAGTACCATGATGTCGATGCCATTCTGTTATGTGAGCATGACTTCTACCCATACCGCCGTATCTATAGTCCGAATGATGGGGAGTGCTTTATGATGCGCGCTCACTTACCAAACGATGGAGCAAGGGAGTTTTTGCTACCAATGAAGGCAGTCTATTCACAAGAGAAGTTCAAAGACGTGCTGGTTAGTGGTGGGGTATTTTTCAACCAAACGTATGCTAAGCAAGTACAGGAATATATTATGAAGTGGGGTCGTTACTTTCAGAACACCGCCTCGGCGGAAACAATGCGTATGCAGATGGGCTGGGCTGATGACAACGATACTTTTGTTATCGGTAATATAGAAGTTACAGAGGAGACAGGACCTGATGGAAGAGATACTCCAGTATCCCCAACAGCGTCTAATGTAGTTAAAGCCCTTACTAAAAAGGGTACATTTGAGAAGTGGAAGTGGGCGGCTCAACAGTTAAGTGACCAGCCAGGGCTTGAAATGCACGCGTTTGGCGCTTTGACAGGCTTCGGTGCTCCATTGATGCAGTTCGCTTCTACCGATGGTGTATCGCTTTCCTATGAGGGTGAGTCAGGTGCAGCTAAGTCTGGATCACTTTACGCAGCGCTAAGTGTATGGGGCAACCCTAAGAAGATGAGCGTCTTTGAATCCACCGACAATGCCATGCAAGGAAGACTCCTAACGTCTAAGAATATCTTAGTTGGTATTGATGAAGCTGGTGGTAAGTTCCCAGATGTAATCTCTAACTTCATTCACCGTATTGCACAGGGTGAGTCAAAGCTACGGCTTAGCGGTACTAGCATGACAGAGCGCCATCAGGATTTAACTGCATCTACCATTGGTTTTTTTACAACTAATCACTCATTGCTGGGTATTGTTAAGAAGAAAAAGTCTACTCCTTATGGTGAAACTGCCCGTATGGTTGAGTTGTTTATGCACAAGCCTCAGTTGTTTAAAGACCACCCTGAGAAGGGTAAGGAAATCTTTGATGAGTTCCGTAAGAACTATGGTCATGCTGCTCCAATCTATGCCTGTGAAATGATTAAATGGGGTGAACCCAAGATTCATAAGCATATGGAGGCATGGACTGTGCGCTTTCGTAAGGATTTTGGATATGACGTAACCTATCGTTATTACGAGGATTTAGTTTCTACTGTAATGACAGGCGGTGAGATTGCTGAAGCCGCTGGGCTAATCAAATATGACTTAGACAGAATCTACAAGGTCATGGTTGGTATGATGTTGGCTAAGCGTAATGGTGGTAATTCTATCAATGAGTCTGACTTTGAAAGCGTATTGGGTGAGTTTTTCTTAGACCAAATGGGTAGCACTATTGCAATACTTAACCATAAGGTAATTTCTACCCCTTCACCACATAGGAAGCTAGCGGTACGTGTTGACTTAGATGTTGGAGAGTCGTACGTTTCTACGTCGTCTATGAACCTATGGCTAGCAGAGCATGGATATAGCGAAGAGAATTTCTTCTTTGTGTTAAAGAATAAGGGCAAGTTTATTAAGAAGGATAAGAAGCGCCTAGCGGCTGGTTGGAAGGGAGCACCCGAAAGTGCCAATGTCCAAGCCTATTTCTTCAAAGAAGTACCTGAGATAAACGTAGATGAAATCCAACAATCAGCTGCATAAAGAACCCGAATGGCTTTATCCATTCATGGGCATGGGAATAGGGGATAGCTTTTTTATCCCCACCATGAGGTCTGCGGAAATTATCTATTCAGCGATGGAAGCTGGTAAAGAGTTTGGCATTCGAGTTAAAGCCTATGCCCAAATGAAAGATGGAATTATGGGAGTCCGTGTTTGGCGGATTAATTAAGGCTTAATATCGTAAGCATCAAATACTTCAATCAAATGCCGTTTAATTAAGTTTTGCTGTTCTTTGACGTTATCCAATAACTCTTTACGTTCTTTTAAACTAAAGTCAGGGGACGAACGATATTTATTTGCCAATTCCCTAGTCTTTTTCAAATCACCATTGATAGCCTTGTTATAGGAATCAACAATACCTTGATCAAATGGATGTTCAGAAACGTAGTCCATATAGACTGTTGGGTCATTCTTGAACATGTTTAGCTTACGTTCCATGTCTTTAATTTGATTCTCTACTAATGAGAACTGACGTGCATCAAAGTTAGATTTAGCGCCAAAGAAGCTATCAAATAAAAGGGTATCTGTCTTAGGATTAAAATCTTTTTGCCCAGCGCCAATCAAACCTATATTGTAAGAGTTGTGTATTAGACGGGTTAAACCATCAGCATAGCTGTTAGCAAAGAAATACATAGTGTTTGGACTCCA
>Ga0007792_10000563_pt1 | contig 13255 bp, 10 predicted proteins | sample CryBogmetaGMA6M_FD_60371 | JGI IMG/M metagenome (GOLD analysis project Ga0007792, IMG submission 60371) | Freshwater microbial communities from Crystal Bog, Wisconsin, USA - MA6M | ecosystem: Environmental > Aquatic > Freshwater > Lake | place: Crystal Bog, Wisconsin, USA | collected 2009-07-06
GCGAGATTCTGGTGATCAATGACGGCAGCGGCAACCCGGCCCACATTGCCGCCGATCTGCTTTCACAGGCGGAACATGATGAATTGGCCTCATCCATTTTGATCACCACCGACCGCTCGTTCGGGCAAAAAGTTGCCACTCAGGTGTAGCAGCAGTTGACCCTGCTTTCTCGCGAGGCTATCGCCCGCGCTTCCTGGGAAAAGTACGGAGCAATTATCGTGGCTGATACTCTGGACGAAGTGATCGCGTTCTCCAACCGGATCGCCCCGGAACATCTGGAACTGGCGGTGTCCGACCCGTTCGCTATCCTTGCGCAGATTACCAACGCAGGGGCGATTTTCATGGGGCACTGGACCCCCGAGGCGGCCGGTGATTACCTGGCCGGGCCCAACCACACCCTGCCGACCGGCGGCACATCCCGCTTCTTTTCCCCGCTGTCGGTGGACGATTTTGTCAAGAAATCCTCGATTGTCTATTTTTCCCAGGGGGGACTGCAGCGACTTGGTGCTGATATTGTCAGGATTGCCGGCCTGGAAGGCCTGGAAGCACATGGACGGTCGGTTACAATCCGGCAGGGTACACAGGAATGACCTATCTTCGCCCCGGCATAGCGGCCATGAAAGGCTACGTTCCCGGTTTCCAGCCGGATGATATCGCGTCGTGGATCAAGCTCAATACCAATGAGAACTCATATCCCCCTTCGCCGAAAGTTGTTGAAGCCATAATAGCGGAACTCGGCACGGACGGTTCCAGCCTCCACACCTACCCCTCCGCCTCCAGCGGGATGCTGCGTGAAGTTGCAGGAAAGCTGTACGGTTTTGATCCCTCCTGGGTTATTATGGCCAACGGCTCAGACGAGGTGCTTAACAACCTGATCCGTGCCTGTGCCGCCGAGGGGGAAGAAATTGCTTTCGTCCACCCCTCCTACTCATACTATGCAACCCTGGCGGAAATTCAGGGGGCACGGGTACGAACATACGGCCTGACCGATGATTTTCGCATCGCTAATTTTCCGGACCGGTACGAAGGAAAGATTTTCTTCCTCACCACGCCCAATGCTCCGCTCGGGCCGGCGTTTTCTCTGGAGTACATTGAAGAACTGGCGCAGCGCTGTGCCGGACTGCTGGTGCTGGACGAGACCTATGCCGACTTTGCCGACCGGGACGCCCTCGAATTGGTGAAAAAGATGGGGAATGTCGTTGTAACCCGCTCCCTTTCTAAAAGCTACGCTCTGGCCGGAATGCGGATCGGTCTGGCCATCGCCCGCCCTGGAGTGATTGCAGCTCTGGATAAGATCCGCGATCACTACAACCTGGACCGTCTGGCCCAGGTTGCCTGCGTGGCCGCTCTTCTGGACCAGGACTATTTGCGGGAATGCTGCAGCAAGATCCGGAAAACCCGGGAGTGGTTTTCCGCAGAGCTGCGCACCATCGGGTACAGCGTCATCCCGTCCCAGGGGAACTATGTTTTTGTTACACCGCCAGACAGAAATGGCGCACGGGTTTATGACGGTTTATACAGCCGGAAAATTCTTGTCCGTCACTTTTCCGATCCGGTTTTGTGCCACGGCCTGCGGATCTCCATCGGTACGCAGCAGCAGATGGAGAGGACACTGGCGGTACTGAAAGAAATCGGGTAACCAAGGAGGAAATCATGTCACGAACTGCCGAAATAGAGCGCATTACGAAGGAAACCAGAATCCGGCTTACGCTGAAGGTAGACGGTACGGGAGAGGCAAAAATCTGTACGTCAGTGCCGTTTCTCGACCACATGCTTAATCTTTTTGCCCGCCATGGCCTTTTTGATCTGGAGGTTGAGGCGTGCGGCGACATCGATATCGATTTCCACCACACGGTTGAAGATATCGGTATTGTGCTGGGCGAGGCTTTCAAAAAAGCGCTGGGGGATAAAAAGGGCATCCGCCGTTATGGTCAGGCGACCGTACCGATGGATGAAACGTTGGCCAGCGTGGCGGTGGATATCTCCGGCAGGCCGTATCTGGTGTACCATGTCAATCTGCCGAAGGTGAAGATCGGTGAATTTGATGTGGAACTGGCGCGGGAGTTCTTTCAGGCGTTTGTCAACCACTGCGGCATGAACCTGCACATCAATGTCATGTACGGTGAAAACGTCCACCACATTATTGAGGCCTGCTTCAAGGCGTTTGCCCGGGCTATGGACACCGCAACCCAGCTTGACCAGCGAGTAACAGGGGTCATGTCCACCAAAGGGGTTTTGTGATTCAGAAATAATTTCACCCGCAAAAAAAGGGCGGCACCGTATCCGGTGCCGCCCTTTTCAGTGTATTCTATGTAACGCTCCTATTCCATCTCCCTCAGCATGGCTCTGCCTCTCTTGGCTTCCTCACTCTTCGGGGAACCCTCCACCAGTTTTTTCAAAACGAACTTGGCACTCTTTGAATCCTTTATTTCGTTAAAGGCCATGGCCTGCTTCAGCATTGCGGCAGCAACCTTATCCTTACCGGGATAGTTTTTGATAACTTCCTGATACGACAGGATCGCCTGCTCAAAGTTTTTTTCACTGTAGTGGGTTTCACCAATCCAGTAGTGAGCGTTAGCCGCCAGTTCATGCTTCGGATTCTGTTCAAGGAATTTGGTAAACAGCTCGCGAGCCCCGATAAAGCCACCGGCATTAAATACGGTAAGCCCCTTCTGGTACTGCGCTTCGGGAGATACTGGGGCCTCATCAGCTTTTACCGCGCCAGGGTCCGTCAGTTTTTTCGTCAGGGCATCGAGCTGCGTCTGCTGTTTCAGGATGCGCTCTTCCAGGGCCATGATGCGTTTATCCGCATCCTCTTTGTATCGGGACAGTTCCTCCGCCGGTTTTTTTACCGCGAGGACGGTATCATCAAGCTTGCCGTTCAGTGACTGCATTTCACCCCTGGTGCTGTCAATGGTGGCCTGTATGTCGGCTGAAATTTTCCGAACTGCGGCGACATCAGAGGCGAACCCCTTCTCAATGGCACCGACACTCACTTTTGCTTCCTCGCGAGCACCGGAGAGATCACGATCTATGGTGAACAGACGGGTTTTAATCGAGTCAATATCAGTGCGGACATTGTCAAGAGAACCTTGCGAGGCACAGCCGGCAAGTGATGAGACAAGAAGCAACAGCAGAAGATGTTTAAATTTCATATGAACGTTTCTCCCGTCATTGGATTTATTACGGTTCATCTATATCACGAGTTTCCTGGGTTGACAAGTATCTACAGCCGCAGTTTTCATCGGCCGTCATGAGGTCGCAGAGGAAACATAGAGCGGATTTACACTTGACAAAAACAGGTCATTACTTTAACTATTGACCGCTTTTGGCCCATACAAGTCAAGAATGCCAATGATTGGCGATTTATATTTAACAGGAGGAAATGAAGAAATGGAACAGTATGCCGTTGTTTTTGCCTTGGCCTGTGCCGCAGCAGCCGTTGCCTACGGTCTTATCACAGCAAAATGGATTCTCGGCCTGCCCCAGGGCAATGACCGTATGAAGCAGATCGCCGCAGCGATCCAGGAAGGTGCCGGCGCTTACATGAAACGCCAGTACACCATCATCGCTATGGTTGGTGTTGTCATGTTCATCGCGCTGTTTGCGACCCTCGGACCAAAAACTGCTATCGGCTTCGCGGTCGGCGCGCTTTTTTCCGGTTTGACCGGCTTTATCGGAATGTTTGTCTCCGTCCGTGCCAACGTGCGTACAACTGAAGCGGCTAAAAGCGGTATTGTTACCGCCCTGAATGTCGCCTTCAAGGGGGGCGCCATCACCGGTATGCTGGTAGTCGGCCTCGGCCTTCTCGGCGTTGCCGGATACTACATGATCCTCCTGAAACTGATGCCGGGCGCACCAATTAAGGAAGTTGTCAGCCAGTTGGTCGGCCTCGGCTTCGGCGGTTCGCTGATCTCCATCTTCGCCCGTCTTGGCGGCGGTATCTTCACCAAAGGTGCTGATGTCGGTGCCGACCTGGTCGGCAAGGTTGAAGCCGGTATCCCCGAAGACGACCCCCGTAACCCTGCCGTTATAGCTGATAACGTCGGCGACAACGTCGGCGACTGCGCCGGTATGGCAGCCGACCTTTTTGAAACTTACGCAGTAACGCTGATTGCCGCTATGCTGCTGGGCGCCATGGCGTTCAAAAACTTTACCGGTGCCGTCAGCTATCCGCTGATTCTGGGCGGTATCTCCATCATCGCCTCCATCATCGGTACCTTTTTCGTCAAACTCGGCTCCAGCGGCAAAATCATGCCTGCTCTCTACAAAGGGCTGATCGCTTCCGCCGTCATCGCCTGTATCGCCTTCTACTTCGTTACTGTACAGATATTCCCGGTCGGCAACCCGACCGGCTACTCCGCCATGAACATCTTCATCTCCGCTCTGGTCGGTCTGGCCGTTACCGGAGCTATCTTCTGGATAACCGAATACTACACTTCAACTGAATACGGCCCGGTTCGCCACATTGCCCAGGCTTCCACCACCGGTCACGGCACCAACGTCATCGCCGGTCTGGGTGTTTCCATGAAGTCCACGGCCGCTCCGGTAATCGTCATCGCCGGCGGCATCATCGTTGCCTTCCAGTGTGCCGGTGTCTACGGCATCGCCATTGCAGCCGTATCGATGCTGTCACTTACCGGCATCGTCGTTGCCATGGACGCCTATGGTCCGATCACCGACAACGCCGGCGGTATCGCCGAGATGGCAGAACTGGACGATTCCGTCCGTGCCGTCACTGATCCGCTGGACGCCGTCGGCAACACAACCAAAGCTGTTACCAAAGGCTACGCCATCGGCTCCGCCGGTCTGGCCGCCGTTATCCTCTTCACCGCCTACGTTGATGAGCTGAAGATTGCCGGCAAAGTCATCACTTTCGACCTTTCCGACCCCTACATCATCGTCGGTCTCTTCATCGGCGGAATGCTCCCCTACTATTTCGCCGCACAGTGCATGGAAGCGGTTGGTAAAGCCGGCGGTGCCGTTGTTGTTGAAGTACGTCGTCAGTTCCGCGAAATCAAAGGCATCATGGAAGGCACCGGCAAGCCCGATTATGCAGCCTGTGTTGACATCGTCACCAAAACCGCTCTGAAAGAGATGGTTATTCCCGGCCTGATCCCGATCCTTGCTCCGGTTATCGTCGGCTTCACCCTCGGCCCCAAAGCTCTGGGCGGTGTGATCGTCGGCACCATCGTTACCGGTATCTTCGTTGCCATCTCCATGACCACTGGCGGCGGCGCTTGGGATAACGCCAAGAAATACATCGAAGACGGCCACCACGGCGGCAAAGGAGGCGATGCCCACAAAGCAGCCGTCACCGGCGACACCGTCGGCGACCCCTACAAGGACACCGCCGGTCCGGCGGTTAATCCAATGATCAAAATCATCAACATCGTCTCACTCCTGATCGTGCCGCTTCTGGCAAAATATATGTAACTCGGGATAGAGATCGCTTCATCAAGGCGGTACGGGGATTTGCCCTGTACCGCCTTTTTCTTTGCTTTCAGCGTCAAAAGAGATATAATCCGCCCGTTTTACATCCGAACAAGCAGCAACCACATTGAAAGGCACCACACTCAAATGAGCACACCCATAAGCAAAAAAATGTTGATAAATGTCATGCACCCCGAAGAGACTCGCGTCGCCATAGTTCACGACGGCCGCCTGATGGAACTGAACATAGAAATCAGCGGTAAGGAACAGATCAAGGGGAACATCTACAAAGGGGTTGTCCTGCGGGTCGAACCGGGGCTGCAGGCAGCGTTCGTCGATATCGGCCGAGCCAAGCCGGGCTTTCTTCAGATCGGCGAACTGCACCCCGATTACTGGGAATGGCGCGATGACATTCCGGAAGAGCAGCGCAAGCGCCGCCCCCGCATCCAGGAAGTGCTGCGGCGCGGACAGGAACTGGTGGTACAGATCGAGAAAGACGAACGGGACAACAAAGGCTCCGCGCTTACCAGCTATCTCTCCCTGCCGGGTCGCTACATGGTCATCATGCCGGGGAGCGATTCAACCGGCATATCCCGCAAAGTTGAGCAGGAGGGAGCCCGCAAGAAATTAAAAGAGATCGTCGCTGAAATGAACATTCCTGAGGGGATGGGCTATATTATCCGGACTGAAGCGGTAGGGCGCAGCCCTGAAGAGCTTCAGAAGGACTTCACAAACCTGACGGATATGTACGAATCGATCCGGCAGAGAGCTTCCGAGATAAAGGGGGCTGGAGAAATTTACCGGGACAGCGGCCTGATCATCCGCACCATACGTGACTACTTTTCGGACGACATTGATGAAGTGCTGGTCGACAGCAAGGACGCCTACCGCGAAGCGAAGGATTTTTTCCGTGAAGCCATGCCGGCCTGTGAAAAACGGGTCAAACTGCACAAGGAAAAACGGCCGATTTTCTCCCGTTTTCAACTGGAAGAGCAGATCGATCAGATTTATGAAAAACGTGTATCACTGCCGTCCGGCGGATCTCTGATTATCGAACCAACCGAGGCGTTGGTGTCTATTGATGTCAACTCCGGGAAGTCCAGCGGGGAACGCGGCATTGAAGACACCGCGTTCAAAACAAACATGGAGGCGGCCGAAGAGGTTGCCCGCCAGTTGCGCCTGCGTGACCTGGGCGGACTGATCGTCATCGATTTCATCGACATGCGGGACAAAAAGCACAATCACGATGTGGAAAAAACCCTCAAACAGGCGCTCAAGATGGACAAGGCGCGGGTTAATCTGGGGCACATCTCTGAATTCGGCATCATGGAAATGTCACGCCAGCGGATTGCCAAAACCCTGAACGACGCGATTCACCTGGAGTGCCCCCACTGCGAAGGGCGCGGCAAAGTCAAATCGGTCGAAGCCATGGCCGTATCCTTCCTGCGCAAGGTTCACGCAGCTGCGGCAAAGGGAACCGTGGCGGAAGTGCGGGGCGGCCTGCCGCTTGAGGTTGCCTACTACCTGCTCAACCGGAAAAAACGCGAGCTGACCCAGATTGAAAACGATTATGAAATTGAAGTTACCGTCAAGGGGAAAACATCTTTCCTGCTCAACCAGTTGGAGCTTGAAACAATCAAGCGCGAAAAACCACATCTGGAAGATGTCCTGAAGAGCGAGGCTGAAGCGGAAGAAGCACATAAACCGGCTGTTCCGGGAGTATCCACCCCGCCTGCTGCTGCCGATGAGGAAGCTAACACCGAAACTGCCGTTGCTGCTGAAGGGGGCAAAAAGCGGAAACGGCGTAAAAAGAAGAAGAAAACCGGCAGCGATGCTACGACCGCTACGGCAGTGGAAGACCCGTCCGGTGAAGATACGGAACAGGGAGAAAACGCCGGGGCTGAAGCTGATACTGAACCAGCGGATGACACCACCCCGGAAGCGACCGACGGCGCAAAACCGAAAAAACGGAAACGGCGGCGCAGTCGCAGTAAAGCTCACAAAGGGCAGGAAACCGCCCATGATGAAACGGCCGGCGCGGAAGTTCCTGGAGCGACTGTACCGGAGATTACCATCGCCGCAGCTAGCGAAGTATCCACTGAGTCGGCCGCCACGGCATCCAAACCGAAACGGGCCCGGCCACCGCGCAGGAAAAAACCGGCTGCGGAAGTTGAAGTGCCGGCCCCTTCCGCACCTGCAGTAATTGTGGTGGAAACGGCAGAAACGCCAAAACCGGCCAACCCCCGGCCACCCCGCCGTGCCGCGCCGAAAAAGGCGGCTGTACCGGCTGTCGTAGACCCGCCCGCTGAAGCTGCGCAGCCCAAACCTGCCGCCAGACCGCGCCGTAAGAAAAAAAGTGAGGAAGTCCAGTAGGCCACGGCCATCACCTTCTACGTTCCACGGAGATATACATGCAACGAATAGTACTTTGTGCCGCCGCTCTATTTCTTGTCACCCTCATTGCCGCGTGCGGCGGCAGCGGGAGCAGCACGGCAGCATTAACCAAATATGATCGCCCGGCAAAGTATGTTTCCTACTCGTCAACCAAGCTTCATCCTATGGGGGGCGCCATGCAGGGGGTCCCGCTGAATTTACAGCAGGGCGTAGTATCGACTCTGGCGGGGACTGCCGGCACCATAGGTTTTGTTAACTACACCGGCACCGCAAGTAGTTCAGTTGCCAGATTCAATCAACCTAACGACATTACTACCTATGATGGGAGCACGTATTACGTTGCCGATTACGGCAATAGCGCAATACGCCAGATAACGTCCGCAGGCGTGGTCACAACCATGAAGTTTACGGATGCTGCCACTCTTCTCCCCGTAACTTTTAGTCGTCCAACAGCCATCACCACGGACGGCACGAACCTTTATGTCGCAGACTCCGGACTCAATGTGGTCCGCGTCATCGATCTGCTTGACAACTCCGTCATCACCATCGGCAGTGCAACCGACCCGGCCGGTTCCGTTGATTCTGCTGTCAAAGCTGACGTTCGCTTTAATCAGCCCACCGGCATTACAACTGACGGAGTCAATATCTACGTAGCTGATTACGGCAACCGGACTGTACGCTGGATAAAAGATACTGGTGCCGGTGACTATGCTGTGTACACCATGGCCGGTGCGCCAGGGGTCATAGGCACAACCGGCAACACCCCTACCCGGCCGGAGGATGCCCGTTTTTCACTGCCTTCTCGCATTACCACTGATGGAAAATTTTTATACCTTACTGACATCGGTAACCGGACTATCTGCAAAATTGATATTATTACTGGATACGTCACTACTATAGCCGGCGCCTCCGGTGCGCTGGGTCTGGACAATGGTACACTTGACGGATTCGGCACGGCAGCGCGCTTTAACCAACCCAACGGCATTACATCCGATGGTTCATCTCTCTATGTAACGGACTCGTACCACAACTCCGTCCGAGTAATTGATGATTTGGGCGGCCTTTACCTTGTCTCAACCTTGTCCTTACCAGCCGGTTCCCTTCATTTCCCGCTGGGAATCACAACTAACGGGGTCAGCCTCTTCATCGCTGACCCGTTCACTTTGAAATTGGACGTCTACACGTACAGCAATAGTATTATCAAGATCAGCAACTAAACAGACGGCTTTCAAGCCCCCTGTATACGGCCCCTGATAGCCCCTTTTTCCTTGACGTGCCGGGACGTTAAAGATAGTTATACCGGCTTGTTTCCCCGAAATTATTTTGCAGTGAAAGGTTGAATAACCCCCATGGAAGAACTCAGTGAACTCCTGCTCCAAAGACGCCGCAAGGTGGATGCGTTGTGGGAAGCGGGCATAAATCCCTACCCCAACGACTTCAGACCGCAGCATACTTCAGCCGACATCGCCGCCACCTATGGAGCGGTGGAACAGCTCGATGCCTCTGATGCCGACATCAGTGTTGCCGGCCGCATCCTCGCCCGCAGATCCTTTGGCAAGGCGGCTTTTATCCAGCTCCAGGATCGCAAGGGGCGCATACAGCTGTATGTTAAAAAAGATGAAATCGGCGAAGAAGCATTTGCCGCTTTCGACACCTTCGATATCGGCGATATCATCGGCGCCGTGGGCTATCCTTTCCGTACCAAAACAGGTGAACTTTCCCTGCATGTGCGTTCCATACGGCTGCTGGTCAAATCCCTGCTGCCGCTGCCGGAAAAATTCCATGGACTGACCGACGTGGAGACCCGTTACCGTCAGCGCTACGTTGATCTGATCGTGAACCCGGAAGCACGTGAAATATTCTTCAAACGGTCCCGCATCGTCAGCCTGATTCGCAACTTCATGACCGAACGCGACTTCCTTGAAGTTGAAACCCCCATGATGCACCAGATTCCGGGGGGAGCGACTGCTCGCCCGTTCATTACCCATCACAATACTCTGGATATGGAGCTGTATCTCCGCGTGGCCCCGGAACTGTACCTGAAACGGCTCGTGGTCGGCGGTCTGGAGCGCGTCTTCGAAATCAACCGCAACTTCCGCAACGAAGGCATTTCCGTCCGTCACAACCCGGAATTCACCATGATGGAGTTCTATCAGGCCTATGCAACCTATGAGGACCTGATGGATTTCACCGAAGAGCTGTTCTGCCATATTGCCCAGGAAGTTCTCGGCACTCTCGATTTCACCAACCAGGGGCTTGCCATCAGCTTCCAGCGCCCCTGGAAACGATTGACGGTTCGGGAGGCAATTCTGGAATATGGCGACATCGAAGCTCGCCAGCTGGATGATCGCGACCTGGCCCTGTCTTATGCCCGCAGTATCGGACTGGCACTGCCGGAGGGGATTACCTACGGCAAGCTTCTGATGGAGATTTTTGAAGAGGTGGCCGAACACAAACTGATTCAGCCGACCTTTATCACCGCCTATCCCACAGAAGTTTCACCGTTATCCCGCAAGAACGAACATAACCCCGAAATAGTCGATCGTTTTGAACTGATCGTCGGCGGGCGGGAAATTGCCAATGCGTTCTCCGAGCTGAATGACCCGGTCGACCAGAAAGAGCGCTTTTTGGCTCAGGTCGCCGAAAAGGACAAAGGGGACGAAGAAGCACACTATATGGATGAGGATTATGTCCGCGCTCTTGAGTACGGCCTGCCCCCTACGGCTGGTGAAGGAATCGGAATCGACCGTCTGGTTATGCTGTTGACCGACTCCCCGTCAATCCGGGACGTCATCCTGTTCCCGCAGCTGCGCAAGGAAGTAAAATAGCCAATGTCATTTGAACTGTTCATCGGGTTGCGCTACCTGAAAGCCAAGCGCAAATCAACCTTCATCTCGATCATTACGTTTATCTCCACGGCAGGGGTAACCCTCGGCGTTATGGCGTTGATCGTGGTTCTGGCGGTTATGACCGGCTTTGAAAACGACCTGAAGGAAAAAATTCTCGGTACGAACGCCCACATTGTCGTCATTCGAAGCGGCGCACCAATGGAAGACTATCAAACGATCATGAGAGATCTGAAGAGCTTGAAAGGGGTACAGGCGGCAACCCCGTTCATCTACAATCAGGTCATGCTCTCCTCCGGAAAAAATGTGTCCGGGGTTGTTCTGCGCGGGATTGATATTGTCACTGACCGAGAGGTCACGCGTCTGAGCAAATCGGTGGTTGAGGGAAGTATCGATGGGCTCGATCCGAAGATGCGGTTTGGCTCGGATACCGCCCCCGGCCTGATGGTCGGTAAAGAACTGGCCAAACACCTCGGCCTCTGCCTTGGCGACAAGGTAAACGTCATCTCACCCATGGGGAACATTACACCTCTCGGTATGATGCCGCGCATGAAACCGTTCAAGGTTACCGGTATTTTCAACACCGGCATGTTTGAATACGATTCGACCCTGGCCTATGTCAGCCTTGACCAGGCCCAGCGTTTTTTTGATCTTGGCGATACCGTTACCGGCATACAGCTCAAGGTCGATGATGTGTATCACACCGGAGAACTGGCCAAACAGATCAACCGTGAAATGGGGACCGGCTACTACGCGCGGGACTGGATGCAGATGAACAAAAACATACTGTTTGCCCTGAAAACGGAAAAGATCGTCATGTTCATTATCCTGACCCTGATCGTACTGGTAGCAGCCTTTGGTATCGCTTCAACTCTCTTCATGGTGGTCATGGAAAAAACCCGGGACATAGCCATCCTCAAATCAATGGGAGCATCCGGCGCCAGTATCATGAAAATATTTGTCCTTGAGGGGTTGATTATCGGTATTATCGGGACTCTGATTGGCGTGGTTTCGGGGCTCTTGATTGCGCTCAATCTTGAACCGATCATCACCATTATCCAGAAGGTCACCGGCCAGAACTTTTTCAGCAAGGACATCTATTATCTGGACCACTTCCCCTCTCTGGTAATACCGTCCGACGTCGTGCTGATTTCTGTAACAGCGGTGCTGATATCTTTTCTGGCCACGCTGTATCCTGCCTGGCAGGCCTCAAGGATGCTGCCGGCCGAGGCGCTGCGCTATGAATAATCTGCTGGAAGTCAAAAACCTCAGCAAATCGTACCGCGCCGGTGCCAACACGCTTGAAGTACTGAGCGGGATAAATCTTGATCTGGAGGCCGGGACGACGACCGCCCTCGTCGGCGCTTCAGGAGCCGGAAAGAGCACGCTGATGCATCTTCTTGGTGCACTTGACCGCCCGACGTCCGGATCGGTCAGCTTTCGGGGGGAAGATATTTTCAAAAAGAATGAGCGGCAGCTGGCGGCATTCCGGAACAGAAGTATCGGCTTTGTTTTCCAGTTTCACCACCTGCTCCCTGAATTCACCGCACTCGAAAATGTTATGATGCCTGCCCTGATAGCCAGAATGCCGCGTGACAAGGCAGCTTCCATGGCTCAGGAACTGTTGCATGATGTCGGTCTCGGTCAGCGTTTGACTCACCGACCGGGAGAACTGTCCGGCGGGGAGCAGCAGCGAGTTGCCATCGCCCGGGCACTTGTCCTTGAGCCTGAGCTGCTGCTGGCGGATGAACCGACCGGCAACCTTGATATGAAAACCAGTGACAGCATCCATGCGATGCTGACGGAACTGCAGGTCAAAAGAGAATTAACCCTGGTCATCGTTACACACAACGAACGATTGGCGGCGGCCATGGGAACCACCATTCACCTGGTTGACGGAAGACTGGACAAAACTACATGATATCCGGGGGAAGCGTGCCCAGTTTCAAAACAATAGTATCGACCATACTCGCAGCAGTGATCAGTTGTTCTACCTTCGCCCACGCGGACGGTGAAAAACTTGTGGAGGTCCGGATCCAGGGGAACCGGCGCATTGAGTCGCCGACGATCCTGAATGCGGTCAAAATAAAGGCCGGGGATACTCTCGATAACGATAAAACTGATGCTGATCTTCGGGCAATCTACAAACTGGGGCACTTTCAGGACGTCCAGGCGTTGAAGGAGGAGTCAGACAAAGGGGTTGTACTGGTCTATGCCGTTCAGGAAAAGGCGATCGTCCGGGAGATTAAACTTGAAGGTAATAAGGAAATTACGGCGGAGAAACTTAAGGATGCCCTTGAAATTCGCCAGAATTCAGTTTTTGCAGAAAAAGACCTGATCAAGAGTGTCGCCAAAGTCAAGAAGATGTATGGTGATGAGGGATATTACCTGGCGGACGTACAATCCCAGGTGAAGAAAAACACACCCAGTGAACTGACGGTTACCATTAAAATCACCGAAGGGGAGAAGATCCTCATCAAGGATATCCGCCTGGACGGCAACAAGGCGTTCAGCGACAGAAAGCTGAAAGGGGTCATGGAAACCAAGGAAAAATGGTTCATGTCCTGGCTGACCGGCGCCGG
>Ga0007792_10000565_pt1 | contig 13240 bp, 15 predicted proteins | sample CryBogmetaGMA6M_FD_60371 | JGI IMG/M metagenome (GOLD analysis project Ga0007792, IMG submission 60371) | Freshwater microbial communities from Crystal Bog, Wisconsin, USA - MA6M | ecosystem: Environmental > Aquatic > Freshwater > Lake | place: Crystal Bog, Wisconsin, USA | collected 2009-07-06
CTGTATTTGCTAATTTAATGAAATCTCTTAATTTACCCGTTTCTAGTGAGGAAATGAAAAAATATACAAGAAGTCCGCTTGGTCAATTAACTGAAACTACAAGTGCAACACCAGATGTTATTAAAAATAATATAAAATATAATTGGACAGCATGGGCTTCATATGCAACAACAACCGAAGTTTTAAGTGTACACCCAACAACTGGATGGACGGGCGAATACTATGGAACGGCTTTGCAAACAATAGGATCATATGATTTTGATAAAGATAACAAAGCCGTAACTCCCGTCACCAATGATGCGTTTTTAATATTTGAAATACCGAACTCAAAATACGGAGAAATTATAGATGGTAAGAGTGTTAAATTTACACTTCCTTATTATACGGGAACAACAATTGGTGCACAAGGATCAATTGGCGCTAAACTAGGTATTAAAACTTATGGTGCCACAATATCAGAACTTTCTGCATATGGAACATATAACAAATCAAATTTAAATTTAACTCTTGATAGAATACTTTCTGAAAAAGATTTGACAGCAAAAGATATTGGCGTTAGACCTGATCTTACTGAAACATCGTATGAAAGTAATATAGTATTTTTATTTTCAGACGCGATTAAAATCCCACAAGGATCAAATCTGAGCTCATGGTCAGCTGGTTATTCCGATTTACTTGACGGTACCAGGGTATTCAATACAAACTCAATTGAAAAAGCAACATACGATAATGCGTTGGATGAATGCGTTGGATTTGTCGCACTTGATAAAGGATTTCTTGTTATAACACATCCAGTTATTGTTGATTCATATTTGACAAAGATATTTGCAGGAACAATAGCAACAGGTGGTACAACAACAGCTAATGCATTTAAAACATATGATATTAATGGAACGTTATCATTAGCAACAAATAGAGGTCATGTGAAGACTGATGCTAATAAAATGATTGTAACTATAGATGATAGTAATAATGTTATCTGGGATAGCACACAATTCGTATTCAGCGGTGTTACTGGATCAATGAGTGTTTCTTCAGATATTGAATATATAAGTTATAATACAGAAAAATCGTTAAATGTCATATGCTTGGCATCCTCAGATGAATTCTTTAAATCAACAAATGACACGGCAAAAGAAATGTTGGGTGTTGTTGCAAATTCAGATTATGTGAGTTTTAAGGATGGAACTTCGGTAACAACAAGCGGTGTGACTGAATATACCAGTACATTATATCCAATAATCATAACACAATTGGGTATTCATGATGCACAAGGGAACCTACTCGCAATCGCGAAACCAGTACAACCAATAAAGAAATACTGGTACGACATTGTTTCATTTAATTTGAAAATTAGATTATAACATTTTTATTATAATTATAATTACTTCATAATGAATGAGTTAGTTAAGTATTTTACTAAAGATTACGATAAGATTAAATTAAGTGAAATCTTAGGATTAACAAAAGGTATGGATTTAATTGATGATTTAACCATTAATAACATTTCTAATCTTTACATTTGAAATAGATATAGTATATTTATATCAAATTTAATTTTATGGAAAAAGACATACAGGAAGAATATTATTTGTTGGGATTTGATGTGTCAACAAAAACGATTGGGGTTTCATTATTTAATAATAAAGGTGAGTTATTAGAATTAACTCATATTTCACCCAATGCAAAACCAGAACCAAAGAGTAAAACCGAAGAGCTTATAAAGAAAGCCGAATTATTTTCAGAATTTATTATGAAGTATTCAAAAATGAACATTAAACATGTTGTGATTGAAGAACCATTGCTTGCATCAAATAATCTTTACACTGTTGCCACATTACTGAGATTCAACGGAATGGTAACAAAAATCATTTATGATAAACTTAACGTTGTTCCTGAATATATAAGTACGTATGACTCCAGGAAAAATGGATTTCCTGAATTAATGCAACCTAATGCAAAGGGAAAAGTTGTGTTATTTGGCGGATACCCAAAGGATATAGATAAAAAACATGTGATTTGGGAATTGGTCTCAAAAAGAGAACCAGACATTATTTGGTTACACAATAAAAAGGGTAAATTACAAAAAGAAAACTACGATATGTCTGATGCATACGTAACAATTTTAAGTTATATGAGAGTCAAAGGGTTTAGCACTACTTTGTAGAAACGAGAGAACCGTTCATAAAGGATGGAAAATGATATGTTGTGTGTCAGGGACTGATTCGCAACTAAAACAAAAACGGAGTAAGGCGTTGCCATTAGGCGAGTCTATGACCTCCGAAGCCCATCCCATCAGCTTTGCTGTGGGTGGGTAGTTCACTTAAATACTGCTGTCGGCAAAATATTAAATAAAAAATTTTGTTTAATTCATAATATTTTCGTATTATTGCAGAAAGTTTAAATATGCACGATTTCGAAATAGAGGATAAATATGATGAGTTGATTGAACTTTTGGAAGAAGTATTGGGTGACTCACACACTCACTATGAAAGTAAAAATCAGATTACATTTGACTGTCCTCTATGTTCCGAACTTAAAGGTGTTGAGCATGATCATAAGGGTAACCTTGAAGTAAACTATGCTATGGGTATATTTAATTGTTGGGCTTGCTCAGAAACACATGGCACAAAAGGAAGGATATATAAAATATTTAAAGATTTTGGTGACAGGAACAGTATCGCCAAATTCATCAAAGGGAAATTTCAATTCACAAACGAATACGATGAATATGATGATGCTGAAAGGAAGGAAAAGAAAGCAAATTTTTTATTGCCACCCGAATTTTTTCCTCTTAATATTGCAAACAAAAAATATCCAATGATGGTTCCTGGTTACAGTTATATGTATAGCAGGGGAATTTCAGATGAGATAATGGCAAAATATAATATTGGTTTTTGTATCACTGGAAAATATCAAGATAGAATTATCATTCCATCTTATGATGAGTTTGGTGATCTTAATTATTTTATATCCAGATCCATTCTTAAAAAGATCAAGAAAAAATATGATAACCCAGATATCGAAAAGACTTCGATCATATTTAATGAACAGTTGATAAATTGGGATGAACCGATTTATCTTGTTGAAGGTGCGTTTGATCACATTGTTATACCAAACAGTATTCCGTTACTTGGAAAAGTATTGTATGAAAAATTATTTGCACTTTTATATGAAAAAGCAAAAAATTTGATTATTATTGTATTAGATCCAGATGCTGCAGCTGGTGCTGAAAAGATATATAATAGATTAGATGCTGGTAAGTTGTATGGGAGAATCAGGATAAATAAAATGCCTGAAGATTATGATGTGTCTGAATTTCATCAAAAATTCGGAATAGATCTTTTCAAATGGTTGAAAGAAAAAACATATAAGATAGTAGATTAATGATAGAACTCGATTTAGACACACACATATACACTAATCCAAAGAAGCCGACAGTTGTTTATAAATCGGTAACTACCTTATTAGGGGATTACAAACCACATTTTGATGAGGATTATCATGCGACAAGAGTAGGAGAAAGAAGAGGTTTAGATAAAGAAATAATTATTGCTGAGTGGCGAGAATTAAACAGAATTGCCAATGAGTATGGAACAAATCTTCATAACATCATGGAACGCTACACAAGTTCACCAAAGCGACTGTATTCACCAAGAGATGATTTTGAAAAACAAGTCATCTATGCATTTAAAAAATGTTGTGAAGAAGAACAACTGGAAATATTGTTTAATCATAATGTACTATCTGAATGTATCATGTCACTCGAATTTAATGAATTTAATGGTATTGGTGGAACATCGGATATTATTGAAATTATCCCAGGTAATAAATTCAATGTGTGGGATTATAAAACCAATAAGACGTTTGCATTTGAAAATGATTATGATGAATATTTTTATTTCCCGTTAAATCATCTCACATATTGTTCTTATAATATGTATGCAATGCAGATATCAATATATGCTTTGATGTATGAAAGAATGACAGGACTGCGCTTCAATCGGGGTGGTCTGTTTTATTGGGATAAAAATATGGAAAATTTTAGATTAATACCAGTATCCTACATGAAAAATGAAGTTGAGTTGTTATTACAACATTATGAAATAAATTTAAATTAAAGAATATATGACTATTAAAACCATTGCGCATATCGCGGATCTCCACTTCAGGAATTTCCAACGCCACGATGAGTTCAGGGCTGTTTGCAATAACTTCTTGTATCATCTTAAAGAGATAAATCCCGAAAGACTTGTAATAACTGGTGATCTTGTACACTCAAGAAATCAACTCACACCAGAATTGGTTAATGAGGTTTCTTGGTTTCTTAAAGAATGTTCGGATAGATGTGGTAAGGTAATCATCATTCCAGGCAATCATGATATTGTCGAACAGAATAAAGAAAGAATGGATGCCATCACGCCGATTGTAAAGACACTGGATATAAAGAACATTGTTTATTATAAAAATAGCCAGGCTGTTATTGATGAAAATGTGGTCTGGATTGTATATTCGATATATGATAATAACATGGCACCAGATTATTCATCTGAAGAATATAAGGATTATGTTAAAATTGGTTTATTTCACGGTATAGTTAATGGAATGACAAATGATTTTGGATTTAAATTTAATTATGGTGCCGACGTTAATAAATTTAACATTTGCGATATTGTTTTGTGTGGAGACATTCATAAAAGAAATATTTTATATACAATGAATAAAAATAAAATAAATGTGCCAATAATTATGGTTGGCTCATTTCTTCAACAGGATTATGGTGAAACCGTTTCGCAACATGGTTATAATGTTGTTGAGATTAATGATGGTCAGATAACACATCAGTTTCATGATATTGAAAATCCTGTTAAGTATTTAACCTTTAAGATTAGTGATATCACGGATATCGAATCAAACAAAGAAATATTATTAAATGCTTAAAATAAATCAAAAATTATACGATGAAATTGTAACTTATTGCAAAATTAATGAAATTGAAGACATTGATAAATTTTGTAGTGAACTTTTATTAAAAGCTTTTACTGTTGAAAAATATGGCAATGTGCCAGTGCTCACAGTAAAATCTGAACCAACGAATGTTGATGTGAGAAATGAGGTACCTATTATTAAAAAACCTATAAATTTGGAAGAAAAGGACGATTATTATGACGAAATATAAAGAAAGTGACGATATTTATGATAGCAATAACCACATAAAAGTTTATTGGGAAGACACTCTCGATAACCGATCAAGAATAAGTGAAAAGAAGATTGAAAAATATTTTCAAAACAAATATAAGACTGAAAAGGTTAGAGTTATTTTCAAGGCTATTGCAAATAAAGATAGTGGGATAGTTGTACAAGGCAATGCTGACGCATCAGAACTTGTTTTGGATGAAAACTATCAAAAACAATTAATTGAAAAATATATAGCGGACAACAAAATAAATATTGAAATGCCGTATCTTATGAGATTGGATTCAACAGTTAATCTTGAACTGGAAAACTACAAGGAACAGACCAGCAGATATAAAACCTTTAAAATAAAAAACATTGAGTTTTCAAATTTTTTATCGTTTGGTGATGGGAATGTTTTGCCCATTGATGGTAAGGAAGGGATAATATCTATAATAGGTGAACCTGCCAATTTTTCGGGAAAAACAAGTTTAACCATCGACCTATTGTTATTTTTGTTCTTTGGTCAAACAACAAAGAGTGATAAATTAGAAGATATTTTTAATTTATATACGGATCATAATAATGTTGAAGTTCGTGGTACAGTTGAAATAGAAGGTGATAATTATATCATCTCAAGAACCATTAACAGAAAAAAAGCTAAAGATGGTACATATACATGCAAATCGGAGGTGGATTTTTACCAGGAACTACCAAGTGGTGGAATAAAACAATTAAATGGTGAACAAAGAAGATTCACTGATGATCTTATAAAGAATTATGTTGGAAGTTTTGATGATTTTTTAATCACAATTTTAACCACAGGTGACAATCTGGATGATCTCATCAGAACAAAGGCGACTGAACGTGGTAGAATCCTAACTAAATTTATTGGTCTTGAATTCTTTAGGGAAAAAGAAAAGATTGCTAAAAAGAAGTATTCTGAATGGAAGGAAAAATCAAAACTATATCATAACAATAGTCAAGACATTTTGAGTAAAATTGAAGAAGAAATTGGTAAAATTTCAGGTAACATAACAATATTAATATCATATGAAAAACAGTTAGAGTCAATAAAAACTAAGATAACCAAAAATACGGATGCTCGTGATGAACAATATAAGAAAAGATTTAATGATATTGATGTTGCATTATATGGAACAAACGAACAAACTATTAATGAAGGAATTATTAAACTGAAAAATGTTATTACTCAGAAAAAACTTAATATTGAAACAATGATGGATGTGGTTCCCGAACCAAAGGAAGAGTATGATATTGATATGTATGGTGATTTAAAGGGTAATTTGAAAGAACTTGTGGAACAAGAAATCACACTTAAATTGGAAATATCGCAACTGGTAGAGTTTATTAAAAACATTAATACAACAGATAGCTGTGCTTATTGTAAACGCCCATGGGATAGTCCTGGTCACGATCATGGATTAACTTTTGCTGGTGAGAATGAAAAAGAAAAAGAAGAAAAAGAAACTGAATGGAAAAGCATTAAAAAAAATATTACAAATATTGAAACACGAATAACTAATATTGATAAAATAAAAGATGCTTGGGATGCATACAATAAAAATAAACTTATTATTGATAAAGCTAACTTGGAATTAAAAGCATTTGAGGATAGTTTGTTGCGTGGTGAAGAAACCTTAAACAAATATCGCAAAAGCAAACAGATGGTAGAAGAGAACCAAAAGATCGATACTGAAATTCAGAAAATAAAATTTATCTTGGATGATCTTGATAATCAAAAGAATAGATTATCATTACAACTTGGAAGCCTAGAGAAAGGCAACCAAATTTCAGAAAATTGTATCAAGGGATATAACGAATTACTTAAAGAGTTGAAAAGTGAAGAGATTGCCGATCACATATTCAAAGTTTATTTGGATGTTTACGGCAAGAACGGGATTTCAAAAATGGTATTAAGTACTATGATCCCACTTATCAATAGTTATTTAAGTATGTTATTATCGGATACATGCGAATTTAATTTAGAGATGAGGATGAATGATAAGAGTGAAATTGAATTTTGGATGATAGACTTGGAGACCGATATTGAAAAACCATTAAGTTCTGGATCTGGATACGAAAAAACAGTTAGTTCATTGGCATTACGTTGCGTTCTCAGTAAAGTTTGCTCATTACCAAAGCCTAACATCATTGTATTTGATGAAGTTACAGGAAAAGTTGCAAATGACAATCTGGATAAAATTGGCTTATTTTTTGATAAACTTAAACAATATTTTGACCACATTTTAATTATTAGTCATAATCCTTTAATACAAGATTGGGCGGACTACGTTATTAAAGTACAAAAAACGAATAATATTTCTACAACACACTTAAATTAAAACCACTATGATTAAAGACACTTCACACTGGATTGACCAAACTGAAATTGCTACTTACTTGTTAGATGTAAGGAAGTATAATGTATTATCAAGAGAAGAAGAACTTATGGTTCTTGAAAAAATTAAAAACGGTTGTCCTGAATCAAAAAAGAAATTGGTACATTCCAATCTACGTTTTGTTATCAGTATGGCAAAACAATATCAAAATCAAGGTCTCGATTTTGCTGATTTGGTATCCGAAGGTAATTACGGATTATTAAAAGCGTTGGATCGATTTGATTATCATCAAACTAAAGTTAGGTTTCTTTCATATGCCGTTCATTGGATAAGACAAAGCATATTACAGGCGCTTCATGAAGATTCGAGAATTATTAGGCTTCCTGTAAACATTATCAATGAATTGATTGAATTACGTAAAGAAGACCCTAAAGAACTTACCGATGAAGAAATTGACAAATTAAACAAATACGAGGAACTTCCAAAAGTTATTCGCTTAGATCAGGAAATTGATGAAGATGGTAATTCACTTCATGATATTCTCGAAGATAAGAGTGTTGTAAGGATGGATCTGAATTTTATTGATGATAAAACAAAACTTTTGTACAAACTTAAAACTGCACTCTCAGAATTGAATAAAAAAGAATTGTATGTGATCACAAAATTTTATGGTTTGGATTGCGAACAGATGTCACTTCAGGATATTTCAGAAGAAATGGGTCTTACAAAGGAACGTGTTCGTCAGATAAAGGAAAAAAGTATAAAACGGATCCGTTTTCACTCAACTAATTTGTTTGATTTATTATAAATCAATAACATACAAAATTATATTATCGTTTATTAGTTATTGCAAAAAATAAAATAGATTTAATTTGAATAACTATTCATGATAATATAAAAGAAAAATTAAATATTTATACAATATGGAATCAGTAAAGAAATTTTTCAGCGAACATGGAAATATGATCATAACAATACTTTTGGTATTATTTTTGATTCAGACATGTTCCCAGAAATCAGCTATCAGATCATTAAAGAAAAGCAATGTTGCTTTGACAAAATCTATTGACAGTTTGACAATTGCTATACCTAAAGAAATCTGTAGAGAAATAAAAATTGAAGGATTGCGTTCTGAAAGCAGAATGATACAGGCAACCGACAGGAAGATATGGGACATGAATCGTCAAAATGAAATTGAAAAAGAAATTAAAAAATTAAATAATGAAGAAGGAAAATAAAATAGTAAGAAATTTTATAATAGGTATATTTGTTACATTGTACCTTTTTGTGTCAACCATATCCACCATCCACGTAGTTGATTTCTTTCAACTATCCAATCCATTTTGGTTGGCAATAACATTAGCAATTGCATTTGAAATAGGCGCCGCAGCCTCATTGGCTTCAGTTATTGCGTTGGAAAAAATGAATAAAGGTATTGTTTGGATATTATTTTTTGTTCTAACAGCAATGCAATCAATGGGTAATAGTTTTTACGCTTATGTACATTTAACGAACTATCAAGGATGGGTGGAATTGTTCGGATTGGTTGATTACGAAATCATTGCACAAAAAAGAATATTAGCTATTATAAGTGGTGCAATTCTTCCATTAGTAGCGTTGGGATTTATTAAAGCATTGGTTGATTATATTAAACCAAGTAATAATGACGAAAAGGGTACAGATGATATTCTTGATGAAACACCTGAAGAGATTGATGAGATAATGAAAAAGTATCAAACTGATTATAAGAGATTTGATATTCCAATAAGTGGTGCTTTCCCAGATGCAATAATTCATGAAATACCAGAAGAATTGGAAAAGGATGATATTATTCCTGAGATAGCAACTAAACCCACACAAGGATTACCACATTTCAAACAAGAGATAAATCCCTCAGAAAAAAGAGAATTAAAGCCAGCTGTCTTGTCAGTAGACGGAAATGATTATCTTGTTGACATTCAACACCCAAAATTATCTCCAGAAGAAGAACCTAATTATAAATTTAGCACCAGAACCTACTCAAGTGAAGATGGTAGTTATTTAGAGCCATATAAAGAACCGTGGGAAGATATTAATGCTGAGTTGGGTGATCCAGTGGAAAATAAAGAAGTCTCGTTAGAAGAGCTCCCAGACGTTAAAATTGAGAATGTTGAAGAATCACCAATTCCTTATCATCCAATCTCAGATGTTATCCAACATAGGTGGGATGAGTTGGAGATTGATGACGAAAAAAAAAAGACCAGTTAACTGAAGAGCATATGGTAACGCCTGAAGAATCTGATAAAATAAACCTGTTAGTGGAAATTAAGGTGTTTAAAGATGGACAACTTCAATAAAACAATATATTTTGATAAAGCGCCGCATATAAGCAAAGTAAAATCAAAAAAGAAACAGATTGTGTTACTTAACACATCTTCTGTATTAAAGGATCACTTAACTGGTTTACAGTTAAGATTTGACAAAAAATATGATAGAATCCCCACTTTCACAATTTCAAGAAGTGGTGAAATCTATCAACACTTCAATCCAATTCATAGTTCAAATGTAATAGGAATTCCTGACATTGACAAACAAGCAATCACAATTGCTTTGGAAAATGTCGGTTGGTTAAATTATGACCCAGATAAACATATTTATACTGACTGGAAAGACAATGTATATAAAAATCCAGTTATGGATATGAATTGGCGTGGAAAAAGATTCTGGGCAATATATTCAAATGAACAACTTAACGCACTTATCGATCTGATCGACTATTTATGTATAGGATATTCAATAGAAAAAACTTTTATCGGTAGTAATATTATTATCGTTAAATCAAAAAATTTTAAAGGTATTCTAAACAGAAGTAATTTCAGTAAAAATCATTTTGATTTATCACCTGCAATGAACTTCGAAGAATTAACGAAAAGATTAAATAAGGAAGAAAATGTATACAAGCAACCAAGTGAATGAATATGACCAAATAAGAAACTCGTTAGCTAAAATAAGATCCATTCAAGAATCGCAAACGCACAGAAACTCATCGCTTAATGAAAACTTTAACCAACCAAATGTTGGTATTGTTAATGCTGATGATAGTAATCAAGAAGTAACACAAGGTGGTGAAAAAATAACATTTGATGGACTTAACACTGTTGGGTTTTTGAATAGTCAAGAAGCTCTGGATGATGGGATTAAAAATCAAATCGGTGTCTCCGTTGGTGAATTCATCAAAGCAACTGGTCTTTTACTTGATAGTATGTCTATTAACATACAAAATGGTAGAATGATCATCACGAGTGAAACAGTTAAAAATCCAGGAATTGCAAATATTAAATCTTTTGTAATTGACACGGAAAAAGAAAATTCACAATTGAATGTAATTTCAGGAACGATTGAAATAAGTTCGGATTTTGTTACACTATTAACATCCATAGGTCAAACATACAATGATCCACAAATTGGGCGTACCTCATTAGTTTCGTCAACACAAATAAGCCAAAATCAAAATCAAGGAGAGGTATAATATGTGGTTTATGAATTTTTTAAAACAACTGTGGAATAATAAACAGTTTATTGTTGGTGTAATACTTGTATTATTTTTTGTGTTATTTTTAAATCAATGTTCTCAAACTAAAAAAGCAAAAGATAAATTAAAACAAACTGAACTAATAGCACAACAAAATATAGCAGCACTTGGTGATTCATCAATACAATTAAGACTTACAAAGGAGCAATTGGAATTGGTTGATAAAAATCTTTATACGGCATTATTGAAGGTAGATTCATTATTAAAAGTTCCACCAAAAGAGATATGGGTAACAAAACCTGTGTATCTGGGAAAAGATGTTGTTGTTCCATCAACACTTATTTACGATTCTATAAAAAAAGCATACGGTTTGAGTTTCAAATCACCTGATATGGTACGTACAATTGAAGGTACCTCATATTTTAAATTGTTTAATGAAAAAGAAAAATTAACTATAATACCAGATAGTACTATTATTAATAATTTTAAATTAAATTTTGCCATTGTTATAACACAATATGATGATGTGGCAACAAAATATACAAGAACAAGTATGATACCATTTTTCGTCAAAGAAGATGGTACACTTGGTCAAGAAATACCAGCATCTTTATTATTATTAAAATTTAGAAATGCTGAAATATTGGATAAACCGTTTTCACCAAACAACCCAACATCAAACCCAGATGGGAAAAGACATTTACAAACAGGGTGGGCATTTACAATCTCACCGTTGGCTATGGGATTTTATTTAAAGAATGGTCTTGTAGGTTACGGTTGGACACCAAATATTGGGATAAGTTATTATATAACATTGAGGAAATAGCAGATATTTATAAGAAATAAAAAGAGATGAAAGTAAAAATAACCGAATCCGTATTAAATCAATGTTTTAGAGAAGCGCTGGATGAAGCTCAAACTTGTGCTTGTGAAGAAAGACAAGCAATTAATGAAGCTTTGTCTCCTGGCGATGTTAGTGATGTAAAATCCTTGGTAAAAAAAGAGATAAAAGATTTCTTAAAAATCGACAGAAGTGTTGATCTCGAAAAGAAAATTGAAGATATTGTGAGAAATAAACTCAAGGGTAATAGTGATATGGAAAAATATGTGGTTGATATTGTGAGAAATGTTACAGTTCAATTATATAAGAGCTTATGGACGAGACGCAATTTCTGGACTAACGATCTCAAAAACCAAACATCGTAATAAATGACAGAAAAGAAAAAATATATTGAAGAAGAAACGTCGATAGGTTCAACAGGAATGGCAAATCCCCAAACTGGCGGTTTGTTCATTGGTCCTTTAAAGGGTGTTCCTGAAACTATTATCCGCAGAAGATTAGCATATCCTCATGGCGGTAAAGTAGTGGACGCACCACAGGGCAGAATGAATGAAGGTGAAAATCTTAATGAATATGTTTTAAGTATTGATGGTGAAAAAGTAACAGAGAGTCAATTATTAGAATGGTTTGGCGGTGAGATAAAAGGCAAAAAACCAACCTGGGAAGGTGGTAAGTTTGTTCAAATTGAACCTAAATGTCTTGCATTCCCCTACTGTTCTCAAGGTGCTGTTGATAAACCAGTTAAGTTAATTGGTGAAACAAAAGAAGATATGTGTCCGAATTGTTATGAATATGTATCATATATTGGAAAAGAAACAGGAAAAACACCTGAAGTAATTGCCGAAATAATAAGAAGTAAATATTTATCGTTATGAAACTCGATGAATCAATAGAATTAAAAAATAAAAAATTAAACATAAAAGATATGAAAAAATCTGATTTATTAAACCAAATAAAATTAAAAGAATCATACGATACTATGAACATTGAACAACCTGGTGATGGAGCCAATGCGCTTGCTAGGAATCAAGCTTATGAAAATTACAGTCTTGAAGAAATTAGAGGTTTCATGAGTGAAGCTATGAATGATCCTAATGTTGGTGAATGCTTAAAAGAAGTATTAACAATGGAAGGGTTTCTACCAGATCAAGACCAAATGAATGAAGCTGATCTTGGAATCGATGAAGCTTATTCTGCTTTAGTTGAAGATGATGATATTATGCAAGAAATGTATGAATCAGTTCTTAATAATAAAAGCGAATGTGGAAACCAGGTTAATGAGTTATGGGGTGGATTAGGAAGTATGTTTAAAGGAGCAGCAAAAGGTGTTGGTAACGCAGCTAAATCAGC